>Ga0272443_10000640_pt1 | contig 60294 bp, 52 predicted proteins | sample SSMAcet12_FD_193581 | JGI IMG/M metagenome (GOLD analysis project Ga0272443, IMG submission 193581) | Marine sediment archaeal communities from Little Sippewissett salt marsh, Falmouth, MA, United States - SSM-Acet-12 | ecosystem: Environmental > Aquatic > Marine > Wetlands > Sediment ... | reverse complement strand
ATGCGATTGAGGAAATATCACAATTTAAAAAAATATGAAACGGCAGTGATTTAAATGGCTTGCGAAAAGGAAATGTATCTCTTATTTTTTAAACGAAAATGTCCGAAAGGTTCTGAAGACGTACACCCGGAACAGTTAAAAGGTACTTATCAGTTATCAACACATTTATAACGTTTTAGAAGATGTATCATCCCAGGCTAAGGCACTGGTCTCAAATTATTAGAGATATCACAGTCTGAAAATTGTTGCGCTACTAACTCCGGAACAGTACTTTTTGGCTAAACCAGAAAAATTGGAGACATTAATGGATAAAACCCAAATCCAAAACCTATTGGCAAAAGTTAAGTTGTTTTCTCTCCTCGACGAGACCGAACGAGGCTTCATCGCTGAAATAGCTGATGCCGCCGCGTATAAGTCAGGATATGTGCTTTTCGAGGAAAACAAACCAAGAAACAACCTTTGGATTATTTGCGATGGTGAGGTGGAACTATTTAAAAAGAATGCATTCGGAATCGAGAAACGTCTGGCCTTTTTCGGCAAATGGGATTTTCTAGGCGAGGGTGCGTTGCTCGATGACTATCCACACTCTACCTCGGCACGCACAATAAGTAAATCGAATCTCTTGACAATAACTCGGCAACGATTTAATGAATGCTGCAGTCAAAATCCATCAATCGGTTTCAAGGTTACCTCGAGTGTCGCCCAAGTTGTTTCTCGACGAATGCGGTCCGCATCCAGCCAGGTAGCGAATGTCGCGGCGCAGTATGTTTCGGGTGAGACGCGTTTAGAGCATGATTTGCTTGGTGATATGCAAGTACCAAATGAATGCTACTACGGCATTCAGACATTGCGTGCCTTGGAAAACTTTTCGATAAGTGGAATTTCTATCAACCACTTTCCAAACCTGATAAAGTCCCTGGCCCAGGTAAAATTGGCGTCGGCCCGGGCTAATGCCGAATTGAAACTCCTGGCACAACCTATTGCAGATGCTATCGCCAAAGTTTGCCAGGACATATCTAACGGCAAATATCACACTCATTTTGCAGTCGACATGATACAGGGTGGAGCAGGTACTTCAACAAATATGAATGCCAATGAGGTTATTGCCAACCGAGCACTGGAAATCCTTGGATATAAACGTGGTCAATACGAATATTGTCACCCAAACAATCATGTCAATATGTCGCAATCGACAAACGACGTTTATCCTACTGCCCTCAAGTTAGCTTTCATTACCAGCAACCATGAACTAACAAAAGTGCTGGGCCAATTGGTGAAGTCGTTTCGGAACAAGGCAACCGACTTTGAGAAGGTCATAAAAATGGGGCGCACGCAGCTCCAGGATGCAGTACCTATGACTTTGGGACAGGAGTTTGAAGCTTACTCCTCAACTTTAAAGGAAGAAATTGACCGGCTTAATGCAAATGCAGAGTTGTTTCTTGAAGTTAATCTTGGTGGTACAGCTATTGGGACCGGTATCAATGCCGTAGCCGGGTACGCCGAATGCGTGATAAAACATTTAAAGGAAGTTACCGGTCTTAATGTGCGGTTAGCTTCTAATTTGATCGAAGAAACCCAGGATACCGGGGCCTTCGTTATGTATTCGTCGGCGATAAAACGTTTGGCTGTGAAGTTATCTAAGATTGCTAACGATTTGCGACTGCTCTCCTCGGGGCCCAGAGCCGGTCTAAACGAAATAAACCTTCCGCCGCGGCAGCCTGGTTCTTCAATCATGCCTGGCAAAGTGAATCCTGTCATACCGGAGGTGGTTAATCAAGTAGCATTTAAGGTGATTGGAAACGATCTTACAGTGACGATAGCAGCCGAAGCGGGGCAACTCGAATTGAATGTCATGGAGCCGATCATTGCCCAGTCTATATTCGAATCGATAGAAATGCTCAAGAACGGGATAGTAACTCTTCAGCATCTGTGTATCGACGGTATCATCGCCAATGAACAGTACTGCCGCCAAATGGTCACTAAGAGTATCGGGACTATTACCGCCCTTAATCCGGTCCTGGGTTATGAAGTATGTTCACGTCTGGCAAAAGAGGCATTCAATAGCGGTCGCGGCGTGTATGAACTGGTGCTTGAGAATAAATTATTAACCAAAGACCAGCTTGAAAAGCTTTTGGCTCCCGAAAACATGATTAAACCCAAACATTAATATGCAATTCTTTATACTATCCTAGGATTACACTTGGGCAGAACGCCGAGACAATAGCTGTCCCCTTGCCGAAATGGTGCCCAATTGCGAATCGATCCAGACCTAAAAGAAACTGCAACCAGCTCCGGGCATCAATTTGATATTGGTTTGAATTATGAAATTGCCAATCTGCAATTCAGCATCGAACTGGAGAACATTTTTAATGAGTTTTACACCCAGCATTTATTATATATTCGAGATCCGTTTTCTTATAATTGATTTTGCGAAATGATTTCCTCAACCTGGTGATAAAGAAGCAAGCAAAACTATCAGACTATTTTACTTGAAACGATTACAAATCTGTTCATAAATATAGGAATTACCCACAAGATTCTAATATAGAATAACCAGCCATAGATATCACAACACACCCTCTGTTCGATCATATACTTATTGACATCAAGTGTAATATTCTATATTTTAAATGTGGTTTGGGTTTACTAATTTTATAAAAGGCTTCCATATGATTAAGCGTCTAAATTATGGCAAAATCGGAATTTTTATTTCCATTTCATTGTTGGTATTTATCATTGCCGGATACTTATGGGCCAGTGCAAGCGAATCAACAGCAAAATATAAGTACTCTGACTGGGAAAAACCGGAATATTGTGGCAGTTCCTGTCATGTAGATTTTTATCAACAATGGAAACAGGCGATGATGTCGCAATCATATACCCATCATTGGGATGAAATCGAATACTTCGAACTGGCCATTCCTCATGCTGAAAAAGATCCGATTGTGGCTAAGGTTAAAGCCGAATGTAATGGTTGTCACGCACCGATGTCGTTCTTAACCGGCGATGTTCCGCCCCCGCGGCCAGAGGAGAATTCGCGGGCCAATGAGGGCGTTCACTGTGATTTCTGTCACACCATTACCGGATTCGACGGCGATCAACCTTTTAATTTCAATTATATTGTTGATCCCGGCGATACCAAGCATGGTCCGCGGGATAATCCTGATTCGCCATCGCATGCAACCTTTAAGTCTGATTTTCTGGCTGAAGGTGATTTTTGCGGAATCTGTCATAACGAGAAAGATTCGTATGGTATTTGGGTCAAGTCGACCCATTTTGAGTGGAAAGAAGGTCCCTATGCTCGGGAGGGAGTTAAGTGCCATGATTGCCATATGACATATGGAGAATCAATTACCGCTTCAATGGGGCCAATCTATAAAGATGCCCGGCAACATTTATTTCATGGCGCCCATGATCCCGGTAAGGTTAGGGGCGTAGTCGAACTAAGAATTCATCCCGATGTCCGTGAGGCCGAGCCGGGCGAAGAAGTTAAATTCACGGTAGCTCTGTTCAATCAGAAAACCGGACATAAGTTTCCTACCGGCTCGGTTGAAGATAGAATCCTCTGGCTTCATGTTGAAGCGATTGACGCCGCCGGAAACAAATATCATCTCCCGGTCGATCTGAAAGGATTCGAAGGAGAGGAATATACAATCGGCGCCGATGTTCTCGCATATAAGGATATGGGGATTGCCATGAATAATCCCAATTTCCCTGGCGTCCAGCGTGACGGTATTCCGATCGGTGATCGAATTTTCCGGATGCCCTATTTTGATCCCCAGGGAAATATGACCATTCAGCAGTGGAACACCAAATCACTTGGTGTTGATTATAGAATTGGTCCAAGAGAAACTAAAATCGAAACTTTCAGTTTTACATTACCCGATAATATCGAACCGGGTGAATTAAAAGTTATGGCAACCCTGAATTATCAATTGCTTGTCAAACCGGTTGCCGACTTTTTGAAGGTCCCGGAAGAGGAATCCCGGATCATGGAAGTCAATAATCATTCAACATATCTTGAAGTATTGCCATAGGAGGAAATATGATAGGTAGAAAATCAATTAAAGGTCTGATTATAATCGGAGGGCTTCTGACTGCAATTATAATGATATCTTCGGTTCAAATCAATGCTGTCCCCGCTTTTGCCAGAAAATACAGTATGTCCTGCACGACCTGCCATGCCCCGATCCCACGTCTCAAAGCATTTGGAGATGAATTCGCCGGTAACGGATTCGAAATGGAAAACCAGGAAGCCAAGCGATATGTGATGGAAACCGGTGATGATCGCTTAAAATTGATGCGGGCACTTCCGCTGGCCGCGCGACTTGACGGATATTTAAAATACCAGAGTGAAACCGATAAAAATGTTGATTTTTCGGCACCCTATAATTTAAAAGTGATTTCCGGTGGTACGCTTGGAAAGAATCTCGCCTATTATTTTTATTTTTTCTTGAGCGAACATGGTGAGGTCGCCGGGATTGAAGACGCTTATATTATGTTTAATAACCTGTTCAATCAGGACCTTGATATCTACCTCGGACAATTTCAGGTTTCGGATCCTTTGTTTAAAAGAGAGGTTCGCCTGACTTATGAAGATTACATGATTTATAAATATCACCCTAATCAGTCGAGAATCGATCTTGCCTATGATAAGGGGATTATGATTACTTACGGCATTGAGGGCGGACCAGATATTATCTTTGAGCTTCTCAATGGAAACGGAATAGGTAAAGCAGACGAAAGCCGGACTTTCGATGATGATAAGTTCAAGACTCTGGCCGGCAGAATCAGTTATGATTTAATAGATAATATCAGAATCGGTGCATTTGGTTACTACGGTAAAGAAGGAGGATTCTTCAATGATACCGTTACCCAGACTACAACCGAATGTACCAATGAAGTTGTTTACTATGGTCCCGATATGACAATTAGTATTGATAAACTTGAATTGAATCTGCAATACATGTTTCGCCGGGACGGAAATCCTGATTTTATCATTCCGATCCCAGCCGAGAAATACCAAATCGGTGGTGGAATGGCCGAATTAATTTACTGGCCGAACGGCGATAACAGCCGATGGTATGCGGTTGGATTATATAACCATATCGGTGTCGACGCTGGAGATTCGCTTGGAAACCAGATAGTCTATCAGACGATTACGGGCCAACTTGGTTATATGTTGCAGACAAATCTACGGCTGATTACGGAGTATACATACGACATTGAAAATAAAGAGAACCGGTTTATTTTAGGCTTTATTAGCGGCTTTTAAAATAAAGGTACAGTACGGGCTGGCCTTTACCTAAAAGAAGTATTTCATAGAGTTAACAGAAATGCCCGTCATCGAATCTTACCTCCTCCGCATTGTAGGTATATTCCGGGCACATGGTTTACACCTTGGCGTATAATCACCTTGAAGGAGGTATTGTATGCCATGGAAGGAGACCAGTGTCATGGACGAACGGATGAAAATCATGTGCCGTTTATGGTCAGGCCAGAAAATGGCTCGGTTGTGCCGGGAGTTTCGAAGGTTATGGAGAACACCGCTCTTACGGCCGACGACTCAAAAATCGCCGAAGTGGCTATCGGGTGTAATGATAAAGCGGTCGTGACCGGAAATGTTCTCGAGGACGAAAAGGCTGGTTTTCACCGGGCTTATGGGCGAAGCGATCGGATCGGCGGGACAGTTGGCGTGGCCGAATTCTCATCGCCTGACAAGGTCTATCACCGTGATATCGTATATGCCAAAGACAGCCCAATAGTTTGCAGTCGGCTCGAGTTTGTGTTCTCCAAAAGCAATAAACTAATAGCTATTGTAGACGGAATCATTACAATAAACTAGCCATTAAATTTCTCGGGAGATTGATGGTTGTTCTGATTACGATTGAATTTAATTAGCGGGTAATGAAAAAGATATTTCAATCCGCCTGCTGAAGAAAAGTTCCTGAGCGGCCTTGATATACGATGCAGTATTTCGCGCCTCGCAATTTTTTCAGTGACTTCACCCTCTTCTATAATAAAAGCCAATCTATGCAAAGAATACAGACCTATTATAAATGCTATTCCAAAAAAGAAATCCCATGCCTGAAAATTAAGCGTTTGAATAACAAACTCATTATCGGGGGCGCGCCAGGTAATTGACCAAGACAACTCCCTTTTCGAGAAAAAGTCAATAAAGAGTCCACCTATTATCGGAGCGATGCCTGCAGATAAATAATTAATCATACTACTTGTAGCCAGATACGATGTCGCCTCACCTTTGGGAGCAAGTTTTAACGCAATATTATTGGTGCCAAGTGTCACTCCTGCGATTGAAATACCCATCAAAATATGGATAAAAATCAGCAAAGGAACGGTGAGACTATGCTTTTCCGGCATAGTTGTAAATGTCCAACCGAGTATTGCCAGTATAAACAGCGGCCCATTCAAACTTAACAGATTTTTATAGCTGAATCTATCACCGAACCTTCCCCAAACTCTTAAGAAAATCATATTCACAAGTTGACTTAGTACGGTTAATCCTATTACATAAGACATTTGCATCTCCAAACGAACCAATAAATATACAGTGAAAAAGGGTGCGGCGAGATTAACGGCAAAATTCCAGGTGCCCAGGTAATGAATAAGGCGTGAAAAGTTCTTGTCATTAAACGGCTTGGAAATCAATTCTCTGAATGGCATTCTTTTTGAGCGAAAGATCATAGGCGGTTCGGGAATACGGGAAATGAAATAGGTATCTATCAGACCTGATATCCACGCCAAACCAAATAATATTGAATAAGAATAAAGCTCCATATCCGGGAATTCTCTTGCCCAAAAATCAATAAACAGGCCGGCGGCCAGACTCAATATCACCCCCACACCCATCATAATCGACATTCGCCGTCCGAAAAAATCTCCCATTATATTTTGAGGTATAAGGTCTCGCATCCAGCTATTCCACGAGCATAAAGATATCGAACCTATCGAAGTATTTAATATCAAGGCCGCTACCAAAACACCAAGCGCAACCTTGCCCTTGAAAAAAAACGGAATTAAAACAATGGCTATTAAAAACATTCTTGATATAAGAGTAACTCTGAAGCTGATTAATCTTCTGTTTCCGATTTTATCCACAAGCGAAACTGAAGGAATTTGGAAAAACTGCGCCAGCATCGGTATCGATGCCAGAAAACCGATAGTAAAATTCGACGCTCCCAATTTTAACGCAAAGGCCACCAGAAATACACCGCTTGAAAACGTTATCAATGCCTGTGTGGCAATGCCATCGTAAGTAACCGCACGTAATCCCCTTTTGAGATCATCCTCATTGAGGTCATGTTTTATTTCTGTATTCATAGTTTTAAATTATTCCGGCGAAGAATAATTTCAAGAGAAAAAACTAATATATTGAATAGGCGTGCATTTTACTGCTGTATAAGTGCGGGTATCTTCTTCGCCTGCGGGCCACCATATAAGCCTATATCACTCCGACTGCCATCGGTATCTGAAATATCGGGATGTCCATTATTTATCGCCGGCGAGTCGGGCTTTAACAGAAAAATTAACTCACCCATAAATTCGGGATCAATCGAAAGATTACCGTTGATACCGGTCTGATCCCAGATATCTTCGTACTCCCCATCCTTATTGTTCCAGACAATATTGTACGAGAACTCCCATTTGGCCCAGTCACCCTGGTTCCAGATCCCGACACACGGGCATATCCATTTATCCCGCCAGCCGTTATTAGTAATTATATTATTTATAACTCGCCCGCGACAATCGGTTGACCACGGTGCAAATCCGCAGTTGCCGTTATGATTGATGACATTATTGGCGACATCCATATAAGCCTTTTCGGTGGCAATAACACCCCAGCCCAGATTATCAATCACACAGTTATTATGCGCCACCACCCATGAGGTCCCGAAAGCCCCGATCCCTTTCCAGTATCCGCTGATAATATTACGATAGACCAGACAAGTAGCATCCCAGGTAACACCGATCCCGGCCCCCCGCCCGTCTTTAATCAGGCAATCGGTAATAGTCGCTGAAGCGCCGCGATACAAAGCGACACCATCCCAGCTATTATTAATAATCGCGCAATTCTCGATAGTTAATTCGGCACCTTCACGCCCGATAATCCCCGCGACACCAATCGCAAGCGAATCAACCCGATGATTATTGTTAATTATATCGATATTGGAAATATGCACCCTTGAGTTACGGACCACGATACCGGCATCGGTTGCCCATCCATCGGGGTCCCGTCGTCCACCGGTAATAGTCAGATTTTCAATATTAGAATTAGGTGAATTAACGAAGTACAATCCGTACCCGGCGAGTGTTTCGAGAATCGTTTTCTTTCTATCGACCCCGATTAAATAAAGCGATTTATTCTTTATAATATAACCATAACTGGCTTGTGATGGTGTTTTATGTTCGAGACAATTACCGCACAACGAATCGACAAAATCGACCGGGTCGGCATAAAAGGTTTTAGCACCGATTATCAAAGTATCGCCGTCGGAGGCAAAATCGATCGAAGCCTGAAGGTTACTCCCGCGCTCGATATTTAAAGTCCGCGCAGATACCGATTGGCTTACAAGAATAAATATCAATATACAATGTATAAAGATAATTATAGACCCGATTCTACAGGAACAGCGAATATAGCCGAATTTCCCATGCCACTCCGGCACTTTACCTAACACTGACATCAGGTCAGAAAGATAATAAATGACGAAATGTCATCAAGAATTATTTTTCGTCAAGCAGGCCCAATTTGCTAAAACGATAAAACCGACCCTCGCCATATTCGGCCAAATGTTCTTTTAACTCATCCATTTTGAACCAGTGGCGATGGCTTGGCGGAAGCGGTCGGGCAACATACAATGAGTGCGGCGGATTTCCACCCCATCCGGCCAGATATCTTCTCTCCCCTTTATCATTGGCGGCAACATCAAAAATAAGGGATGCATGACCGGTTGAATTGTCGCCATCAACGGCAAACTGTATATACAAATCACCCGGCAAAATTTCATCTTCGTTCACCGGATCAAGATTTTTTATAATGGTCTTATTATCGTTCATACCCATCACGAATTCAAGATACCGGTAAAATTCAGTGGGGGAGGCTTCCTTTCCCTCCCCTTTTTCGTAGATAAGATTCATGCGCGGGTCTTTAAGATATTTTCCATTTAGCCATTTACGATATGTAACCGTATCGCCATTACCGACAATAATCGGGAAATCTTCAAGCGCCCCACGGGCGTTAAGATATTCGATAACAAGCTGCATCAGTATATCGGGATCTTTCTGATTCTGCGTCCCCACGCCAATATCAATAACCCCAATGATGGAATCGGCCTCCATAAAAGGTTGTCCGTTCCATTTCGAAACCGGCGATCCTTTCGGACGCATCGGGAGATTGCTAATCCAGGCCATATATGTGTTCATATTGGCCCCGGTCGTACGTTTGAATCCGGGCGGTTCCCCGATGGCCATTATCAATGTTCTGTTTTTATCATAGCTCTTTGAAAATGGAAAAACTTTCGATTTTGGGGCATCATCCTGCGCCATAAGCATAGAAAATGTAAACAGGACAATAAACAAGCCGATAACAATTCTTTTCATTTCGCTAACTCCTTATCGAATTTGATACTATTCTGTAGAAAATATTATATCCCGCCAATCAACTCAATGTTTTTTTCAAGGCTCGCCCGAATTTGCTTACGTTTTGAAACAGAACCGGAACATTGGTCCGAGCGAATATTTCTTCAATTATCCTCATCACTGATTTATACTTTGATTTATCCGAAAGTTCCGCCTCGAATTCGTAATCAACCGAACCATCATAGAATTCGGTCCGGTCAATCGCAAATGTTACCGTTGACTTATCAATAGTTTTATTGACGACCGACCTATAATTCACAAACGATAACATCGCCTCAAGTCTTTGTCCGCGACAAACTTCTATAAATTTTTCAGCCATATCAGGCGGCAATTCAACGCCATCTATCCCCTCTTCAATAAACCTGATCGCCAGATCAGAATCAATTATTTCTTCAATCTCCTCCCTGATAGTCAAACCATCGGCCGAATCTTTTTTGCGTCCTTTAGCGGTGAAACTGAAATTATCCGCTTCTTTCCTGATCCTTAATACCCAGCCAATCGAAGCCAGTGATTTATCGGAACTGTCAAAAAAATAATTTTCCTGTTTAATCGGTTCGGATTCCGGTGTCAGAAATTTTATAATATTCAGATAGTTGTTTTCGCTTGACAGATCAAGCTTAATTTCGATTTCGTCGTGCTGCATCGGGTAAATTCTTTAAAAGAAAAGCCGCTCATTACAGAACGGCTTTTCCGCTATAACAAAATTTTATTTAAACCGTTTCGGTGAGCGCGCTTCCCACTCAACCACAATCGGACTGGCTACAAATACCGATGAATAGGTACCTACTAAAATACCGAGTATCAATGCCAGTGAAAAATCGTGCAGTACTTCGCCACCGAAGAAAAACAATGCCAATACGACCAATAGAGATGAAAGCGAAGTCATAATCGTTCGCGACAACACTTCATTAATCGAGCGGTTAACCGTCCCCACGAATTCGGTTTTCTTACGCGCTTTTTTCAAATTTTCGCGGATACGGTCATACACAACGACTGTATCGGTCAGTGAATATCCGGCCAAAGTGAGTAAGGCAGTAACCACCAGAAGCGTAATTTCCTTGTTCAGTAAAAAGAATATCGCCAAAACAGCGAGAACATCATGAAATGTCGCAATTGTCGCCGCGACACCGGAACGGAAATCGAACCGCAGACCGATATAGATAATCATACCGATAACAGAAATCAAAATCGCCCAGCGGGCGCTTTGTTTCAACGATTCACCAACGGCCGGGCCGATGGTATGTTCCGAATCGCGCGTAAAAGTATTTCCAGCAAACGCTTCATCAATAATCTCCAGCAGCCTGTCAATTGCCTTTTCATCACCGGAGGTTGTTTCCTTAACACGAATCATGTACGAATTGGGGACATTATGACGTTCCAGTTTCTGTATTGATGCCTCCGGGAAACCACCGCTGGTAACCGCATCACGCAAATCGGCCACGCTGATAGATTCGGCAAAACTTCCCTGGAGCATCGTTCCGCCGGCAAAATCGATCCCCATGTTCGCTTTATTAAGCATCACCATCGCAAAAGCGAACAAACCGAGCAGAATCAAAAGCCCCGAAAGTACGAAGGCTTTTTTACGCTGCCCGATAAAATTTATATTTGTCTCTTTTATTATCCTTAACATGGACTATCTCCTTTATATGCTGAGCGATTTATATCCCTTGCGGATATCAAAAACCGTTTTGGTTATAACAACCGCGGTGTAGAGTGAAATGGTTACGCCCCAGAATAACGAAACGGCGAATCCTTTAATTGGTCCGGAACCAAAAACAAACAGAGCACCGGCCGTAATCAAAGTGGTTACATGGCTGTCGACAATCGTCAGCAATGCACGGCTGTAACCGGCATCGATCGATGCCCTTACCGTTTTACCGGTTCGCAATTCTTCGCGGATTCTCTCAAAAATAAGGATATTGGCATCAAGGGAGATACCGATAGTCAGGATAATCCCGGCGATACCGGGCATCGTTAATGTCGCACCCAGTCCGGCCATAATCGCCAGGAGGAAAAAGATATTAAAAATAACCGCGATATCGGCAATCAATCCGGAAAGTCTGTAATAAACACCTATCAGAATTAAAACCAGCAGTAAGCCAATAACAGTTGAGATAAGCCCTTTGCGGATCGAATCGGAGCCGAGGGTCGGTCCGATAACATTCTTCTCGATAATTTCCACCGGAGCCGGAAGAGCACCCGCCTTAAGTACGATTTCAAGATCCTGTGCATCTTCAATAGTTGCGCCACTTCCCATTGTAATTGTTCCCGAACCACGAATCTTGGAATTAATCATCGGCGCCGACTCGACTTTACCATCGATAACAATCGCCAGTGGTTTATCGACATTTGAGCCGGTCAGACGAGCGAAAGTCGCCATCGGTTTACCGGTCAGACGAAAGTCGACGGTCGGCTCCTGGAACTGCCCGCGTCCAACTTTGATACGTTCCAGATATTTACCCAGGAACTGGACTTTATCTTTCAGGAAATAAAGGATATATACATTTTGTGCCGACCTGATTTCGGAACGGGTTGACCAGGCAATCTGTACATCCTGATTAATAACAGCCTGGACTTCCGGAAGTTTCAGCCATTTTTCAAGAAGTTTCCTGTCTTTAGCCGCCACAATATAACCGGGCCATTGCAAACCCGATTTCGGATTATACATAAAATGTTCAATATACTGCGTGAACGGATTTTCTTCGCTGTCGAACATCGTCTCATCGATAATCTCGCTTGAGTCTTCGCCCAGAAGATCGGCCAGAATATCCTTCTCAACACTATCTTCGCTAGCCTTCTCAGCTTCAGACGTTTCCATCTCGGAATCGGATGTTTCCTCTGTAACATCATCCCCCTTCTCGGACTCGCGAACTTCCGCCACCACCGAATCGATTTTGGCCAGAATCACCTGAGCATTTTCAAACGACTCAAGCAGTTTAAATTCCAACTGCGCCGTCTGGCCGATAATATCTTCGGCCCGGTCGGCGTCGGTATATCCGGGAAGATCAACAATAATTCGGTCATCGCCCTGTTTTTGAATAATCGGTTCGGTGACACCGGTAAAGTCAACACGATTTCGAATAATTTGAATGGCACGATCAACCGCATCGGCCCGTGCCTCTTTATCGATTTCTTCTTTCTTGACCCGAAGGACAACATGGATACCGCCTTTCAGGTCCAACCCGAGGCGCATCGCCTTCTGTTCCAGCTCAAGCACCGAGCCGGGCTTTAACTCTTCCATCCGGTCCTTGTCGTCGGCCGACATTGTCCACAGCTTCAGGGTATTCCAGAAGCCGATAAAACCGAGGACAATAAGGCAACCGGTGATAATAAGTCGCCAGGTTTGATTTTTCATACAAGTAGTCCTTTAACGCAAAAAAATTAAAAATAAATTGTTTACTGAAATTTAAAAGCGGGAAAGAGAAGAAACAGTTAGCTGGTCCCGGATGGTTTCGCCCCCACCAACGTAAATTCGATCGCCTTCTCCGGCGAAATCGAAGCGGCCGTTGTCGAGATATGTTCCGGAGTCAAATCAAAATCATGATATGACAGCGACTCAATCATTTTTAAATTAGGCCGGATATTATCAAGATTTTGCCCGTTGACGACCGCCTGGATTACAAAAAAGACCGACTTGTCCGAACTCGACCGTTCATTCTTATTCATCGTACCGTCATCATCAGGCAGCTTAAAAGTCGAGATAAAACACTGCCCAACCTTGGCTGTCTGAGAATCGTTTTCGACATCAACTCTCGATACGGCAATACCGATCGAAGCCGAGCCGACAAACAGCATCGAAACCAATCCGATCACAATAACCAGACTGCGAACAAACGTATTAATCTGTCTTTTGCATTTGTAATCCATAAAAATTCGCCGCAATATATTTAAAATCGGCTGAAAGTCAATCAAATTTTCCTCTTAGACCTTGACAAATACAATGCCATTAAATAGCTTAACATCTTAATTTATTTAGAGTTATAAATATAAATCAGCTTTCGTATATATATAAAGTTTGTATTAATTTTAAACAGTGACTACAGGATGAGGGAAAAATTAAATGTTTGTTAAATCGACTAAAACTGTGTTTACAATCGGCTTGATGGGGATGCTTTTTTTAATTTTCAGCTGTTCGACCGACAAAATGACCACCGATAAGGATGGTATCAGCCGCCTTATTCTCGACAATGGATTACAGGTTATACTAAAAGAGAATCATGCCTCGCCAATGGCGACCAGTTTGATTTTTGTCAAGGCGGGAAGCAAATATGAAAACCGGTTCAATAACGGCGCCACTCATTTTTTGGAGCACCTGCTGTTTAATGGAACCGCGACACAAACCCAGGAAGAAATCGAGGGTGGTGTCGAGAAGCTGGGCGGATATATTAATGCTTTCACCAATAAAGATTTCACGGCCTACTTGGTATCAATGCCGGAAAATTATTTCGACTACGGGTTGGCCACTCAGGCCGATATGCTTTTTAATTCCATTTTTCCCGAAGAGTCTTTTGTCAAAGAACGCAAAATCGTCATTGAAGAGATAAAAATGGGGGATGATCGCGAAGGATCGGCGGCCGAAGCGTTTTTCGATGAAAAAGCGATGGCCGGAACGCCATACACCAGACCGATTATTGGTTTTGAACCGATTATCGCTAATATACCCCGCGAAGCAATTATCAATTATTACAAACGGTTTTATGCCCCCAATAATATGACCATGCTTTTGATCGGCGATTTTGAATCGTCCGAGATGGCCGGGAAAGTTAAATCTATTTTTGGACAGTTCCCACGGGTCGAATTACCGCCCCCGCCCGAAATCAAATATACCCCTCTGGAAAAAAAGGAAGTCTTTAAAACACGGGCCAATACAAAATCATCATACATCGATTATTCAATCGAAGCGCCGCATTTTAAAGATAACGATTATTATGCCTTCACCCTCCTCGAGGATTACCTCGGCGATAAAGAAAACTCACCGTTGACCGGGACATTGATGGCCGGAGCTTCACCTCTGGCGACTTCGGTTTCGGTTTATCTACAAACCAAGGAAGAATTCACGCGGCTGAATATAGAAATAATTACCGAGCAACCAAAGGTGATAGATTCTATCATCACCTTGACCGACAATGTCCTGGAATCACTATCCGACAACCTGCCAACTGCAGAGCTTCTTAACGGCTATCAAGTCAGCCGTCGCTGTCACGAAATCTATATGTCGGAAAAACTGCATTTTTACGGTTTTACGATTGCCCCGCTGATGGCCATCACCGGTTGGGATTTTTTCAAGACGCTTCAGGATAATATCGATTCGGTTAAGGTCGAAGATATTCAATCAACCTGCCGGAAATATCTCGATAGTGTATCGTATGTCACAACTGTGGTTTATCCAGCTTCAAATAAGCAGAAAAACGAAAAGTATGTCTCCGCCGGTCCAACAGAAAACGAAGTGCTTGATTATTATAAAGATAAAACATACACAGAATTTAATCCCGACGCCGGTAAAGATTTTAAAATGCCGGAGACAAAACCGATTACGACGGTCGCTACCAGACATTCGAAATATCTCAAGGAAACTTTTGATAACGGTCTGACGGTAGTAGTCAAATCGAACCCGGACAGCCGTGTTTTTGCTCTTAATGTCATCGGTAAAAACCGTTCGGCCACCGAGCCACGCGGTCTTGACGGTATCACCGATTTTGTCAACCGCATGACCGAAAAAGGAACCAAAACACGCAACGCCGAGGTTCTCTCGCGCGAGTTGGCATCCATAGGTGCCAATGTAACATTGTACGATAACCCGTGGATTCCGTACGATGACCGCTATACCACTCACCGCTTTTCGTTTATGAAGTTCGAAACAATCGATCAATTTACCGAGACAGGTATCGAGTTGTTTGCGGATATGATAATCAATCCGGCTTTTGATTCGGTCGAAGTCGAAAAGGTTCGCTCGTCTATTTTTGGCCTTCTCGGACGCAGCAGCGGTTCGACATACCAGATGGCAAGGAACGAATTTTATGGTAAAATGTTCGACGGAACCGCCTATGATCGCCCGATTAACGGTACTTATCGAACTATTCAGACTATCACGCTTGACGATTTATACGAGCACCATCGCCGAATGTATTCCCCCGAAAATATGATTATCACGGTTGGGACCAATTATGAGCCTGAAAAAATAATACCTCTTCTGAAAGAGACATTCGGTAAAATCCCCGCCGCCGGATTTACCCCCATTGAAGCGAACAAACCTAATCAAATCAAGGGTATTGAATCGGCTCATGTCAAAATGGATAAGGACCAGGTATATATCTATCTCGGCAACCTGTTATGTTCGGCCTCATCACCCGAAGCGCCGGTAATAAAAGTAGCCGCTGAAGTTTTATCGAATCGGATGCGGCAGAATCTTCGCGAAAAACAGGGACTCGCTTACTCAGTTGGAGCCGGAGCGTTGCTGGATAAAAATTTCGGATGGCTGATATGCAGTATGGGAACTGGAGTAGAAAATTATAAACAGGCAAAGGACGGTATTCTTGCGGAAATCGAGAAGATGAAAACCGAACCGCCGACCGCGGACGAACTCGAGTCGGCCGTCAATTCCATCTGGGGTTCCTCGCTGACCGCCAACCTGTCACGAATCAACCAGGCGTATTATATGGGTGTCAATGAATATCTCGGCGTCGGTTACGATTATAATGATAAATTTATCAAATCTGTCCGTGATGTCACCCCCGAGCAGGTGACCAATGCGGCCAAATTATATTTCGATACCGAGAATTATGTTATCGCCACTGCCGGAAATATCTAATTGAATATAAACGGGTCACGATCGCACTATCTAACGTAATCGTGACCCGATAAATTTTACGACTCGCCCCTGTTCGGGACAATACAGATAAACTCAAAATCTTCGTCGTACGGATTTCTAAACTGATGTTTTTTATTCGGAGGGACAAGCGCAAAATCTTTCTTGGAAACATCGTACTCGGTCCCGTCTATCATCAGTTTTCCGCGACCGGCCATGATATAATTGACATGCTCCCAGTCGTGCTGATGCGCCGGAGTATTTCCGCCCGGTTTGATTTTAAAAACCCGCAGGGTGTAATCTTTCCACCCTTCCGGCTTTGAAATCGGAATCCGCTTGGTAACACCAGAGATGCCATCCATCGTGACATCGATTTCTTCAATATCATTATATTTTCTAATCGCCATAATAAATTCTCCTTATTTATTTTAATAAAACATATATCCCGCCTATTTGTTTCGCAACCAAACAAAATAATATTCGGCGTTATATACAAAGGGGGGGATGGGGCGTAGGTCAGTGAGTCTCCGACTCCTGACGGGGTGGAGATTCAAAATCTTGCCCGGCAGATGTCCACATCTGCCGGGTGATGCGGTACATGCGGACATGTGCCGCACACGATAATGTGCTGCCGGGTCCCCGCACCCGGCGGTACCATTCTTACCCATAAAAATAACCTGACGGTTAATAAAAACCGTCAGGCCGGTAAAACTGTCGGGATTTACTTAGCACGACCCAACAATTTATGTTGAATCAGCAGCTAAGTAGCAGCCACCTCACATTTGTCTGATTTCAAAATTGACCACCTCCTTTCTTGTGTACTCCAAATATCGTCAAAAATCAAAATTACGCAAGCGAAAAGTGGTCCCATAGAATAATATGTTATATATTGGCCATATATTATGGATATAGACTATTTAAAAAAAATAAGAACAATTGCCATTAAAGCCTTGGTCTCTGACGATGAATTGATGGAGCGTTTGGTTTTTAAGGGAGGAAACGCAATTGATATAATTTATGGTATCTCCCAACGGGCATCAATAGATTTAGATTTTTCGATTGAAAATGATTTTGACAGCAACGAGATCGAAAAAATTAAAGAAAAAATCGGCAACACATTAACCACCACATTCGCAGAAAACAATTTTAATGTCTTTGATATTAAATTAGGACCGCGACCGGCCATAATCAGGGATGAGGTAAAATCTTTTTGGGGCGGGTATCGCATCGAATTTAAGATAATCAGAAAGAAGAAATTCGATGAACTTGGAAATTCATTAGAGGCTTTGCGTAGAAATGCGGAAGTTGTCGCACCCGAACAGATAAAAACTTTTCACATCGACATTAGTAAGTTTGAATTTTGTACTTCAAAATCGGCGGAAGAAATTGATGGACTGGTCATTTATGTTTATACACCCCAGATGTTGGTCTTCGAAAAACTAAGAGCCATCTGCCAACAAACAGATGATTATGTCGATTTCATAGGCGGCCACCCGGCAATACCTCGAGCACGGGATTTCTTTGATATTTATATTATATGTGAAAATTTTTCAATAGATTTTACATCCCCCGATTCCAAATCAATCCTTAAAAGTATTTTTAATGCAAAGAAAGTTAATTTAAAATTACTAAATCAAATAGTAAACCAAAGGGATTTTCACGAAACAGACTTTGATATGGTCAGGGCCACGGTTCATCGTGGGATTAATTTAAAGGATTTTAATTTTTATTTTGATTACGTTCTTGGAATAGTTAGAAAGCTAAAATCCTTTGGGATAATATAAACGCCACCTTTTACTGTAAGATTTATTCCCGATTCCGTGTGCCAAGTAAAAATCGAACTCGAATTGTGGATTTTCGAATAACGATATCAAAGAATCTTTATACACACCTGATTTTTCCAAATAAAATCCAATCGCTTGGCGGTATGGATAGATATAATTTATTTCCTTTAGCATAGCGTTTAATTTATTCAACGATACTTTTTCTTTGGCCATCCGAAAGGCATTTAAAACTTCCGTAACGCCCCCAGAATAAAACGGTCTTACGGTTATATCGATTAATGTTCGTTCTATACTTGTAATTCTCAACTTTTCTTCGTTTGGGCCTCTTGAATCAACTATGCCAAGTTCGCCAGTGTGTTTGCCATTTATCAAACAAATTTTATAATCATTATATTCGGCAATGGTATTCGACATTCTTGGCTTTCGACCAAAGGCCAGATCAATTCGTTCCTGAACCAGACTGGTATCTTGCGCGCGCTTTGGAGACTGCTCGAAATTAGTATATAATATTTTCGGAATCTGACCCGTCAATCCGTGAAAATACATCGCTGTATAATGAGAGAAAAATGCCCTCGGCCGTACAGATAAAACAACTTCAAAGAATGGCACGTCGCCCCATGTATATCTGACTTCGGTTCTTTTTGGAAATTTCAACTTTACTTGCTTTAATTTTGTTTCTTTCAAAAGGAATTGAATAAACTGATATGTTGTCGTCGATACCGCCATTCGCCAGAATTCACGATTTTCCGCGATTATTTTTTCGATATCTGATCGTTTATATATTCGCGAATCTAGGCCGTCGAAATGTTTTTCAATATCGGCTTTTGCAATCTTTAGCCTGGTCTTATTCATAAGTCATTTCTTCTTATTTTATGAAGTATATATACTACGTATCGGCAACAATGTCAACTTATTTCATTCTAATCAATTATGCATTCAATTATTCATATATTTATTATCTATGGTATTATGTAGTATATATACTATATAATACGGTATAATACAATACAAATATTTTGTTATCTTATTATTATATAATGTGTTGTGACTACATTGAAAATTAATATGGCCTATAATAAGAAGTATATATACTTCTTATTATACCCTGATTATCTACTAAATCCGCTCCTGTAGGAAATCAGTTAGCTCGGCGATTTTATGCCTCGATTGCTCCATTGTGTCGCGGTCGCGAATCGTCACCGTGTCATCTTCTTTGGTCTGCCCGTCAACCGTAATACAATACGGACACCCCGCCTCATCCATCCGCGCATAACGACGTCCCACCGATCCACCGGCATCGTAGAATACCTTAAAACGGGTATTTAAAATCTTATAAATATTCATTGCGATTTCCGGCATCCCATCCTTTTTCACCAGTGGGAATATCGCCGCCTTAATCGGGGCGATTTTCGGCGAAAAACGCAAAACAGTCGATTTATCCCCACGCGATTCATCTTCATCGTACGCATCAACCAGAACCGTCAACAACGTCCGATCACACCCGGCCGAAGTCTCAATAATGTACGGTATAAATTTCTCTTTGAAACGTTCGTCTATATACCGCTGGTCTTTACCGGTTGCATCCTGATGCCGCGACAAATCAAAATCGGTCCGATTATGCACCCCCTCCAGCTCCTTCCACCCAAATGGGAACTCATACTCGATATCATACGCCTTCTTGGCATAGTGCGCCAGATCATCAGGGCCATGTTCGTGCCAGCGTAGTTTTTCCTCGCGAATACCCAGATCCAGATACCACCGCCAGCGCTGCTCGCGCCAGTATTCGAACCATTTATCATCTTCTTCCGGCGCAATAAAATACTGCATCTCCATCTGCTCAAATTCACGCGTTCGGAATATAAAATTTCCCGGTGTGATCTCGTTACGGAACGCCTTACCGATCTGCGCGATACCGAACGGTACTTTCTGGCGCGACGAATTTTTCACATTCAGGTAATTAACATATATCCCCTGCGCTGTCTCCGGGCGAAGATAAACAATCGCGCTGTCATCCTCGACCGGCCCCATAAACGATTTAAACATCAAATTAAACTGTCGCGCCTCGGTCAAGGTCTTATTACCGCACACCGGGCATTTGGTTTTATCTTTAAGCTCGTCCTCACGAAACCGGGACTTGCATGTCTTACAGTCAACCAGCGGATCGGTGAATTCATCGACATGCCCTGACGTTTTCCAGACCGACGGATGCATCAGTATCGCCGCATCGAGTCCCTCGACATCATCGCGACGATTGGTCATCGCTTCCCACCAGAATGTTTTGATATTCCGTTTCAACTCCGCTCCCAACGGACCGTAATCCCAGCAGGAATTCAACCCGCCATAGATTTCGGATGACGGAAACACGAATCCGCGCCGTTTACAAAGCGACACCAGTCGACCCATCTTATCGTCAGCTTTTTTAGCCATAATGCACTTTCTTACAGTTTCAAATTTGTTCTTTTTAGTTTTTCCAAAAACTGAAGTGATTTTAAATCTTTACTGTCGGTCTGATATTTTAAAAAACCGATTAGCAACTCCAGAATCTCTTCAGCCTCCTCCAGTCTAAATCTTATTTCGGCCGCCTCTATAAGCGACGCCGTCTGAAGGCTGTTTACTATATCGAGCCTGTCAGATTGAAGCTTAATATAGTATTCTCCGGCGATTTGGCAAGACGAACATACCAGCCCGCCCCGCTCCGGCGAAAACAGAAAAAACCGGCCGCCATTTGAATTATTTATAGAGGTTTTCGATTTCTCCTTACCACAGGCGATACACCCTGAAAAGTTCGGACGATAACCAAGAAGCGATAACAACCGCAGAAAATAACACAAAAAAACCGGAATCACAGACGCTTTTGATTTGGTATTAACCAGCCTAATATAGCTGATTGTCAGGTTATAAAGCTCTTCCTGGGGTTCATCGCGGGGAAGTAACTCATAAAGAAGTTCCATTACCGCCGATGCGAATGTCAACCGCCCCAGCGTCCCTTCCTGCTCGAATAAGAATGTCTCAACCGGCTCGGTTTCGGCAACGTATCCGGTCCCCGATTTATCTGATTTAAAATAGGCGATATCCAGCCGCGAGAAGGTCATCATCCGGCCGCGTTTACTTTTTATGGAGCGACCGCCCCGATCAATAAGCGTCTGTAGTCCCGCATTATCGGTAAAAACAGTAAAAATTTTGGATTGCTCTTTCCAGTTGACCGATTTAAGGATAATCCCTTCTGACTTAAGCTGCGGCATTAAGGTTTAATATTTAAGACGATAGATAATTTCGCCCGGGCGCGAAAGATGATGCCGGGTGCGGGCAATATATTCGATATAATTCATATCACTCTGCAGACGCTCCCGAATCGTCTCGGCTGTCACCAGTTTAACCACCAACCGGTGATTTTCTTTCTGCAGATTATTTTTTTCGATATGTAATTTAGCGATTCTGATAAAACCAAAGGTTCCACTAAAAAATGAATAAATCAAAAAAAGACCGACAAAAATAACCAATCCCCGCAGAACCTTCCGGCGCAGACGAGCATCGGTGTTGGATAATCTTTGAACCAGATTCTGGCGAATAGGTTCCAATAGCGACTTTTTTTTACCGCGTCTCATATTATAACAAAAACCTCCCCTTCAAACCTCCGGTACTAAAATGAAATAACATGTTTGAAATTATAAGGCAAGAAAATTTTTAATCGGAATAACTCGACTTAAAAATTCCTACTGACATGTTAACCCACATATCTGTTTGTTATTATTATGTATTAAAGTCTTAGAAAATAGAATAGGCGAACAAAATGTCCGCCTACTTTTTAATATAATATATTTTCAACTTACCCGATTAACTCTTTTGTTTTCGCAAGCAATTCTTCGCGATCGACCGGTTTCTCCATAAACGATGCCGGTAGTTCAATCTTTTTATTACGATCGATAAATCGTTTCACTTCGGGCGACACACCGGTAATTATTATAATGGGAATATCAGCCGTTTCTTTCGCCTCCTGAAAATTCCTAAGCGCCTTTAATCCGGATTCATCATCCATCGAAATATCCAGCGTAATCATATCCGGCTTTTCCGCTTTGGCTTTGGCGAAACCTTCAGCGCCGCTTTTGGCGGATATTGTACCATATCCACCCTCTTCAAATATAGTCGTCAGCCAGGTTACAATATCAGGTTCATCATCGACTACAAGTATCTTCTTTTTATCGCTCATACATCCTCCTTTTCACAACCAATATCGTCGGTCAGAGATGTTTTTTCAAGCGGTTTTTTGGCAAACTAAAAATAAATCGATTATTTATACCCATATTACCTTGTCTAAGAATCAGATACTTTTAATAATAAGGCGATAAGCGCCTTATAATAAATATATCGATTTATTTCTCCATACCGAAAAAGTCGATAATCGGAACAATACCGATTTACCACAGGTTTTAGAGATAATAAATAATTGTTCCTTTAGGGAGTGAAAATGCAAAACAAAACAAAAACAATACATTCAAAAAAACAAGCCAACCATCTGGTAAACGAAAGTTCACCGTATCTCTTACAACATGCCTACAATCCGGTAGACTGGTATCCCTGGTCGGAGCAATCGCTTCAAAAAGCGCACGACGAAGACAAACCGATTTTCCTATCAATCGGTTACTCCGCCTGTCACTGGTGTCATGTGATGGAGAAAGAATCATTCGAAAACGAAGAAATCGCCGCGATATTATACGAGCATTTTATCTCAATTAAAGTTGATCGCGAACAGCGTCCCGATCTTGACCAGATTTATATGTCGGCCACGATGGCGATGAACGGCTCCGGCGGCTGGCCGATGTCGGTTTTTTTAACTCCCGATTTAAAACCGTTTTTCGCCGGGACATATTTCCCGCCCGATGATATGTATGGTCGGCCCGGATTTAAACGTCTGATAACCTCTATCGCCGCTGAATACAAAAACAATCGCGATAATATCGAAAAATATGCGCAGTCATTAACCGATGCTCTAAAACAAACACATCCATCTGATACAACAACCGAAAGTATTCAACCCGATATTATTGATACCGCCGTTAATCAACAGATGAAAAACTACGATTCAATCAACGGCGGTTTCGGCGGGGCACCCAAATTTCCGCATCCGACCGATTTATCATTCCTGATGCAAAGATTCGCCGCTACAGAAAACAAAAACCTGCTCAATGCTATCGAACATTCGCTGATGTCGATGGCGCGCGGAGGAATCTACGATCATATCGGCGGCGGTTTTTTTCGTTATTCAGTCGATGCCCAATGGCTGGTGCCGCATTTCGAAAAGATGCTTTACGATAATGCTATGCTGGCTGTTACATACGGTGAAGCCTACCAGCTGACACATAACGAATTTTATCGACAGATAGTCCGCGAAACGCTTGACTTCATGCTCCGTGAGATGCATAACGAAAACGGCGGGTTTTATTCCTCACTCGATGCCGATAGCGAGGGTGAGGAAGGAAAATACTACGTATGGAAAAAGTCCGAAATCGAACAACTACTCGATAACGACGTCAATCATTTCTGCCGTTATTATAACATTACCGATGAAGGTAATTTCGAGAATGCAACCAACATTTTGAATATAAACAAAGACTCGGATATGCATCGCCGGTCGTCCGGACTGAAAAGCGACACATTTGAAAAAATAATAAACCGACAAAAAGAAATATTATTTCAAAAGCGCCAGAAACGCACGCGACCTTTCACCGATGACAAAATTTTGACCTCATGGAACGGGCTGACTATTTCCGCCTTAGCCAAAGGTTATCAGATAACCGGCGAAAAAAAATATCGTACCGCCGCCATACAAACCGCCGATTTTATTGAAAACAGTCTCTACAAAAATAATAAACTGATGCACTCTTATCGAGAGGTCAAAATATCTGAAGGTTTATTTCTTGAAGACCACGCCTATTTTATTCAGGGATTACTCGACCTCTACGAAATTGCCTACGACCTAAAATGGATCAAACTTGCCGAAAAATTGGCAAACGATGCAATCGCTTTCTTCTCCGATGAAGCCGGTAACCTGTACCTCTCACCCGCCGATCAAAACGATCATTTCATTCGCCCCCGAGATATAATCGATGGCGCCCTCCCTGCCCCCGGTTCAATCCTGATACACTCATTAATCAAACTGGCCGACATTACCGGCAAACAAGAATTCGCGAAAAAGACCGACAAGTTTATCAACGCCTTATCCCCAACAATCAACCAGATGCCGCACGAGATGATATCGGCGGTATCAGCCTATGATTACTTTATTTCCGACAGGATTCAGATTGTTATTGTCGGTCAACAAAATCGTAACTTATTCATAAATGAAGTCTATAGGCAATATTTGCCAAACGCCATTTTAGTTGTCTCCAAAAACGGCGAGGAAAAACTCGGATTACTCCAGGGCCGACAATCAAATGGCACAACGGTCGCATACATCTGTAATAATTTCGAATGTAATCTACCGGCTGATTCACCTGAACTTTTTCGGAAACAGTTGGCTGGATTGAAGGGTAACTAAAATGCAATTAACAGAAGAATATGTAAGAGAATACTTACGACCCATCGAGGATCCCGATCTCGGCCTCAGTCTGGTCGATATGGGTCTGATATATAATATAAAAATATCTGGCGACAAAATCATTAACATCAAAATGACCCTGTCGTCACCCGGCTGTCCCATTGGCGATCAAATAATGTCGTCGGTCGAAAATTACGCCAAAGCGATTGACGGTGTCAAGGATGTCAAAGTCGAGATTGTCTGGGAACCGCCCTGGGATCCGGAAACGATGGCAACCGATGAAGTTAAAGATGTCCTTGGGATTTGGTAGAAATCAAACCATAATCGAGCGGCCGCCGTCAACAACAATAAACTGACCGCATATCATAGCCGCCTCCTCCGAGGCCAGAAACGCCACCACCCGGGCGATATCCTCCGGCTCGACAATCCGTCCCAGCGGTGTATGATACTTCGCATGCTCGATAACTTCACCCGCCCCCGGTATCGAACGCGATGATCTGGTATCGGCTAATCCGGCCAAAACACCATTAACCAATACACCCTTTGGCGCCAGTTCGTACGCCAAACCACGGGTCAACGATTCCAGCGCCGCCTTGGCGGCACTGACCACCCCATAACCCGGTATCACTCTTTGTCCGCCATCACTGGTAATACTGATTATCCTCCCATAATCGCTATTCATCAACGGTACCGCCCGGCGCGCTATATCAAGAAGCGACCTCGCCGAAGCCGACATCGTAATCTCCCAATGCTTCGATGTTGTCTCCATCAAATTGCCCGGCACACCAAAGGCGGCGTTGGCAACAACAATATCAAGCCCGCCCCATTCAGATTTGATATTTTCGAATAATTTTTCGAGACTCGCTTCTTTGCCGACATCGGCACGTTTAGCGACAGCCTGACCACCCGATTTTTTTATCTCATCAACAACGGCTTCAGCATCGCTGATACTGCGCCGATAATTTACGATGACTTTAACGCCCTGCCCGGCTAAACTTAACGCGATAGCCCTCCCGAATCCGCGCGCCGCCCCCGTCACGAGGGCGCGTTTCCCTGCCAATTCGGGATACATACCGAATCCTTTCGACTTATAATAAATCAGGTTTATCGATTATAAACCCGCTACTAATAACTCTCCCCGGTAATCCCCGTTTTACCTTTAAAAACTTTGTACACATATACGGTATAAACCAGAACTATCGGAACCCCAATTGCCGCGATGACCAGCATAACAGTCAACGTTTTCTGTGTCGATGAGGCATTATATATAGTCAGGCTGTTGTTCGGATCAATAAGCGATGGCACTATTTTCGGAAAGATACTAACCGCCGCCAGACCGATCATTGATAAGATCGTCAACGACGAAGCGATAAACGCCCGAAAATATTTCTCCGCCTTTAAAGCCAGCGGGATATAGATAATCGAAAGTAACAGCAATATAAACAAAATCCAGAACAGCGGATTACCGAAGATCCCTTCAAAAAGATAATCGGCCTCAAAAAATGTATAAAGCGTCGCCAGAAAATAAAGAACAATCATCGCTACCCAGAATCGGTTTGCCTGTGCGACTGTCCTCTTATGCAAATCCCCATCGGTTTTCATCGACAGGTAAACCGCCCCGTGCATCGTAAACAGCACCAGGCTTAATAAACCGACAAGAATCGAGTACGGATTAAGAAGGCCGAAAAAGCTTCCGGCAAACAAACCGTTATTGTCAATGGGTATTCCCCATAATACATTCCCGATAGCAACCCCGAACAATATCGAGGGAATTAAACTTCCCAAACCGAACGACCAGTCCCACAATTTGCGCCAGCTGTCGGAATCAACTTTATTACGAAACTCAAACGACACGGCACGAAAAATTAACGCCGTCAGGACCAGCATCAAAGCCATATAAAATCCGCTGAAAACAGTCGCATAAACAATCGGAAAAGCAGCGAATAGCGCTCCTCCGGCGGTCAGCAGCCAGACTTCGTTGCCATCCCAAACCGGACCGATTGCATTCATATGAATTCGTTTCTCTTTATTACCCCGGGCAAACAGGCTGAGAACACCGACGCCAAGATCAAAACCGTCGAGGATAGCATAACCGATAATAAGAACGCCGATCAATATAAACCAAATAGTATTTAGATCAATCATGCCGTCACCTCCTTCATCTCCTTGACATCTTCAGGCCCATGTTTGATTTCCCGAATTAAAATATATAAGTACAGTGCACCCAGGAATAAATATATCAAACCAAAAAGCACTATCGAAAACATTATTTCGCCCGACGACACCGTTATCGAGGCCGCATCGGCTGTTTTTAATAATTTGTATACTACCCAGGGTTGTCGCCCCACTTCGGCCGCGATCCATCCCAACTGACAGGCAATAATCGGAAGCGGAATACACACGATTAGAATTTTTAAAAACCATCTCGTATCGAACAACTTTTTTCGATACAACAAAAAGACACCCAGCAACGATACCCCTATAAATAGCATTCCCAGTGCGACCATATTGTGAAACGAAACAAACGTCAGGAAAAACGGCGGCAGTTCATCTTCCGGAAAATCGTTAAATCCCGGTACGTAAGCATCGATATCGCCGGTTGCCAGCCAACTGGTCACCCCCGGAACTTCAATTTTTAAGCTTACATCGTGAGGATCTTCGGAAGGAATCCCAAACAGGATCATCGGCGCGCGAGTTTGACCTTCTATAATACCTTCAATGGCCGCCAATTTCTCAGGTTGAGTACGCGCCACCTGTACCGCATGTTCATGTCCAAAGGGAAACAACTCCAGTAGCGAAACGACCAGCGCAAAAATAAGCGACAATTTTAAGGCCTTTTGCGCAACCTCGACCGATTTTTTCTTGAGTAACAAATACCCCGAAACCCCGGCCATGAAAAAGGCGCCGGTGATTAAAGAAGCATCAAAGGTATGGAAAAACCGAATAATCGTCGAAGGATTAAAGGCCGCTTCATAAAAGCTGGTCAATTCGGCACGGCCGTTTTGTATTATATATCCGGCCGGTGTTTGCTGCCATGAGTTGGCCACCAGAATCCAGAACGCCGAAATAGTTGCCCCGATCGCCACCATTAAAATAGCAAACCAGTGCACGCCTTTCGGAAGACGATTCCGCCCGAACAAATACAATCCGAGAAACGTCGATTCCATAAAAAAGGCAAACAGACCTTCCGCCGCCAATGGCGCCCCGAATATATCACCGACAAATTTTGAATATTCCGCCCAGTTGGTACCGAACTGAAATTCCATAACGATACCGGTCGCCACTCCCATGGCGAACGTAAGGGCGAGTAATTTCCCAAAAAATTTACCCATCCTGATATAAATCTCATCGCCTCGTTTCCAGCCTAATCCCTCGATTATCACCAGCAGCCAGGCCAGACCGATCGAAAGCGGCGGAAAAATAAAATGGAATCCGACCGTCATAGCAAATTGGATTCTCGATAGTAATACCGGATCTAAATCCATCTAATTGCCCCTTCTATAAAATAAACTATATTTTTATTCTTACTCGAAGGATCAGATTTTTGCGAAATATTCTTCCGTATGTATCTGACCCGGCTCTTTGCGACTGTGTACTTTAAAATTTTCCTTCCCCAGCACACCGGTCATCGCCTCAATCATCAACGGATTACCGCATAAAAAGACATGTGTATCCTCAGGCGTCGGGACTACGCCCCATTTTTCGGCAAGAATACCATGCGTCCATATTTTCTGGACAAAACCCTCCTCCCCCTTCCATGGGAAATTATCTTCATGAGCATGGCTTAATACCGGAATATATGTAAAACTGTTACTTATCGAATCAAGCGAAACCAACTCGGAATGATATCCCAGATCTATATAATGATACGCTCCATGAATGACCGCAAAACGATGCCTGATCCCCTTACTGATTTCGGTCCGAATCATACTCATGTATGGTGCCACACCGGTTCCGGTCGCAATCAAAACAATATTGTACTTATCCGGAACCTCCGACATGGTAAACATCCCCTTGAACTTCTGCGACATCCAGAGTTTATCACCGGCCAACAAATTAAACAATCGCGGGGTCAACATCCCCGAATGCACCAATGCGATATAAAATTCTATATATTCACGGGAGACCGACGACGATGCAATCGAATACGCCCGCATAATATATTTATCAGGATCAGGGGAGGAATCTTCGGGACGTGACGAAACACATCTGGGCGCCCCACCCGGTAATCCAAGCGCGGCATACTGACCGGGAAGAAATTCGGGAAGCTCCCAGCCATCGGGTACAATACGGAGTTTTATCAGATGGGGTGCGATTTCAATCCGTTGATTGACAATCGCATTCAGTTCTCTGGCCATTCTCTCCCTCTAAGCCGTCGGTATCGATTAATATTCCTCAAGATGATGCCACTCGGCATCTTCCAGCCATTGTTTCGGTCGATCCAGAAACTGCATGACATGTTCAATGACTGTCTGGTGACGTTTTTCCTCATCGGCGATACTGTTCAATAACTTTTTCTCTTCCGGATTATCAAGTTCATCCGCCTTCTCGCGATAAAACTTTTCCGATTTGATTTCAACATCCAGCGCCTGCTCCCAGACAGTGCGAACTTCGCCGCCAAAAACGAATTCTTTACCTTCCGACTTCAACGCCTCAAAAACGTTTTTCGTGGTTGACAGAATTGTTGTCTTTTCCGCTTCGCTATATTCAGGCAACTGCTTTTCATTCAAAGCCCTGAATATTTTATAATGTTTCAGTTCATCGTCGGCCAACTCCGTTAAAACCTTTTTTAATTCAGGCAGATCCGTTTTTTCTGCAATCTCCAGATAATATGCACGGCCGTCTTCTTCCATTTTCATGGCAAACTCGAAAATATTCATTATCTCCTCCAAATTACATTTTTATTCTATAAAAACGGGTTACCCCTATGCCGCCTGACCCGACGATTCAATCTGCTTTAACACCATGTCGGCAATATTTGCAACCGTCGTCTCATCTAAATTCCCTGAATCGAAATCATAAACAACCACCGATGTGCGGTCACCGGCTAATGTCTTAATCCCCTCACAAAAGCGACTATCACCTAAAACGCCAAGTATCATGGCGGTATAACTCTTTATATACGGATCCGAATCATCAAGCGATTTAACTATTTTCGGAATTGATTTTAAAAATGGCCCGGTGTTAACCGAGGCCACCCTGTATATCGCCAGGTGCGTACCCCGTTCAAAAGGTTCTTCTTTGAGAAATGAAGGTAATATCTCCGCGGTATCATCGATAAAAGCCGGGACATTAACAAGAATCTCGCCGATCATCTCCGGTGCAAACCGGGCCAGCCCCCCCGACTCATCATTCATAAGCCAGAGAAGCCGGCGCACGAAGTCACGCACTCTTTCAATATCGATAGTCGCTTGCACCGCGGCTACAATCCCGGTCGCTTCCATCGTCCTCCACCAGAGAATCCCCTCGGCTTCATAGGCAAGCGACATCAATACCCGGAATGGGTTTCTGACTTCCTCCGCCCATTTCCGCAGCGCATCAAAATCACGTCGCTCCAGAATCTTTAAAACATCGGCTTTACGACTTCGGTTACTCATTAATCGTTTTTTCTCCGAGTAAGTATAATGAATCTATTCGGCGCTTGACGCCGGAGGAGTATAAGTTCGCCTGCCAAGTTCACGGTCGATCTGGAACAATCCGGATTTGGATTCACCCAGAAGTTTTAACTGCTGAACGATCCCTTTCGCCGACGCTTCTTCCTCGACCTGCTCATTGACAAACCACTGCAAAAATATCTGCGAAGCATGATCTTTCTCATCCACCGCGATTTCCATCAGGTTATTTATCAACGAAGTCACTTTTTGCTCATGGGCATAAGCCGACTCGAATACATCCAGAGGTGATTTCCAATCCGACGGCGGACCATCAAAGGCCTTCACCAGCGCTCGACCGTCACGCTCGATAACATAATCGAACATCTTCATACCATGCTCAACCTCTTCCTGGTACTGCACCCGCATCCAGTTGGCAAAACCCGGCAGGTCAATCGATTCCAGATATGATGCCATCGCCAGGTAAAGATGAGCCGAATAAAACTCAGCCGCCACCTGATCGTTGAACGCACTTTCCATTTTAGAGCTTATCATCTTAAATATTCCTTTCTTAGTATATAATCCCCATTAAAAGGGAGCAAAGCCTCCGGAGGACCAAAAGTCTTCCTTTAACTCCTCCTGCTGTTTTAATAATGCCCGATAATGCCCCGATTCCCACTCAGCCAATTGCGAGAAAAACTGCTTGATGACCGGATCATCACTTGCCCCGGCCTGCGAATTATAAAAATCCATCGCATCCTTTTCGAGTTGAATACCGATCGCCAGCGACGTCATCTCGAAATTAGCTTCTTTGATCCGCGATTTTAGCGATTCGGAAAATATCGGTGACATCCCCGACAGGTCGGCCTGCGCACCAAGACTTAATGTTTCATCCGGTTTACCCGTCTCCTTGATCGCCTTATACTGCTTGTGCAGAAACTGCATATGAGCCAGTTCCTCACGCGCCAGCGTTTCAAAGACCTCTTTACCCTTGACATCCTCAGTACTCTGGGCCGCCATCAGATAAAAACTGTGACCGTATCGTTCCGCCTTGATCGCTTTTTCCAAACCTTCGGTTATTACTTTTTGGCTGTTATCCATATTAATAAGTCTCCGCGAGATTAATACTCCTGACCGAATTCCTGAAAATCAAAAAATGTACCGCTTCGGGTCAGATAATCAAGCTCGGCCTGTACTATCGCCTGATGGCCCTCTTCGATCTCAAGAAAACGGGCAAATAACTTACCGTCTTCTTCATCCATCTCATCAACCATTTTCTTATAAAAATTGGAGGTCTCAATCTCCAGAGCCAGTGCTTTTTGAAGCATCTCGCGTTCGGTACCGTAATCCCGCTTGGACAGATGCCCCTCTAACTTGCGAACTCCGGCATCGATTGCACGGCGTGAGGGAACGATTGTTTTTAATACCTCCGGGGAAATCTTCCCGTTTTTTCTCCACTCGGCCAGTCGACTTTCGAGATAATCAACATGCCCCTGTTCTTCCTCACCGAGAACCTTAAAGACATGCCGGCCGGTTTCATCCTTTATTCTGTCAATCGCACCTAAATATGAATCGCGAACCTTTACTTCATATTCCAGCGCCATTTTGATTGCTTCTTCAACTGTCATCAATATTCCTTTATCCGGTTAATTTTCGGCGTAAACTTTATCATCATACTCGATTTCAAACATTAACTTATGTTTGGCCTCTTCCTGCGCCAGCGCCTGGAAAGTCTCTTTAATATCCGGCTTATCGGCGGCATTGGCCAGATCGGTGTAAAGCTTAAACGAAGCTTTCTCCGAATTCATAGCGGCCAGAAGAGCACTCTGGTAATCGAATTCACCCTCGTCAAAACGGGTATCATCGAGATGCTCCACCACCTTCAAGTCCATTATTTGCTGCTTGGCGGATAAAAGCAGTTTGCCTTCCTTAACCTTTTCCAGTTTCGCCTTATGACTTTTTTCTTCGAGAGCGAACTGCTCGAACAGATTTTTCATATGTGCCTGTTTCACCCTACCGGCCAGATCGGTATAAAATTGTGCCGCTTCCTCTTCTTTCCCAATGGCAAAATCCAAAATCGCATCAACTGAATCGAATTTCATTTTTTTCTCCTTTTCTTGAATAAGCTATTTTATGCTTTCCACAAACCATGCAAATTACAATACTCGCGAGCCGTGATATCACTACCCTCGACCGCAAAAAACGCTTCCGGCTTATCGCCCGGATTGAGAAACTGCCGATACGCCTTACCATCGGCGATTACTTCAATCCATTCGATATAATGATCATCCTGCATCGGATGTGCCACCGAACCGACCGTAACTTTTACTCCGCCGTCGACTTTCTCGATAACGGGTACATGTTTCTCGGTCGCGGCGTCAACTTCGCCCTCTTTCAAAAGCTTCATGTTCTGCCCGCAGCAAACCAGCGTGCCGCCACCGGTATGGACGACCTCGACCATATTGCCGCAGACTTCACATTTGTAAACTTGAAGTCTTTCAGTCATTATCCTATCCTCCTGAAATTGACATAAATTTTCTTAAAACCGTTCTTATTTTTCACCCTTTTTTGATGGATTTTTTATCATTTTCTTAATGTCCAAAATTTCCCGAAGTTTGTCAATATCCATAATCTTTTTAGATATTGCCAACTCTCGAACCGGAATATTTTTTTCCAGCGCCTCCTTAGCCAGCGCCGCCGCTTTTTCATATCCAATATAAGGATTCAAAGCTGTCGCCAGAGCCGGACTGCGCTCGGCATAAAAACGACATTTTTCTTCGTCAGCCTTCAAACCGACAACACACCGCTCCGTAAAGCTGCTAATCCCGCCGGTCAAGATTTCGATTTCATGAAGCAGATTATATCCAACAATCGGCATCATCACATTCAACTCCAACTGCCCCGCCTGAGCCGCGCGCGATATAGTCATATCACAGCCCAACGCATGGAAACAGACCATATTGAGCATCTCAGCCAGCACCGGATTAACTTTACCCGGCATTATCGATGAACCGGGCTGAACCGCCGGGAGTTTTATCTCGCCCAATCCGGTCTGAGGACCGGAACTGAGCAGACGAAAATCATCAGCGATTTTTATCAAACTGGTTATCAAAACCCGCAACGCCCCCGCCGTTTCGACAACCGTGTCAAGATTTTGCATGGCCTCGAACATATTCGAGGCCGACCGGAATTTGTATCCGGTCTGTTTGTTTATTTCAAGAACAGAATTTTTAATGTAATTCGAATCACTGTTCATTCCCGTTCCGACCGCCGTCCCCCCGATACAAATCTCCAAAAGCGCCTCGGCCGCCGTCTCGATCCGTCGGCGACTGCTGCGCATCATCGACGCATAGGCGCCGAACTCCTGCCCCAGACTAACCGGGACCGCATCCTGAAGATGCGTCCTCCCCGACTTAAACACATTCTCGAATTCACTCGCTTTTTTGTCCAACTGCCTTTCAAGATTTTCGATTGCCGGAAGCAGTCTCTCCTTGATTTCACTGTATCCTGAAATATGAATCGCCACATGAATCGTATCATTTGTTGACTGACTCATGTTGGCATGGTCATTGGGATGCACCTTCGAATAGTCACCCTTACTACCACCCAATATCTCTGCGGCGCGATTTGCCATCACTTCATTGACATTCATATTTTGCGAGGTCCCCGCTCCCGCCTGAAACGCATCAACCACAAACTGGTCGGCGAATTTGCCGACAATGATTTCATCAGCGGCCTCAATAAGCGCGCGACCGATTTCTTTCTCCAACCGACTCGAAGCCATATTGGCGACCGCCGCCGCCCGCTTGATAATTGCCTGCGCCCGTACAAACGAACCGGGCAATCTTAACGAGCTGACTTTAAAATTCTCGACCGCACGTTGCGTCTGGGCACCGTAGTAAGCATCCTCCGGAACCTTCACCTGACCCAGCGTATCTTTTTCAATCCTGTGTTTCATCGGTAATCGTCTTGATCCTTTATTCGACAACTTCTTTAAGTGCTTTCAAAACGTCATCGTAATCCGGTTCTTTGGAATTCTCATTGGCATATTGAATATATTTAACCGTCCCGTCGCGATCAACTATGAACACGACACGTGCCAGAAGTCGTAATTCCTTTATCAACACACCGTAGGCATTGCCGAACGTGGCATCACGATAGTCGGAATATACTTTGACATTTTCAACACCGGCCGCCCCACACCAACGGGCCTGAGCAAATGGCAAATCCATACTGATTGTCAGTATAACAACATCATCACCCAAATTCGCCGCCTCTTTATTAAAACGTTTTGTTTCCAAGTCACAGGTTCCCGTATCAAGAGATGTGACCGAGGCGATTACAACCGTTTTACCTTTAAAGTCCGTTAGTTTTGCCGGTTTTAGCTCACCATCCAGCACTGTAAAATCGGGAGCCTTGTCGCCAACTTTAATCTCATTACCAACCAGCGTTACCGGATTTCCCATAATCTTTACAACATTGTTTCTCTCACTCATTATAAACCTCCTTCCACTATACCGACAGGTACTATCCTGTCGGCGGTGGAAATGTTATTACTACAAAAATCCTCGATTAACCGTAAGGATACATCCCCTTCTTAATCATTTCCAGGGTATCCAGAATCTTGGTATGTTTGCTCTCGTCGGCCAGCAGATAATTAATCAAATACTCCTGCACCACCATTTTCTTACCCTGAAGCGACTCCAGCGCTTCTTTCGCCAAATCAACCGTTTTCTCTTCGAGTTTGATATGTTTTTCAACCATATCCCAGACTTCATTCAACTCATCAGGATTAATCGCCATCGTATCGGATTCCAAACTGCTCGCAATCATATCCTGAACCCTATGATGCATCTGTGAATCACGTTGAATAATTTCCATAACCAGTTTGACAATCGGATTCTTCGTCTGCTTCATTATGTTTCCGGTTGACTCTACCCCGGCATCCTCAATCTTCTGCCAGCGGCGCATGTTGTCGATTATCTTTTCCTGAATCTCTTTGGTAGACATTCGCCTTACCTCCGGTTTAATTGTTTGTTATTTTTAATTTTTAAATTTTTATTACTTCGTTGACACTGGGGGCATAATCCCAAAAACTCAAAATGATGTCCCAATATCAAATAGCCTTTAATTCTCTTTTTTGACTTTACAGCACTGCCCAATGAAAAATCATACAAATCATCATATTTTCCACACTGTTTACAGCGAATATGATAATGTTTTTCGACATCGCCGTCGTAACGAGCAGCCGCGCCATCGGCCGTAAGACGGTTGATAAGACCGTCCCGCGCCAGAATCTCCAGGTTCCGGTAAACGGTCCCGAGGCTGATTTTGGGAAGCCGCCGCCGAACTATCCGATACAGAATTGCTGCCGTTGGATGATCCTTCTGTTTGCGCAACTCTTCCAAAATAACCTGCCGTTGTCTTGAATTCCGCCTTATTTTCGTTACTTTTACCATATCATTCCAAAATCAATAATAATTATTATTACTGATAACAGTGATACGCCCCCGCTGTTCCCCAATTTTAAAAATTAATCTGAATTTTTCGATTTTATTAAATATACCGGTTTTCCGGACATAAAAGCAACCTAAATATTTTCCTGGCTGCGTCGGCTCACAATCTCAATAAAAAAGGCCGCCCAATCCAAAGGCGGCCTTTTATTATCTCAGCGGACGTGTATCAAAAATCTACAACAATAGAAGTAAAGCCCCAGAATACCGGATCCGGATTTTCGCTTTGGGCAAAGGCATCACTCTCCAAAAACAGACCTATCCCACTTTCCAGCGTTGCACCGGCGATTCGACCGGTTGATAATGTTAAATCGAATTCTATCCCGGCGTCATTGGTTTCACTACCCGAATATTCATAATTTTTGGCGAATTTAAAATAGTGGAAGTTACCGGATAACGTCCAGCCACTGATTGGATTAATCCGTCCAAGGAACATCATATCGATTAACCCGGAATTATCGCTCGGTCTCGGATTATCCGGGTCCGGCGCAACGAAATAATCCATATACCCCCGGAATTTATGACCTGTATAATACAGGTTATCATAAGTTTCAATCTTATTATCATCCGGATTATCATCACCCGAGGTGTAATCGATACCAACCGCCAAACGCGGCATCGAAACCATATCGAATGTATATCCGGCTTCAAATGTAAACATATACGCCGCAATATCGACATCAACCGCCTCAAGCGTATTTGTCGCCACACTGTCCCATTCCACCTGTTTACCGAATTGATAAACCGTATTCATCTCAAAATCGAATTGTTTGTAATCTCGTTGATAATAAAGCCCGATATTCATCCTCTGCATGGCGTATTTCTCGGTGCTGAAAGCGGCCGGAAGAGGCGGCGGTGTCCAGTCGGGAACTGTATCTTTACGAAGGGCATCAAGTTCGAAAAATCCGAATACCTGTAAATTCCACGAACTGACAGCAGCCTGAAGACCGACAATATCAAAATCGGCACTGTCAATGACACCACCGACATGCGTCCGGTCCAGTTTTTTCAGCCAGTATCCATTCAAATCAACATCGGCAATATTAAGATTGTTGAGACTATACCAGCACTCAACCCCTTCCCATGCGCGTCCGACATTGTTCCATCCGACCGAGCCGAAAACCCGCTGGTTACCAAGATTAACCTCGAATCGCCCCGCTTTTAAACCAACCCCCTTATTCCAGAGTTGGTCAACCTGCAGATAAGCCTGATGAACATCAATCGAGTATCCATTATTCAAACTTCCCGAGGCCGGTTCGCCATCCTGAGTATAATTGCCGATTACACGGCTATCCTGAAACTGAATGACGGCGTGGGCGTTGTCTTTGATTTCGGCATCAAACATAATTCGCGTTCTCAATAATGCCAATTGATCCGTCTTGTCGCCATACTCACCCCGCATCCTTATCTGACCGGATGTATTTATCCCGGTTTCGGCATAAAGCCGGGCGCTTAAAACAAGCAGAAACATTGCGATGGTGATAAATAAAAATTGTCTCATTCCTCCTCCTCATGCACGTTCCATGTTGGCTTCGATGTTTAAACTTACTTCTTGTTAATTTCTTCCGTTGTTTTGTTCAATTTAATAATATCAGCGCCGCCGGTCGGATGACCGTAACTGTCAAGATATTTCTGGTGAGTCAAATATTCCTCCATTGTTACATCATTTTTCCAGTTACCGGTGATTTTTGCGACACCAATTATCAAAACAAAAAGACCAACAACACCAAAGGCAACAACTTTTTTGGAAATCGGTTTTTCCCGGGCCGCGATTTTCAATTCAAGCGTCCGGTTAACCGGGCAAACATCAAGACACTGCATACAACCGGTGCATTCATCGGAGATAACAGTCGATACTTTATCAACTTTAATCAGCGACGGGCACACCCTCGCGCATTTTTCACAGTCAATGCAACTTTCCCAATTACGTTTGATTTTTATTGGACTCAAAAGCGATAACAAACCAAGCAGAGCACCATACGGACATAGATACCGGCACCAGAAATTACGTACTAAAATCGACATCAAAAACAGAACCGTAATGATAATCAACGCGAATCTTGATATATCCGCAAAAAAATAATACATCTTAACATCAGCGACAATATTGTACGGGCTGTTGAGAAAAGCTTTCAGCGAAACAGTTGTCATCAGGAAAAATATCGAATAAACAAAAAAGACCAGAAGCAGATATTTTAGGCTACGCAGAGGATAATCGAGCCACCGCGGCAAATTTATTTTCCGCCGGAATATCTTTTCGCCCCAATCACCCAAAATCTGCGAAAGCAAACCAAAGGGGCATACCCACGAGCAGAATGATTTAGCGAAAAAGAGCGAAATAACAATCGCTGCCAGAAGAATAAAAAGTCCGGCCGGATGCGCCCCGTGAATCTCGCCGGTCAGGAAAAAATGATACAAACTCATCAGCGAGCTGATAGGAAGAAAACCTTCCACCCCCGGCGGACGATATGTCGAACCTTCCACCCCGGCCGTCTCCAGATACCTGACAAAAAAATAAAATTCGACTCCAATCCAGATACAAATCAGGGCAAAGGCCGACTGTATAATCGTTCGATACTTCTGTATCGAAGGTGAATTATTTTGTTGCCCCTTTTTCGTAGTCGGTATTGTTGTATCACTCATTGTCTATATTGTCATAAACAATTTTAAACAATCTACGCCGCCGATCCTGCCGGTATTCGCTCGCAGACTGCCCCGCCTCGAATTCCAATCGTATGTAGCTCAACCGTAATATCGGGCGCTACTTCATTCCGCGCTTTGAGCGCCACCTCGGCAATTCCGTTACAGCACGGCACTTCCATTTTCACCACCGTAATCTGACTCGGTTGAGCCTGAGCGAATATATCTTTTAATTTCTGATAATAATACTGTAAATCATCAAGCTTGGGACAACCGACCACTAACGCCCGGCCGGCCAGAAAACGACTATGAAAATCAGGTATTGTAAACGGGACACAATCGGCACAAATCAGAAGATCGGCATTTTTTAAAAACGGCGCCTGCGGCGGCACTAATTTTAGCTGCACCGGCCAATGGGACAACTGCGACGGCCGGGCGACACCGGCGCCGGCCATCGGCATTGGTTGAGCCGCCGATGCTTGATCAAACTGGCGCATCGCCGCACCCGGACATCCCCCTTCGGCATGGCTGTGACGGGCTTTATGAGCGGGCTGAAAACCTTCCGGCATCGCCAGCACCGATTCTTTTTTCGAGTTTGCTTCGTTTGCTTTCTTCCCCAGCCGTTTTAGATGTTCGGCCACAGCCTTCTCATCATAATCGGGCGCCTCACGCTCGATAATCGTAATTGCCCCCTGAGGACACTCGCCCAGACAAGCCCCCAAACCATCGCAATATGTTTCGCTGACTACCTTCGCCTTACCATCAATCATTTGTATCGCTCCCTCGGCACAGGCCGGAACACACAGCCCACAACCGTCACACTTTTCCTCATCGATTTTTACTATCTTTCTTATAGCCATAGCATTCTCCGTGTTATCCACATCTAATTCACATTATATTCACAAGGAATATCGGGACTGAAACGAAGAACTGCCTTGATTTAAGTCAAAAACGATTAAATTTTTTCACCGTCCGCCAGTTTTCGAAGACGATCTCGATCGAGGATCACTATTTTTTTACCATCCACCTTAACAATATCTAACTCACGTAATTTCTTAAGATTACGCGACAAGGTCTCGCTGATTGTTCCCAGCGAATTGGCCAGTTCCGATTTGGAACTACGGAGTATAATGGTATCATTTTTAGATTCTTCCGATTTTCGTAGAAGATAGGCGGCAATCCGTGAGGAGACCTCCTTTAATGAGAGATCTTCAATCTGTTGATTAAATTCGCGTACGAATCCGGAAAGCGCTGAGATCATTTTCAGAGATATTTGGGGCGATTCCGCAATCAGCCTTATAAACTTTTCTTTGGGAAAAAATGCAATAACCGATTCCTCAAGCGCCATACAGTTGGCCGGAAACTGTTCACTTCCAAAAATAGCCGCCTCGGCGAACATTTGACCCGGACGAATATTATGTAAAGTATATTCTTTGCCGTCCGGGGAAGCCTTATATATCCGAATTGATCCGGACAATAATATATAAAAACCTGTTGCCGGATCACCCTGGAAAAAAACCGCCTCTCCCCTGGTTACATTACGAATCGATACGATTTCCGCAATCGATTCCAGTTCGTTTGCGTCCAGTTCGGCACAAAGGAAGCTTCGTCGTAAAAGTTTATCTGTTTCCATCACTAATAAATTAGCCAACCAGGATCCATCAAACAATAAAAAAGGTCGGCCTAAGCAGCCGACCTTTATACAATTAGAAACAAAACAAGGGTAATCTAACCTACGGGCAATCCGGGTCGGGACCATCCCGATACAGATAACTGATTATATAAGTAATATCAAAAATATTTACACTTAGATCAGAGTTAACATCAGCGCTGTTCATATCAATCGGCGCCGGACCATCCAGATATAAGAATGATATTAAATAGGTAATATCAAATATATTAACTGTATAATCGCCATTGGGATCGCCGCACATAAAATCGCAGGCATCGCCCAACTCATCCCCATCGGTATCGGTTTGATCCGGATTATAAGTATCAGGGCAGTTATCACACGCCGTTCCGACACTGTCTGCGTCGGGATCAAGCTGATCCGGATTATATATATCGGGGCAGTTATCATCCTCACATATATTATTTGCAAAACCGGGATCACCATAGCCATCGTCATCGTAATCGGTGCAATCATCGCAGGCATCACCAACACCGTCTCCGTCGAAGTCTTCCTGAAGAGAATTAGTATGACTGGGACAATTATCATCGGGACAAGTGTTGTAGGGGAATCCGGGATTACCGTAACCGTCATTGTCAGTATCCAGACAGACTGTCGGAGAGCCAACCACCACCGCCTTAACCTCGGAATACTCACCCCATTGACCATCGGCATCCTGCGCCCTCACCTTATAAAAATACAATCCTTCCGGCTTATCGGTGAAATTATAGAAAGTATCGGTTACAGTTGATGAAACAATGGCAGTATTATCAAAGCCGACGACCGGGTAAATAACATTTAGGTAGATTCCGTCCCAGTACCATGCCATCTGGAATATTTTATATGCAAACCGGAAATAAACCGATTGCCCCACATAATCCGAAAGATCGAAATAAGCATCGGTCCATCCACTCGAATAACCGGTGATTCCATTACCCAGATTAATACCATATCCGTAGGGATCTTCATTTGAAGTAATATTACCTTCAAGGTTAACATAATTTTCGCCATCGTTTGAAATCTGAACATAGGCGTAATCGATATAATCGTTAATTGCAAATTCAATCGAAAATTTAAGCGAATCGAGCGGTTGAACAGTGTATGGTAATCTCGTCTTCAAATAACGCCAGTCGAAATTATCGCCGGTCGAACTGAAATGATCGGATGATACATCAAACAGGTGTGATTCCCAGTTAATGAAATCGTCGCACGGATCGGTTAAAATATTATAACCGGTCATCTCGACCACTTCATAGTTGACCGCCGGGTTTCGCGGATCATCACACGACCAGTTAATCTCGTAACTTCCCTTAACCGCCACCGAATCAGGTGTTGTCAGTTCCGTCGCCTCGGGTGGAAGCACCTCTTCGACATGTCCGGCCACCTCGGCGAAAAAGATATTCGGCTGCAAATTCTCCTCGATCAGCTCGGGAATCCGATTAACTTCCGGCCAGAAACCATCATCATAATAGTTGCCCACCTCAGGTGTAATCGAGATGATTTTACCCTTTGTCGTTTGCTCGCCATACATCCAGTCATCGGCACCCCCGTTTACACCGTAGCCGATAGCATTGAGATCAGGGAAATAACCGTTAAAGACATTCATAGAATCGCCCAATGCCGAAAAAATGTCTTCATCCTCCGTTAAGCTGTTATTATACGCAAATGACCACAGGTACAGATTCGAACAGGAATGATAGTTCATACTTAATACAAATTCATGCGCTATACAAAAATCGCGAATAACCTGCGTCGTCGGTTCGGAAAACGGTCCGGTTCCGCGATAAGTCTGGTCGCCGCCGAACGGCGAGGAACCTTCATCATCGTATCCCCACATATATCCCCAGTTACGATTCAGGTCAACACCGAAAGTACCATCACCGTTATCGCGACGGTTTTTGCGCCACATACCACCTGGCCATTGATAATCTACATTATATTGATACCCGTCCGGGTTTACAACTGGTACAAACCATAATTCGCGCTCATCGACCAGATGCGTTGCGACCGAATCGGTTCCGTAATTCTCCAGCAAATACTCCATAAAATGCAGAAGCACCAGCGGTGTAATCACTTCGCGGGCATGAATACAGGAGTTATAAAAAACCTCCGGCTCATCTTCATCAATATCCGGATTATCCGAAATCTTAATAGCATAAATATCTCGGCCTTCAAGCGACTGTCCTATACTAATTCGTTCGCTTGTTATATCCGGATAGGCCATATGCATAAAATTAACCTCGGCATTTACCTGTGACAGGGTCAGATAGTTATCTGCCTTATCACCTATCCGCGCCGCATAAAAAGCCTCCATATCCTCATGAATGATTTCAACCTCGAAACCGGACATCCTCAGCCGTTCGATTTCATCGCGATGGGATACGATTTCATAAAACGACGGGGCGGCGAACATAATGTCGAGATGCATACCCCGCAATTGCATCAACTGATCGACCGTGTCGAATTTGACACGTGCCTGAATATAAATCTGATCGTCCCCGATTGCGGCTCCACCGCATAAAATCAGCAGAGCCAGTGTCAGAATTATCGTTCTCTGTAGTCCCATTTTGCTCTCCAATGCAGAAAGGTAGTTAATTAATTATTTACTATGTAATGGCGGCAGTTAATTAATAATGACGTTAAACATCCGGCTTTTGTTGCATAAAAACAGGATATTCATAATTAGGCAAGTCGGCGGCTACCATTAAATATTATTCATTAAGCCGATAGTAATAAAATTTCCAAACAATGCAGAAGTCTATATATAAATATATGACAGATGACGAAATCGTCAATATGAAAATGGCGGTGCAGGATTTTCAAGGGATCGATTAAATATAAATATTATTAGACATATTCCGGCCCTTATATAATGATAGTATGTAAACGAATCGGTTGTGTGCTTTCTACACTACGGAATATTTTATATAGTCATAAATATAAACTAATAAGAATACAAAACCTTATCGCTATTTCGAATTATTGCTGCCCTCTAAAACATCTAATCGCACCTTTAACTCTTCATTTTCTTTTTTAAGTTCTTTGATAGCTTCCAGCAGCACCGCTGTCATCTTGGAATAGTTAACAGATTTAAATCCTCTATTATCGGTTTGAACCAGTTCCGGGAAATAACTTTCGACGTCCTGCGCCACCAGACCAATCTGCCGACCGGCTGCTAATGCTTTATTATCGAATGAATCTTCGTCCCAATCGAATTTAACACCATTTATATGCATAATCCCATCAAGTGCATTTTCGATTTTAGTAATATTGCTTTTTAGACGGATATCCGATGTTTCCGTCAGACTGACACATCTGATATCTCCGCTGACATCAAGTTCATAAGATGGCGAGGTATTTTTTATACCGACATTGCCTCCGGCATATATAGTAATCCCATTGTTTAATCCGGGAGCCCAGGAACTGTCACTAGCCACAATGTACATCGCTTCATTTCTATATATAATATCCCGACGGTTTCCATTAGGGCTGTATGAAATAATACCGGGCCATCCCCCCGGTGTACTCATCGCAATCGACCCACCCCCGATTTCGAATTTGGCCAGACCATTCACATGAAGCTTATGCGGGGATTCCAGACTATCCGTACATATCCCGACACCACCCGGAGCGTTTATCAAGAACTGGCCTGTATCGGATGACGCAAACGCCCCGCTGTTACTTCCGTTCCACACGAACGAATTATTATGCATAGCCTGTGCTTTGACTCCGGCCGCGAATGCCCAGAATCCCATAACCGTGTTGCTGTCTCCCCCCGGGATTACACCACCAACACCATTAACATAGTTATATCTACCGCCGCCAATAACACAATATGTATTGCCTGCGGTTGTTGTTCTATTATCGTAGCCACCGGCTACAACATCATAATCTCCAAAGGCTCTATTCCCATAACCGCATGGAACCGAAGTATAGTTTCCCGCTACAAGATTTCCATAGCCACCGCCGATAAATGAATAATACCCGTTCCAAATCGTATCTTGATAACCACCTCCAATAAAGGAATGGTGGCCATGGTACATCTCATTAGCCTGTCCCCCGCCAATCGTAGTATAATCTCCAGACGACTTGTTTTCTCCACCGCCTCCTATAAATGTGTATGAGGAATCGGCCCGATTCCGATATCCGCCGCCAATAGTCGAAAAATTACCGGAAATAGAATCTTCTCGACCGCCTCCGATATAGCTCAAATATCCATTTATACGGTTAAACATACCGCCGACAATAGCGCTATAGCTAGAATCAATAATATTACCATTTCCCCCACCAATAAAAGAATACAATCCCGATGAATTTATAGCATTATAACCGCCCCCAACAATAGTTCCGCGACTGCCATATACGGCATTACTTATTCCCCCGCCGATAAATGAGAACGCCATGGCCGCATTGTTCGTATAGCCGCCGGCCACGGCAGCACCCGTATCCTGCGTCATATTTTGATATCCGCCCCCAATCGTGCTGTATGAGATACCGGATTTCATAGTCCTGTTATAATAACCGCCACCGATAAAATCGAAACCTCCATACGCAAAATTATCATAACCACCGGCAATCGCCGAATTCGTTTCATAAATATCATTATGCATTCCCCCGCCAATTACCGACCCGGAATCAGAATCTTCAAAAATTAAATTATTATAACCGCCCCCAATGGCATGATACGAATTGTAACCGGTGATTCGATTTTGAATACCTCCTCCGATTATCGAATAAGTACTTGAATCCAGATTATTCGCGCCGCTAACGATGGCCGAGTACTGCCCATATACTTTATTGGAATCACCGCCAAGGACTACGGAATAAGCGCTGTCATTAGTAATATTCGTACCTCCGGTAATTCGCCCGGAGAATTTTACATCACCGGAAACCTCAAACCTGGCATTCGGTAACGCTGTCCCGATACCAACCGAATCGCTCGAGGCCGACAATCTAACAACCGTCCCATCATCGGCCCAACCCTCACCCGGACTGCCGGAACCGACCTCATCATCAGCCGGGGTCCACTCAGCGCCCGACCATTTGATTGTCTGACCGGCTGATGCCCCACCATTACCGATATCTAACAAAGAAAGCGAGCTATTTTCTACCTTGGTAGAATCGATTATATCACTGGCGAGTTTATTTTTTGTTATAGCATTGTCCGCAAAATCGTCGGTTACAATAGTGCCATCTTTGATTTTAGTAGAATCAATCGAATTATTCGATATCGCCGAAGTACTATCGGCGTATTTGGAAGTATAAGCATAAGGCGTCGAGGTAATCTGATATCTCGGAGACATCTCGCTTTGACCGGTTATTTGGACGCCAATCCAGACATTTCCATCAAAAGTTATCTCAACAGGCGTGATTTCTCCCAGTAAGACCGTATAATATCCTTCATTAACCGACAACGATCGCGTCTCCAGCCATAATACATTTCCCCCGGACGCTGCATCGTATATCCTGAATGTTGCCTCAACGGATCCGTCGACAGGATTACTTCCATCGGTAAGATATCCCTGAAAATTAATAATATTCGGAACGTCAGCGGCCAAATGACCTGCCGCAAAAAACAAAACAACTAATAATGCAGTAGAAACTAAACGCATGTTGCCCCCTAATATTGTTTAAACTAAATTTTTATTTTACCAGAAGCATCTTCTTTACACTCGTGAAATCACCGGCGACAAGACGGTAGAAATACACGCCCGATGCCGTTTCGGCCCCGCTCTCATTGCGGCCATCCCAGGTAATACTGTATTCCCCTGCCGTTTGATTTTTATTAACAAGTTCAACAACACACTGGCCCAGAATGTTATAAACAGTCAGCCTTACATCAGAACGTTTCGCAAGACTGTATTCGATTTTAGTCGCAGGATTAAACGGATTCGGGTAATTTTGACCAAGCGCAAATTCACGCGGTATTAAATAATCATTTTCTTCTACATCCAATGGATCCAAACCGAAAAATCTGAATCCTGCCCAATGAGAGTTCGTGCCATCATCGGCAGACCCACCGGTAAAAAAACCGGCCATACTTTTTGAACTATATTGTGAATCGGAACTAATTCCACCGGCAGCACCTATTGCCTGCCAGGTGGCGGTTGTTTGCGCGTAAAGCCCGGGCGAAATCAATAGCCAAAACAATGATATATATAAGATTTTCGACATAATTGCCCCCCTTATATTTGAATGTAAACCGGTTATAACTGTTTTCGGAACATTAGCGACATAGATTACCCATTTTAAAGTAAAATGAGTCAAAATTCTGTTATAAATAGAAATGACCAAACGATTATTGAAAAAACAACTGGAAATCGGGAGTAAAAATCGGAAAATATCTAAGACAAAGACTAATCGACTATTTCGGGAGCGTCCGGCAATTCATTAATATCGTCCGACTCCCGAGGAAAATGATTAGCAAGTTCTCCCGCGACCTTTTCAATTGCCTGAATAATCCCCTCGGCATGTTGCCCCTTACTCATCGCCTCGGCAATCATCGCCTGAGGTTTATCCCAGTAGTTGGATTGTACTTTCGATGCAATTGCTTTGTCGGCCACAATCGAGGCCTGCTCTTCTTCGAGCGATACAAAAATTAATACGCCGGTATGACCCTGTGTCGGCGTTAACTGCCCAAAACGTTTCAACGCCCGTTCCCAGACAACTATCCGCCGTCTTTCGGCTCGCTTGAGATACTGTCCCCAGCCAAAAAAGGTTATCACAAAACCAATTGCACCCCACAACATCGTCTGGGTTGTGTTATAATAAATACCCCAGTTAACCTCACGAGTAAAATAAAGAGCCGCCACCGAACAAATAAGAGCAAATACCAGACTATGAATAAGCCGCTCTTTCATCCAGTTTCGTGAATGCGAGGCCAGCTCTACTGCCAGCTCACCACTGGTTGATTGTTCGGCCTTCTCAACCGCCGTTTTGATTGTTTCCAAATCGATCTGTGAAAAATATTTATTTACGGGTGAAACCATAATTAATCCATCATTCCAGTCATTATACTATTACCAATCGGTATTGGACGCCGCTGGATCCCAGCCGCTGCGGGCTACCAGCCACCGCTGGCGCCACCTCCGCCTGATGATCCTCCGCCAAATGTGAAACCTCCTCCTCCACCACCGCCGCCGCCTGAACTTCGACCTCCCCCGAATCCACCCAAAAAGGGTCCTCCAAAACCGCCAAATCTCCTGACCTTTCGGCGCATAATCATAACAAATAATATAAAAAATATGAAAATCATCGGAATGAAAAAGGATTCTTTATTATCACCGTCACCGTTCCTCGTTTTGGACGGATTGTAATCCCCGCCGATCGCCTGCACGATACCGTCCAATACTGCTCCGGTCCCGGCAGCATAATTACCCTGGCGAAAATAATTTGCCATTGGTGAATTCCGCCCTACCAGTCGCCCGCACTCAAGATCGGTTAAATCCCCCTCAAGACCATAACCGACCTCGATTCGCGCTTTCCTTTCTTTTATCGCGATTATAAACAAGACACCGTTTTCTTTATCCTTCTTCCCGATACCCCAGACATTAAAGACATCATGCGCATAATTCTCGATAGATTGTCCATCAAGTGACGGCACTATCAAAATACCGATTTCGCTTTCGGTCTGCTCCCTATAAACAAGCACTTTGGATTCGAGTCTTTTTTCCGCATTAGGACTCAGGACACCGGCAAGATCATTAACCGGTCCCCGATAAGCGGGCATCTTCGAATTGGCAAATAACCCTGCCGCCGACAGACATAGTATTAATATATAAACGAATTTTCTCAACGTATTCAATCCGCCTATTCGCCGTTGAATGCATCCTTAACACTTGGCGCGGTCTGCGCTTCCGGCTGCGCCGCAAAAAAATCTTTCTCATAAGGGAAACCAAAAACAGATCCGGCAATCAGAGCCTTGAGTCCCTTCTGACGATACGTATTATACTCTCGCACCGAAGTATTAAAAGCCCGTCGCTCCTGCGCGATACGATTCTCCGATCCCTCAAGCTGGGTCATCAAATCGGAGTACAACTGATCCCCTTTTATCTCCGGGTATTTTTCCACCACCACATTTATAAACGAATTCAACTGGCGCGAAAGACTGGCTGACAGTGAATCCAGAAGAGCCGGATTTTGGTTCTGAAGAGCCGCCTCGGCTGATCCTTTTAGCTCGATAACCCGCTGCCGCAATGAAATCACTTCGGTTAACGTCGCCTGCTGACGTTTCATAAAATCGTCCACACTGGCCACCAGATTGGGAACCAGATCGAACCGGCGTTGATAAACATTCTGCACCTGCGCCCATTTCTCGTCAACGGCCTGAGAACGGTCAATCAAACCACCACGTCCCGACCATATCCACAAACCGACGATTAAAACCAGTAATACCAGAACACCGATTATGATTCCAACTATTTTCATTTTTTATCTCCTTTTAAAACTCTTTAAACAAAATCTTTATAATTCCATTTATCCACTACTGTAACACTTTTATTATACTTAACTGATCAATTCATATTCAATAAAAATATTCACGATTTAAAAAGGTCATAAGTGCAGTCAGCATCGGGATTTATTCCTTGACAAAATGGCATCGACAGCATATCATTGCAATGAACCACACCAAAATACCGGATTGAAAAAACAATTTAATAAATAAACATGTGTAGGCGGTTTCAATATTATTTGCATGACCCTATCAAACCTGAGGAGAAGTACTATGTCTAATTATGCAAAAATTATGATGCTATTTGTCCTTTTCGCGGCCCTATGGACAAACACCGGTTATTCTCGATCCGAATATCCGGGCGATTTATTAATCGGGAATGATTCCCCGGCTTTCAATGGAACTTTATCGGAACGGGACACAATAATTGACCCGTTTATCGACTGGCCGCTGGTTTATGGCGTTCAGCAAACCGGCCAAATCGAAATGACTTTCGATTGCCACGGTACCTTTGGAACCGGCTTTTTAGATAATACCGGCTATAATCTTCAAGACGGCTGGCCGGTTTCTTCATTTGTAACACCGACTATGCCGGAAGAAAACCGGGCTGAATATTTATTCGCCGGTGCGATATGGGTTGGCGGAATTGTTGGCGGAGACACGCTGGTCTCGGTCGGTGCCGATGGCTGGGGTTACATCATGGAGATGTGGCCTCCAAAAAAACCGGGCGAGACTTCTGCGCGCGACGCCAAAACTGTTATAAAATTCAACTACCCGACCGATTATTCGATGGCCGCTTTATTCCATGATACTGTCACCGATGCGGCCTGCGTCAGTCAGGATGACTTAGATAATCGCCCTCATATTCCGCTAAACCTGCGGATATCCAACCGTTCTCATGTCTGGCGCTCCGAGCCGCACACCAAAACTATATTATATGATCTGGTTATTACCAATATCGGTGATGAGTACATCGAGCAGGGTTATACCGGCTTTTATTTCGACTGTGATGTCAGCCATATAGCTCAGGACTGGGATGGGGCGCAGGACGATTTGACCGGTTCGATCCAAAGTGAAAGAATTGCCTATATAATAGATAATGATGGTGATCCCGAAGCCGGCTTTTATGAACCGGATAGCAGTGTAACAAAATTATTCGCCTTTAAATTTCTCGAAACATCATTTGATAGTCCCAACACCAATTTTAACTGGTGGATTTCTAATTCCAATGCGGCATTGGATTTTGGCCCGAGGTTACAGGGAACACCGGAAGATCCTTTCAGAGATTTCGGCGGTAATCTTGGAACCCCGATGGGGGATTGCAATAAATACTATATAATGAGTCATGATGAATGGGATTATGATCAAATCTTTACCGCCCGGGACAATACCGCTGATGGCTGGTTGGTACCGCCGGTAAACGCACAGCAAATGGCAGACGGTTACGATACCCGATTCCTTATGTCAATCGGCCCCTTTGATCTTCCACCCGACTCCAGTATCAGAATCATATACGCCACCTTCACCGGTGATTCGGTTCACAATGATCCCGACAATTTTGACAATATTTCCGTCGATCCGGAACTATATCTGGCCGGTCTTGATTTTACCGATGTTATGTCTAATGCCGCCTTATCCAACCTGCTTCTTGATTCGCTTATAAATCCTGATAATCCGATTGAGGGTGTCAGAATAGTACATGAAAACGATGATTCTACCGTTATCGAATGGGATCATTGGGTTTTCAATGAAGTTAATGGATATGACGTGTTCCTCTACGAAATTCCGGAAGATTCAATGCCTTATCCCGGACTGGTTCCTCCCTGGCTGCTACCCGAAAATCCTGATTTGGTCGCTTCTTTGGGTTTGGAATACAGCTATACTTTTGACACCCTTAATCCCGATAGATTGTACGCCGCCTTTGTTGCCCATCATTTTGATGGTGGTTCCGGTACTATCGATAATCCGGCCTATATAGGAATAGGCCAGCGCCACCCGGCGCCCCAGCCCGATATGGAGTATCTCTTTTCCGAATACTACGGACCAGCCGATCTGAACTGGACCGCGCCGCCCGGAGTTGATGTCGATCATTATAATATTTATAGATTCGACGATTCGCTCGCGGCCGATAACAAGTACTATTCATTTTACAGTGAAGAATACCACACCGCCATGCCGCCGAAAGATACATTTTATGTAAATGACACCTATTATTATTACTATGCTATGGAACCGTACGCTCAGGTAGATTCGCAGTTCACCACTTTCACCGAAAACAGTCCGACCGAAGATATGGTCTATGTCATTACCGCCGTCGATAAATACGGTTTCGAGTCATATTTTTCATACGAAGTCATATATCATTCGGTAGAACCCAAAACCAAAGATATTCTGGTTGTTACAAGCGACAGAACATATTATTATCACTATGATTCTGTCCAGGCTTTTTACGATTCGATTCTTTACGATTATGATTACGATATTTATAGACTGAATGATTCTATTGTAGGCGGCGATTATGAATCCGCTGACTGGCACGACTACTTACCGTACAGGTTGGTTATAATCGACTATGATTTTATGCAGTCTGATCTCAGCCAATATGAACTATATACCTCATCTTTCTCAAAATACATCTTATCAGGAGGCAAATTGGCCCTATTTGGCGGTTTAACCGATTTCCTCAATTACGGACACGCCGTTATAGATTCTGTCTATTTCCAATATGCGACCTATTATTCACCTTTTGTTAATAGATTCTTCGGTATCGATTCGGTCTCATATCCCGGCTTGGGATATTTTAATATGTACGATGGAAGCATAGATTCTATATTCGCGTTTATAAGGGGCGAAGGAGTCACCGGATGTATGCCCGATCTTGTATTTGATACATTAAGAAATCCTTTCAGGTCCGTATTTAACCTGGTATGGTGGCCGGAAGGCACTGGTCCGTCGGTGTCCACATTTACTGTTGGCGATCGAGGGCAAACGACTCACCTGTACCGATCCCTTTACCCCGAAATGTCCTGGGATGAAGGCAAACCGGTTGGTGTAAAAACCGACTTCGGAAATTACGCAACATACCTGTTCGGATTTCATCTCTATTACATGACTCACGAAAATGCCCGCGAGTTAGTTGAATGTATGCTGCCCCCGCCATTGAACATACATTCAATAGAAGGCGACGTTACTTATTACGATCAGGCAAAAAAAATACCGAATACCGTTATATATCTCGGGGGCGATACAAGTGATACATACTTAACGGGCAGTGACGGTTCATATAAATTCGACAGTCTGTTTCCGGGTGATTATGCCTTATTGGCCTTAAAAACCGCCGAGAGCCCCGGCGTGTCTGTCGCCGATTGTATTAAAATCAGGCGTCATCTGGCTTATATCGAACAATTCGATTCACCCTTTAAATTGCTTGCCGCCGATGTCAACGCCAGTAATATGGTAAGTGTCGCCGATGTTATAAAAATAAGACGATATCTGGCCACGATCGATACCTTAACGACCGGCAACTGGAAATTTATAAACTCGAGTTTCGATATCGATGAGTCTAATTGGTGGGAGGCGCCGGGATTTATATCATTATCCCTGACTGATACCGACATCACCGACTCCAATTTTATCGGTATTCGTATGGGTGATGTCAACAATACCTGGAGCCCAACCAAAACAGCCAAACCGTCCTCGCACATAGCCAAACATATTTCCTTAGATAATATCTACGGAATACCCGGCGACATTATCGCCGTACCTTGTGTCATCGATGAGAACACCGATATCGCCGGATTCGAATTACATTTAAAGTACGATCCGCAAGCGCTGACTTTTTCGAATATAACCTCTGATTTACCGAGCGAAATAACTATTAATCCAACCGATGAGACCATTCATATTGTCTGGGAAAGTATCGAAGATATCGTTTCGGCCAATAAAGATAAACCGATTATCTCGCTGAATTTTTTAATGAATGAAGCATTAGAAAACAGTACCGAGATCGAATTTACTAGAGCCGAAATCGTTGATATCACCGGTGAACCGTATGACCTGCAATTAAATCCGGGTTATGTTATAAAAGGTAATCCACCAAACATCGCCTTAATACCGACCGAATACCGACTGGAACAGAACCGGCCGAATCCATTTAATCCGACGACTGAAATTCGATTTGGATTGCCGGAAGCTTCCAATGTATGTCTGGAGATATATAATATTATGGGCCAGCGAGTCCGGACATTGGTTAATGAGCAACTGGAAGCCGGTTATCATTCGTATTCATGGGATGCCGGCAATTATGCCAGCGGAGTCTATTTTACACGGATAAAAGCGGGCGTTTTCACCGCCACCCGGAAAATGGTGTTACTGAAATAAAAAAATAGCGGTGCAGGGACTTGAACCCTTTTTACACTTTTCGATTCCGCTGGAAATTGACTGTCTTGAATCAGTTGAAACGCTTAAAAAAATGGCTTAATATTATGAAAATTAATCACTTACGCATACACACCTGGGAAAAATTGCGAGGGTAGCCCCTCCATACCCCCGCCCCTTCTGGCAGACTATTGCTATAAAATACTATAATGTATAGTAATTAAGCCATGCATGTGTAAGCGTTCTCCATAGCGATTCCAAACTAAATCCATCATTGTCACCGTACCTTTTTTCTTACAAACAGACTTAACAACACATCCATAATTTAAAACCTGATCAATAACACACATCTTGAGTCCGAGTCTCAATAAGCGGGATTTACGAGACGACTTTCGCAACTGGGTGACCGAAAATGCGGCTTAATTAGTTTTGTTTATTCTTACAGGCTAATTAATTTGCCTTACTCGCTTTATTATAGTCGCTCTTTGAAAGGCAATCACAAACACTCATGAATGTTGGTAAATATTTTTCATCTATTTGAAGAAGGAGGTGGCTCTAAACCTCCTCCTTTTTTAACAGGGATAGTATATAGTTTATAGATAAGCTTGTAGCAATTTGCTATGCCTAACGGCTACTGGCAGTCGACATCATATTGCCTGATGTCCCAGCAGTTTTTGATCCCGTCTTTGTAGTCCGGCCACTCAATGCTCCCGGAGCCGTCCTTGTACCAGACGATCGTTCCGGAATTTCCGTTCGCGGCATCGTAATAATCTATCGATGCGATATCGAGCGCTTCTTCAAAAACAAGCTCGCTACCCTCAGACGGATCGCCGGGTTTGTTAATAGTGAAGGCGAGTCGCCTTTCGGTCGCGCTGTTGTTCTGCCAGTCGATACGAACGCACTGGACACCCGGCGTACTCTCGTCGTTTCCTGCGAGTATTCTCGCGTAGTTTATCGCGCTTGTTTCGGGCTCATAGAACTGCCAGGATCCCGAACGCCCGCCATTTTGAACCTCTCCGTCGAACCAGAGGAAATGATCAAGAATCATATCCGGATTGGTGCTCGAAACTTCCATACTCCATTCTATGCAAGTGTTCATGCGCTTTCCCCGAAGGAAAATGCTGTATTCTGAATCGTGATTGTCAACATAGATATAGGTCCACAGCCAGGAACCGTCTTGCTGGTATTGAGGTACCGAGCGAACTGCAGTCACAAATACCGCCACCGGTTCGGCAAGTGCCGAATAGGCAACTATGTTAAGGAATAAAACGCGCACGGCAGCATTAAGATAATTGAGTTTTGACGAAGCTGATTTTGCGGCAATCGACTCATTAAGTCTTCCGAGCTTCACCGATTGGGGGTCGATTTGAGCCGATTCGAAGAATTCTAAATTCATCGTCATAGTGTTGACCGACGGCAGATCCGGCGGTTTCGCTGCCTCCGGTCCAGCGACCTGGTTGTCTTTAGAACATCCCAGCAGAGAGAAAATCGTTACCAACGCCACCAGGCAAAATCGTGTCTTGTGATTGCGCATTATATTACCTCCTTATCTCTTTTATTATGTAAAAATCATAAATGTCCTAGAATGAATAACCGGCCGTAATTCCCAGCGTGGTCAATCTCCCGTGTTCATCAGTGCTTAACTCGTAGCTGAAATCACCGAGAGATAGTTCCGCCTTATCATACTTTATCATGTCGTGCGTAAAATCGACACCCAGCGAGAAGCGCCGGGAGAGAAAACACTTAAAGCCTACTCCGATTGCGATTCCGCCTCCGTTTAACCGGGCGCTCGCCGATCCATAATGGAGTTTAAGAGAATAACCGGCGAGGCCGCATTTAATGTATGGGCGAAACGTTTTTTCCGGTAGGAACCGATAATACCCGAAAATCTGAGCTGACGTAACTTCGGCATCGATTGCTGAATTGGAGGTCTCGTGATTCGATCCACTCGCTGCGACCTCGAGCATGAAGACCGGATTGAAACGGTACCCGACGCTTATCTGTGCACCTCCACCGTCCTCTTTTATATTGAAAACCGAAGAATTTAGGTCGGAATGGAATGAGGTCCCCATCAAAGCCAAACCGAGGTAGAATCCGCTTTCATCCTCGGTAACACCAGTTAATGCGATACTCGGCACGAGGAAAAGAAATAGAGCAACCAGTATTATTGAAACCTCATATCTTTTCCCAACTGACTTTTTCTTCACTTCCAACCAGTTCATTTTGTATGTCCTCTCAATCTAATATTCATTGCGAAATCAACGACTTAAATTACGTTTTTATTATATTCAAGAAGTGTGCCAGCTTTTTACCGTATTTTATTTATAAGGTTGCCAGCCCTAATACATTGATAGACACATTGTTGCAAGAATATATAAGAAGGTTTCCTGAGTTCGCTTATGCATAAGCAGGTGTGGTCGATTTTCACGGAGTGTGCCGTTTTTTCACTCTTTTTTGACGATTCCGTAATGCCTTATCTTTTTATGGAGATTGGTTCTCTCAAGTCCCAGCTCTTCTGCCGCCCTGGTTACGTTCCAGTCATTTTGTTCAAGTGCTCGAAGAATCATTGTCCGCTCGGTTTTTTCTCTGGCAGCCTGCAAGGTTAGTTTTTGGTTTGCCCCCATCTCTGATATCAACTGTGTCGCGGATACTTTGATCGCTTGTATTTCCGTACTGAGGTCATCCAGTTGGATCACTTTCCCAGACGACATGATAACCATGCGCTCCACCTGGTTGCGAAGCTCTCGAACGTTTCCGGGCCACGAATACTTCTCGAGTAGTTTCATTACGTTCGGATGAAAAGTCTTCCTCGGCAAGTCGTTCTCTGCGCAATAAGCATCGAGAAATACGTTAACAAGAAGCGGGATGTCTTCAGGATGGGAACGTAAGGGCGGCGACACGAGCGGTACGACGCTGAGGCGGAAATACAGATCTTCACGAAATCTCCCTGACGATACTTCGTCATCGAGATCCTTATTCGTGGCAGCTATGACGCGGACATTAACTTTAATCGTCTTGTTATTACCGACCTTCTCCACTTCCCCCTCCTGGAGAACCCTGAGGAGCTTTGTTTGAACCCGAAGACTCATGTCTCCGACCTCATCGAGAAAGAGAGTCCCCCCGTTTGCTTCCTCGAATTTACCCTCGCGTGTCGCAACCGATCCGGTATATGCGCCTTTGACGCTTCCGAAAAGCTCGGCCTCGATGAGCTCTTCCGGAATCGCTGCGCAGTTAATCTTCACGAAGGGGCCGCGTGACCTTTTACTACGTTCGTGGATTTCCCTGGCTATGAGTTCCTTACCGGTTCCCGATTCGCCGCGTATAAGAACTCTCGCACTGGTCGGAGCCACCTTGGCTACCTGTTCGAGGACATTTTTTATGCTCTCACTTTTTCCCAGAAGCCCCTGTTGGTGCGATTGTCGGTTACGGAGCATGCGGTTTTCCCTGGCAAGGGAACTGCGCTCGAACGCATTTCTTGAGGTGATGAGAATTTTTTCTTTACCAAAATCCTTTTCAAGAAAGTCGAAAGCCCCAAGCTTGATCGCCTCCACCGCTTTTTCGACGGATCCATGTCCCGTGAGAATGACGACAACCTGATCGGGTTTGTGCAGTCGTATCTCCTTAAGTACGTCGATGCCGTCGCGCTCACCCATCGCGAGATCGAGGTAGATAACGTCGAAATGCTCTGTTTGCAACCTCGAGAGACCCGTTTCTCCATTTTCAGCAGATGCGGTTTCCCAACCGGCGTTGCGGTGGATCGTCTCCATCATTCGACGGATGTTTGGCTCATCATCGATAATTAGTACGCGGCCAGCCATATTTTTATCACCTCTCTTCCTGATTATTGTTGGTATTACCACCCGGACCGTTCAGGGGAAGCGTCATGGTGAACACGGCTCCACCGCCTACCGGGTTTTCCACGTCTATCGTTCCCCGGTGCATGAGGATGATGCTTTTTACAAGCGCAAGGCCAAGTCCCGTCCCGGTTCTTCGCGTCGTGAAATAGGGATCGAATATGCGGTTGATGTTCTCGGTCGGGATCCCCGGACCATTGTCCGAAAAGACGATGATAGCATCATCGGAGCTGCGTTTCATTTCGATTGTTATCTTCGTTTCGTTTCCTTCAGGGGATGCACTTCCGGAGTTGTCAAAGAGATTTACGAACACGCGCCTCATCTGATCGGAATCGAATAAGAACTCTGGTAGGTCGGGATTAACCACTAGGCGGGTTTCCACATGTGGATACAACTTCACCAGATCCGACACTAGGCGTTTGAGGGATTCTTTAGTCGGTGAGAGTCCGGGCATTTTTGCAAACATCGAAAACTCCTGCACAAGCCGCTGGAGATGACCGAGTTCATCTTCAACGACGCGCGTTGATTCATCGAGGAAGTCGCGGTATTCTCCGTCCTCACCTCGATATTGGTCACGCAACTCCTGCACCGCCAGGCGGATGGGGAGAAGCGGATTCTTGATTTCGTGGGCAAGATGTCGCGCCATCTCCCGCCAACCCACGACTTTCTCCATATCGAGAAGACGCCGACGCTGTGTGTCGAGACGGCTTACCATAAGATTGAATGAGTCAATGAGGCGACCGATCTCGCCTCCGGTCTCGCGTTTCAGCTGCACTTTCCAATCCCCGCCGGCGACTGTCACGGCCGCCTCAGAGAGATGCCTTACCGGAGAGGCCATCTGCTCCGCCATCAGTAGCGAAAGTACAAGAGCCACGAGTAGAATAACGCTATACACTATGATAAAGGGATAAAAGAAACTTTGACTCAAGTCGTCCTGCGCAAGGCGGAGTTGGGCGAATATCTGACGCCCGTTGAGAAGTTTTCGTGCATTGATGAGAAAGTCAGGGTCGATCTTAAGGTAAAAGAGGAAACCAACATCCGTTGTATTGGATGGATTCCAAAGCGCCAGTTGTACGGTTTTATCATGGGTTTCGAAGAAAGACAAATCCTCCTTACTCAACAAATGTGGCGGCCGTTTATTTACCTCTCTTGTTTCTATCAGGCTATGAAATCCGGGTTGCCGGACGAACGCATCGAGTACTATGGGGAGGTTCCCCGGGCGCTCGACTTCCTCCGGTACGGTTGCCGTCGAGGCGACAAAATACCCGCTAACCCGACGCGATTCGATATATTTCTTAAGAGCGGAATCGACCTGTGACGACTCGGGACGCTCCGGTGACATGATGGCCGTGATTTCCTGCACGTTTTTTTCGAAATCGGACTCAAGTCGTACTAGTAGCTTGCGTGACGCTGACATTCCGCCTTCAAGCGCATCGGACACGGTCGCGCTTAACCCGACATTGAAACTTTTCTCCAGGAGATTTCTGACAAGGAGAGTTATTGGTATCGACGGTAAGATAGTAACGATGATGCATATGATGATCAATCGAAGTCTGATTGACATTACTTTTCCTCCTTGTCCGACGCGCACAGCGAGTCAAGCTTCACAAAGTCCGACTTGTACCAACTGCTTTGATTGACGACACCGCGCTCCCGTGAAAAGAAGTGCGAGATAAGCTCGTTCAGATTTAGTACCTGCCCGTGCCACGAGTCGTCTTTGCTTGTACGCATATTCTCACTCACCCATCCGGCGATTTTTTCCCTGTCTGCGCCTCGCAGGGGATTGATTATGATACTCATTTGCACGCGGTAAGATCGGTTGTAATCGAGCGAATCAAGCGCTACCAGCTTCAGTCGGTGCAGATTTTCAATTGCCTGTTGCATTTTAGCGAAAGTCGGATACGATTGTGTCGTATCCGGTGCCTTGATTGAATATATATCCTCCCAAACATCATAGCAAAGTGAGAACGACAGGATGTTCTCCGATACCGTACCTCCATCAGGAGTTGAGAAGTAGTAGAAGAAATCAACGACTGCCGGAAGTCCGCTTTTCACGGTGCCGGTGATACGCTCGGAAAAGAGTCCCGAGCTTGCTACGTCTCCGGTAATGTACCCCTGATCCACCGCGAGAGTAACGCGTTCGATTGTAGGACGGGTATCTTCTGCACGAACGGGTCGTGACCAGCCACCTATGAGAAGTAAGACCGTGCTTAACGCTACAATCGCCTTAATTTCTATCATTACGCTCCGAATACCCATTGATCAGAACGAAAAACCCACGCAACCATTAATATAGAATTTATCCCCCGTTCGGCTTTCCATGAACGGTACGCCCACATCGAAGCCAAGCGTTCCTATCCAGGGGAGCCGCAGGCGTATGCCATATCCGGCCGCTGCCTCGATATCGGACCACTCGAGGGCATTACCGCGTTCCCAACCGATCCCCGCATCGATAAAAAGCAGTCCCGTGAGACGTGGAGGCTCATCCGCCATTGAGGTTATAAGCGGGAACCGGAATTCATCGCTTGCCATTATGAAACCATCGCTTCCTGATGGTGGCGAAAGGCTCAGTTCGCGGAATCCGCGCACCGAATACGCTCCACCGAGGAAGAATTTATCGTAATAAGGCGTCCTTTTCGAGACGATACCCCCGGTGAGCCGGCTCGAAAGGACATACCAGTTTCCAAGACTAATGTGCTTGCGAAAATCACATTCCGCCTTGGCGAAGATTTCATCTCCGCCAAAGAAAGTACTGTTGGACTGGGCTTGCAGAAGGGCGAATGAACCTGACCGGGGATAATCGGATCGGTCACGTGTATCACGTACGACTCTGAAGGCTAGCCCGGTAATGGTCGTTTTCCTGATACCGGCCTGAAGTAGTGCGGGAAACTCATCGAATCCGTATTCTTGATCGCCTTCAGATTCGACATAGGAGCTTTCGGGACGTACCTCTTCCGCATGAAAGCCGAATGAGAATCTCGTGCTATCGCGCGACATGTATAATACATGAAGTTCAACCCCCGACCGCTCTATCTTCTGCCGAAATTCACGAGTATACTGTCCGGTGCCAGCCGCATCCCAGGATGTCGGGGCAGCTTCTCCGCCGAAGAAAATCTGTTTCTGCGAGTAGACGTGAAAATTTCCACCCAAACCGAAGCCGCCGGGTTTTGCGCGTCGTTCGAACTCCCCGTCCAGACCTGATATGTGAAATCCAAGGCGTAGTCCGAGACGGTATTCGGTTCCGTAGGCGACAGCCGGTTCGACGCGCAGGCCAAGGAGTGTAAGAAACCATCCGTAGGTGTCGTGAAGTCCATAGCCGGTTTCAAAAACGACCTGATGTCGTTCAACTACAGATATATCGAGAATTACAAAACCTCGTCTGGAGCCGGGACGCGTCGAGAATTCAATCACGCT
>Ga0272443_10000639_pt1 | contig 60299 bp, 45 predicted proteins | sample SSMAcet12_FD_193581 | JGI IMG/M metagenome (GOLD analysis project Ga0272443, IMG submission 193581) | Marine sediment archaeal communities from Little Sippewissett salt marsh, Falmouth, MA, United States - SSM-Acet-12 | ecosystem: Environmental > Aquatic > Marine > Wetlands > Sediment ... | reverse complement strand
AAATGGATGAATGTCGCTAAACCCCAAATAATGAAGTTAACACCCGGTATTCTTGAAACGTCCAAGAAGCAGGTGCTCTCGAATATTAATGTTGGTAAGACAGTGGATAACTCTGATCTGTACACGCTGCCGATCAAGATGTCAGCAATTGACCTGTCTGTTTTCTACGGGAAATTTAAGGCGCTTAATCGTATCTCCATGGATATCCCTGAAAACAAGATCACGGCACTGATCGGACCTTCCGGGTGTGGCAAATCGACGCTCCTCCGATCGTTTAACCGCATGAATGACCTTATTCAGGGTTTCAGGATCGAGGGACAGGTTGTGTTGAACGGGAAGAACATCTACGATCCTGATGTGGACGTGGTGGATATTCGCCAGCAGATCGGGATGGTCTTCCAGCGTCCCAACCCTTTTCCGATGAGCATTTTCGATAATGTAGCATACGGTCCGCGTTTGTATGGCATCCGGAAGAAAAGCATCCTCGAAGAGATCGTTGAACGCAGCATTCGTCAGGCTGCACTCTGGGATGCCGTGAAGGATAAGCTCAACCAGTCCGGGTTGGAACTTTCCGGCGGTCAGCAGCAAAGATTGTGCATCGCCCGCGCGATCGCGGTTGAACCCGCTGTGATATTGATGGATGAACCGGCTTCCGCACTTGACCCCATCTCTACCTTGAAGATCGAAGACCTGATGGAAACGCTGAAAGAGGATTATACGATCGTGATCGTGACCCACAATATGCAGCAGGCTGCGCGCGTATCTGATTTCACAGCGTTCCTCATGATTGATGATGACAATGCGGGCACCCTGGTCGAATACAGTGCAACAGATCAGATCTTCACTAACCCCAAAAACAAACAGACTGAAGCGTATGTTACTGGTCGTTTTGGTTAGAATATTATAAAATAACAGGACAGTCTTATTGATCTCTCAGGAGATAGTTATGCCACGCCAAACACTTGATCGCGAAATACATCACTTGCAGGATGAAGTCCTACTGCTTGGCAGTATGGTTGAACAGGCCATGCTGAATGCTGTGGATGCGCTCAAACGAAGGGACATAAAAGATGCGAAGCGGGTATATGACGATGATGACTTGATCAATGAAAAGCGATATGCCATCGAGAACCGTGTATTGATCCTGTTTGCTACGCAGCAGCCGATTGCACACGACCTGCGGTTGTTGGCAGCCATCATGGAAGTGATCACCGAGTTGGAGCGGATGGGGGATTACGCCAAAGGGATTGCCAAGATTTGCCTTCTGATCAGCCATAATGAAGCTCCCATTCCCAGTCGTGATATCAGCCGAATGTGTGATCTTGCAGTAGGGATGCTCCATCGTGCCCTGAGTGCCTTCATTGCAGAAGATGTCAATATGGCTTACCGCATCCCGAAAGATGATGATATGGTTGATGACCTGTATAATGAGATCTACCATAAAATGGTCGCAGCCATGATCGAGAATCCCGAAGTCATTGACCACGCGAACTACATCATGTGGGTTGTCCATAATATCGAACGCACAGCCGACCGTGTGACGAACATCTGCGAACGCACGATCTTCATCGCCACCGGTGAACTGTTGGAGATAAGCACCTCTGATGACGAATGGGAGGATATGGATGGGGAATGACCCTGGGATCAACCTGGCTTTGAGAATAATTACCGGCTTAGAGGCCGGTTTTTTTATTAATTAATTTTGGCGGAGTGATAAATCAAGTATAATTTTGAAGATACAATCAACTATCTCAGCGTGAAAGGTATTTCAATGTTGAGAAAGAACACAACCCCGGGTAAGTTGATCGTCGTCGAAGGTATTGATGGGAGCGGGAAGTCCACACAGATTGACCTGCTATATAAATGGCTCCCGAAATTAGGAAGCACCGTCTACTTCAGCGAATGGAACTCATCAGACCTTGTTAGAAGTACGACAAAACTCGCCAGAAAAAGAAGATATTTTACACCCACGACATTCAGTCTGCTCCTGTGTACAGATTTTGCGGATCGTTGGGAGAATCAAATACTGCCCTTGCTCAAGGCTGGTGCGATCGTCCTGGCAGACCGTTATGCTTTTACGGCGTTTGGCAGGGATGTTGCCAGGGGCGTGGATCGTGAATGGGTTCGAAATTTATATTCCTTCGCCATGCAGCCTGACATTGTCTTATTCTTCCGGGTACCACCCGATGTAGCGCTCCACCGCATCACCAGTTCACGTACAAAGATCAAGTACTATGAAGCAGGGATGGACCTTAAATTATCAGATAACCGGACAGAGAGTTTTAAGCTCTTCCAGAAACGCATCCTGGCAGAATATGACAATATGATTGATGAATTTGGATTCACAGTTATTGATGGGACTCAGAGGGTTCAGGCTCAACAGCGTGTTGTACGGAAGATTGTGAAGTGTGAGCTTGAGGGGTGGAAAGGCCTGGCGATCCCCGAAGCCAGTCCGGAGTCTTTCATACAAACCGAGTTTGATTTAAAGGATGAGGAATAAAATGTCTGGATCTGATTTCTATGGCGCAGGGTTCCCGTATCGTCATCTTGGAGAGCTTCCCGGTAAACTGATCGTTTTGGAAGGGTCAGACGGCGTTGGACGTTCCACACAGATCAGACTGCTGCGTCAGTGGTTGGAAGATGAAGGATATGCTGTCTCCGACACCGGTTTGCGCCGGTCAGAGATGACGCAGAAAGGTTTGGAGGAGGCCAAAAAAGGACATACGCTCAGCCGGATCACAATGAGCCTTTTTTACGCCACCGACTTCGCGGATAGGCTGGAAAACCAGATCATCCCTGCCCTGCAAGCTGGATTCATCGTCCTTTCAGACCGGTATTTCTATTCCATCATGGCAAGGGATATCATTCGAGGCGCAGACCCCGATTGGGCACATAAGCTATACGGCTTTGCCCTAAAACCCGACCTGATCCTCTATCTTAAAGCAGATGTAGACGACCTTGTCTCCCGCTTGATCCATGGGCGGGGGTTGAATTATTGGGAGTCTGGGATGGATGTTCACCCCCTTGAAAATCTTTATGATAGTTTCATAAAATATCAATCCGAATTGATCCTGTTGTTTAAAAAGTTATCGGAAGAATACGGTTTCACAACGATCAACGCAGGACGGCCTGCTATGGAGGTTTTTTCCGACCTACAGGCTCACATCAACAGCCTGCTGGAGGATCAACGCTTAGTTCTGGATAATGGTGGGCAGGTCTGAAATCATTCACGATTAAAAAAATCCAGGATTTGAAGCGATGGATCAGGAAAACCCAGCAGAAGAGTCATAGCGCAACCCCAAAAAGATCACAATACTAGTTGATATCAGTGGGTTGATGCCTGTGTTTGGTTTTGTTGACCCGTTCGATCTGATCGCCATCGTGGACAGCCGCGACCATCTGTCGATCGCAGTGGTCAGCGGCAATGCGGCTGAGGAACTGCAAGCGATATGGGGATGGTTGTTTCAATAGAATTATGACTTTCTATTAGATCAACTCATCATTTTTGGTAAAAAAATCACATGAAAATATTTTAACTCTGGGAAAACAATGAATGACATGAATTCCTTTGGGGATCTTTTATCATTCGAAGCTTGAGACATAAGGTAAAATTCAGACATTCATAAACTTTCATAAAGGATTCTATGACTCTCGATATTAATAAAATCCGGGCGGATTTTCCGATCCTAAAAACAACCGTTAACGATAAACCTCTCGTTTACCTGGATAACGCCGCCACCACGCAAAAACCTCAAAGCGTGATCGATGCCATCACGAATTACTACATGACTTTTAACAGCAACATCCACCGCGGTACACATCATCTTTCCAACCTGGCGACGGAAGCACATGAAGCTGCCCGAAAGGCCGTTCAGGATTATATCAACGCAGAACACGATCACGAGATCGTGTTCACCCGCGGGACGACTGAAGCCATCAACCTGGCCGCGTTTTCCTTTGGGGAGGCTTTCGTCCAATCGGGCGATGATGTGATCGTTACGGAGATGGAACACCATTCCAATTTCGTCCCCTGGCAGATGCTCTGCTGGCGGCGCGGGGCGAACTTCCGCGTGGTGCCTATTGATGAGGATGGGGAATTACGTCTGGATATCCTGGAAAGCCTGCTGAGCAGCAGGACCAGGATCGTCGCTTTCAACCACGTTTCCAATTCCCTCGGCACCGTCAATCCCGCCCGAAAGATCATCCAGATGGCACATGATGCCGGCGCGGCTGTCCTCGTGGATGCCGCACAGGCTGTCCAGCACGTTGAACATGACGTGCAAGCCCTGGACGCGGATTTTTATGCTTTCTCCGGGCATAAGATGTACGGCCCAACGGGGATCGGTGTTTTGTATGGAAAGGAAAAGTGGCTGGATGTCATGCCGCCGTACCAGGGCGGGGGAGAGATGATCGACCTGGTCAGCGCTGAACGGACAACCTACAATTCGCTGCCCTTCAAGTTTGAGGCAGGCACGCCCAACATCGTTGGCCCAATCGGGATGGCTGCTGCGATCGACTATATCAATGCTCTGGATTTCAAGGACATCATGGATCATGAAGATGATGTCTTCGAATACGGCGTTCAAAGGCTGCAGGAAGTCGATGGTTTAACCCTCTACGGCAGTGCGAAACATCGCACCAGCATTTTGTCTTTCAATGTTGAAGGCGTGCATCATTATGACCTGGGTACCCTGCTCGACACAAGCGGTGTGGCTGTGCGGACCGGACATCACTGCACGCAGCCCATTATGACTTCTCTTGGGATTGAAGGCAATGTGCGCGCTTCGCTGGCGGTATATAACACAAAAGAAGATATCGACGCGCTTATCGCTGCCATCCATAAGTCAATGAGCATCTTGGGAAGGTGACCGATGGCATCTATTCAGGAGATTCAGGCTGAAATTATTGAGGATTTTTCCTTCCTGCCGCAGTGGGATGAACGCTATGCCTATCTGATTGAACTCGGGCAGAAAATGACCACTCTTCCGGATGAGTTCCGTAATGAGGGAAATATCGTACGCGGCTGCCAATCTGCTGTTTGGCTGCAGCGGGACTGTCGTGACGGTGTGATATTTCTTCAATCTGACAGCACTTCCCTGATCGTCAAGGGGCTGTCTGCTTTACTGATGAAGGTCTTTTCCGGCCAACCGGCTGAAGACGTGGTAAAAGCCGAACTAGTATTCCTCGAAGAGATTGGGTTGAACAAACACCTTTCCTCCCAGCGCTCGAACGGGTTGATGGCAATGGTCGAACAGATCAAAACTTTTGCAGCGAAATGTGCTGCTGGTGAGGAGTAAACACTCGCCTGGAAATTAGAGGGGGCTTTTCTGATATTCCTCGAAGAAAATAACGGTACAATGGTGTTAATCGAACTTTTACCTCATGTTTATTGTGATTCGTTCCCATCTCGGCTAGAATAGAATTGATATGAATGATAAAACAACACAAATTTTATTGACCAATGACGACAGCATCCATTCTCCGGGCTTGTGGGCAGCAGCCGAAGCCCTGGACACCCTGGGTTGGGTGCACGTGGTCGCTCCTCGCGACCAACAGAGCAGTGCAGGCCGGAGTTTGCCGATCCATTCTTCAGGGATCATTGAAGAGATGACCCTGAATGTCAATGGGAGAGATTGGCAGGTTTTTGCGGTGGATGGTTCGCCTGGCCAGACAGTTTTGCACGGCATTTACGATGTGATCAAGACTAAACCCGCTCTCGTTGTTTCTGGAATTAATTACGGTGAGAACATCGGCTCAGGCGTCACCATATCAGGTACGGTTGGTGCGGCCATTGAAGCTGCGACGCTGGGAATTCCAGCATTGGCAGTTTCGATGCAAACAGGGACGGAACATCACCTCTCACTTTCTCAGGATATCGACTTCAGTACAGCTGGATATTTTACCCATAAGATTGCGAGTAGGATGATTGGAAACAGGCTTCCTGAAGATGTAGATGTGATCAAGCTGGACGTTCCCCAGGGAGCGACACCGCAGACTCCCCTGGCATTGACCTTCCAATCCCGCCAGCGATATTACGTGCCTATCCCTGCTGAGCGGAAGTCTCTCGCAGACCGCGGTCCGGTCGGATATGAAATTCGCTACCAGGCGGAAGACTTTGATAAGGGGAGCGATTTGTATGCGCTCCTTGTGGAGAAAAAGGTCTCTGTGACGCCAATCAGCATCGACCTGACGTCCAGGATCACGCTCGATACACTGGGCCAATTCTTAAACGGTTGATTTGCCCGTTGAATTCAAGGGAGATATTACCGCCTTCAAGGCGGATATTTTTCTATTTGTGAAATAAGATAAGAAATACAAGGATCTCCTTCAGACAATTCCTATGTCCGACATTCTCTTTTTCCTTTGATGTCGGTTTTCTGCAAAACAAAAAATTCTGGTTATGCAATAATTTTGTGCATCCGTCGTAGAGCGTGTCGTGCAAACCTGTCACTATTAGGGCGGCAGGGAGCGTGTCCGCATCCAAAGGAATATCCATGTCAGGGTATTTGAAACCTCAACCGGAGAGTTTATTGATGATGCGGTATTCTATTGGCCGGACCCCGATGGATGTCCTGGCTCACTCAGCGGGTACAGTTCGGATACCGGCAATATTTACAGCGACGATTGGCCAAAGTCGGAGCTGGAGGAATTCCTTTCCGGATATTTCCAGAATGATCAGGACTGAGTCATTTATTTAATTTCTGGTTCCCACTCAATTTGAAATGAAGCATATACTGAATTCCGAGGAGGTCGGAGATACACCCCATTAGTAAATTCCTCAGGCTTAAATGGCGGTTACGGAAGTAATAATATGAGCCAAGAAGCTCTATCCGGGCATCCCAGGCGAGGATGTCCTTTTTATTTTTTGGTCCCCATATCAGGTAGGACCTTTCATCCAATCCTGAACTCTCAACCACTTTTTTATTAGCGATCTTCACGCCCACTTCAGATGCGACATCAAAAAGAATCTCACTGTTGGGGAAACGGTTGAGGAGTTCGAGCAGGAATGATTTAACCTGATTTTCTTCAAAGTAGTAGAAAACACCCGCAACGAGAAAAAACACATTGCTTTCAATCTTAATTTGATCAAACCATTCTGTTTCCAAGAAAGAAGAAGAAATAAAACGCCTTCTTTCATTTTCCTTGATAAATGTCTTCCTCAATTCGATTACATCCGACAGGTCCAGATCATACCATCTCAAATTACCGTTATCGACTCTGGAAAAAGTTGTATCCAACCCACAGCCGATATTGACGACGGTCCCATCAGGATACTTTTCAAGGAATTCCCGAATGACTTGATCACCGATCAGACTACGTTGAATCCAGCCGATCTTGGTCAGGTCATCCAGGTTTTCAGCAGCTTTTGTGAAATCAAAGTCAATCTGGTTAATAATCCTGACGGCTGCTTCGTCAATCAGGTGCGGTTTTGCTTTTTTTGATTCAACCGCCCGTCCCCACAGCGGTAAAAGCAATGTCTTCTGTACATCGCCAAGATCTAGTCTAATCTTCTTTGTCATTGTGTTGTACCCTTTCCCATTGGCCCTTATAATTTTCAGTTATATTCCCCGTTTATTATAAAATTAAATTGTGAAAGTTCTATGACAATCGAGCAAAAACTATGATGCGAATCTTATGAATACCGGAATTATTGTGAAGGAGAAAATAACCTGACGATCAAAATGCATGTATACTTCTTGAAAGCACTTATCGAAAGGAATGAGTATGCCTCGCAGTAAATTCGCACGCAACCTGACATTCGGCTCGCTTTACTTCACACAGGGGACGATCCTGGGTTTCTTCGCCGCCCTGAATGCACTTTACCTGCTTGATAATGGGCTGCAGATGACCGATGTGGGTATCTTCAGCTTCATTGCCCTGATCCCCTTTATCCTCAAAATTGGGCTTGGGATGATCAGTGATAACGTCAATCTGTTTGGCATGGGACATCGCAAGCCGTATATCTTCATCGGCTTGGTCATTCAATTCATATGCCTGATTGCGGCACCGTTTATCGACCCCGGTAAATATTTCTGGGCTTATGTTGCCATTGCCTTTACGCTGCAGATGGGCATGGCGCTCTACGATACCTGCACCGATGGGCTTGCGCTGGATACCACGCCAGAAGAGGACAGAGGGACGATCCAGGGTTTCATGGTCGGCGGGCGCGCCGTCGGATCCATTGCAGCGGCGTCCGTGGTCGGGTTCCTCGCGGAAAATGTATCCTGGCTCTCCGTGTTCTGGGTACTGGCAGCGTTGACGATCTTGCCTGTCCCCTTTATATTTGCGGTACATGAGGAGAAACGCGAAGCCGAAAAGCGCTTTGATTGGTCGGCCTTCAAGGTTTTTAAAAAGGATACTATCCTGGCCGGTGTCATGGGCTTGTTGATGTTCATGATCATTCTGGGTGCAAACCAGCTTATCAATCCCTTCCTGGAAGTTCAATTCGGGATTGACCTGGCATCAGCAGGATTGATCACCTCGCTGTGGAGTTTGGGGGTTGTCGGCGGCAGTTTCGTGGGCGGCTGGCTGATGCGTAAGTTCCAGCCCAAACGTGCGCTTATTATCGGGGTGCTGGTTCTAAGCATTTCCCTGCTGGCATTGGCATTCCTGATCGTTCCGAATTACGGCATGCCCCTCGCCATTACCATGGTGATTTTCTTTGGTGTTGCTTATGGTTCCTACCAAACCGAGTATTTTGCGGTTGCCATGCGCTTCGTTGATTCCCGTATTGCGGCCTCAATGTATGCAATCCTGATGGCGTTTACCAACGTCGGGCAGGGGATTGGCATGTTCCTGAGCGGGTCACTCGTTGACCTGGTGGACTACCAGCCCACATTCCTGATCTTGTTGGGGATCAACCTGACAATCCTGATCATCATCCCCCTGGTATTCAGGACGAAACAGACACGGGTAGAATCTGCATAAAGCCTTAGAACAATTTTGATTAATTTATTGATGGCTTTTAAGAACCGGCAAGGATAACGTGAACACGACACCCCCGGCTGGGTGATTCTCCCCGGACAATGTCCCGCCGTGCGCTTCCGCCAGCTTGCGGGCAATCGCCAGACCCAGCCCCGTGCCGCCGCTGGCACGGTCTCGGGCTTTATCCTCGCGGTAGAACCGATCAAATAGATGTTTGAGGACGTCATCCGGTATCTGTGGGCCGTTGTTAAAGATTGTTACAACCGCCCATTCCCGTTCATGTCTGAGTTTCAGCGCGATCCGACCGCGTTCCGGTGCATATCGGAAGGCGTTCTGCATCAGGTTATCAAGGATCTGCTGGATCCTTTCCTGGTCTGCTTCAACGAATGAATCTTCCGAACCACACTCACAGGACAGATTCACAGTCTTGCTGATAGCCTGGGGTTCAAACCGTGCGACGGTCTCCTGGCAGACATCCGAAAGGTTGATGCGCTGCTTATGGAGCAAGAGTTCACCCGCATCAGCCAGGGCAAGCGTCCGCAGGTCTTCCACCAGGCGGGATAACTGGTAATTTTGTTTCAGTACCGGTGTGAGGTTCTCGCTGTTCATGGGATAGACGCCATCCTGAAGCGCTTCCAGATGCGCTCGCTGGATGGCAAGGGGATTGCGCAGCTCATGTGCGATGTCCGCGGTCATCGCCTGCCGATTAGCTTCCGCAGCCTGCAGGGAGTTCGCCATCTGGTTGAACGTTTTCCCAAGTGCGGCTAATTCCCCTTTTCCGCGCACCTTCACACGATATGAAAGGTCGCCTTGCGATAGGTTAGCTGCGGCGCTGCTCAACCCGCTCACCGGCTTCAGAATCAATGCGGCGATAATGAATGCGATCAGGATCGCGATGCTGCCTGAGATTAATGCGCTGATAAGGACTGCCTGGTTCACACGCTCGATCAGGATTTCTTCAAAATCAGCCGGAAGCTGTGTGAGTCCACCTTCCGGAATCAAATAACCTACAACCTGCCCCGACACCGTCAATGTGATGGATTGCGCCAGGATGTCGTCATCTAACGTTGTACCAAGCTGGTCTGCGGATGGGCTGATAAGCACCGAACCCTCAGAATCGGTCAGGATGTGCTGGCTGGTGGAGACATTCGCACCACCACGTCGTCCCTGGCCGTAACCCTGCCCGATGCCTGGGAGAGTTTCCAATCCTGACCAGGTATTGTTATCCTTGTAATAGGTTTCAAGATCGTTTGCCAGGTTCTCAAGTCCAACCTGACCACCGTGGCCGAGGAACTCTTGGACTTCCTGCTGGGTTGTGTACCTGGAGACCAAGGCAACCGTACCCAGCGCGATCAGGATAATCAGGCTGAAAGCTCCCAATAAACGCCAGCGCATACTCATACCGATTCCTTTTTGAATCTGTAGCCGACACCAAACACGGTTTCGATATATCTCGGTTCCTTGCTGTCATCGCCCAGTTTGGTGCGCAGGTTCTTGATATGTGTGTCAATGCTGCGTTCATATCCCTCGTAAGCGACACCCTGGCTCGCTTCAAGGAGCTGCAGGCGGGAGAAAACCCTTCCCGGCTGCCCGGCCAGGGTCATCAGCAGAGAAAATTCGGTCGGTGTCAATTCAATATCTTCTCCAGACTGACGTACCAGGAAGGCATCTGGGTCAATCTTTAGATCAGAGACGGCGATCACATCCAGCGGTTTCTCTGTGGATTTTTCGACTCTCCGCAGCACCGCCTTGACCCTCGCCACGACTTCCCGGGGTGAATAGGGCTTGGTGATGTAGTCATCCGCGCCCAATTCGAGACCCAGGAGACGGTCCAATTCCTCAACACGAGCAGTGACCATGATGATCGGGGTGTCGTCCTTCTGGCGGATCCTGCGCGCAATATCGATCCCGTCCATGCCTGGCAGGTTTAGGTCCAGCAGTACCATATTAGGGTGCTGTTCCTGCCATAATGTGAAGCCCTGGTCCCCGGTTGCCGCCGTCAGCACATCGTAGCCGGCACGTTCAAGATAATCTTTCAGGACAATGGATAGGTCGTTTTCATCTTCTATGATCAATACAGAACTCATAAAAATATTATAGCCTGTGGGCTGGATTTGAGCTACATCTTCATAACTTCTTCACACCCTCACCATGTTTTCCTCAACTGCCTGCGCTATGATCACAGTAGAAAAAAGAAAAACCGGAGTGATTCTATGAAGAAAAGAAAATCAAGATTAACACCGAAACTCCGCCAGAATTGGTGGATCGATATGTTGTTGGGGTTGAGCGCAGTCCTGGCGATAGTATCGAGTATTTATTTCCTTGTGTACCCCATCGGTGGGTATCAAGGCGGCCGGAACCCATCATATAATGCTGTTTTGATCTTTGACCGGCGGACATGGGATAGCCTGCACACCTGGACGGGCGCGGCGATGATCGTTGCTGCCATCGTGCATATCATGATCCACTGGCAGTGGATCGTTGGGACAATCAAACGCTCCTGGCAGGTTATCACTGGTAAACGGAAGGGCTTTGGACTGCGGCTGACCTATAACATCCTTCTGGATGCACTCATCGCAATCAGTTTCCTGGTCTGCGCTATTTCAGGTGTTTATTTCATGTACTTTGCATCCAGCGGCTCAAGCAGTCAATCCTTTATTTTCAGCCACAGCACCTGGGACCTGATCCACACCTGGAGCGGAGTAATTATGGTCATCGCCGCTGTGCTGCATTTTGCGCTGCACTGGAAGTGGGTAACCAATATCACGAAAAAGATCTTTGGAACGCGCGGTTCAAAATCAATGGGCATGGCGGATACACGCCATCTTGAAGTCATCAACTCAACGATTGGTGAATAATTAATCGTAAAGAAAGAAGAGGTAAAAAATGTTCAAAAAAATCATGATCGGTATTGTAATTGCAGGGACAATTGGATTATTGACTTTTGGCGCAGTCAATCGCACATTTGCAAAGACTGCAGAAAGTGGATCGACTCCTATATCTGAGGGTCTCTCAGAAGGAAATGGCGATAAGAACGGTGGCGGTAAGGGCAGCAGCAGTTCCGGCAGCGATTACGGAACAAGCAATAAAGAGAAGGATGGCGGACCGGATGATTGCATCGCGGATGGGGAAGCCTATGGTCAGGGTACAGGCAGCGGTGATATGTTCACCGCAGGCAACAACGAACCATCAGAAGATGGCACGGGATATCAGTATGGTAATGGCAGCAACGGATCAAACGCAGGGTCTGGCATGGGAGACGGTTTAGAGATCAGCCAGTCGGATATGGAAGACTGGTTCTCTATTGATGGCATGGTTACCTCCACATCTGATTCTGAATGGGTCATTACATTGGAAGATGGCACATCAGTAACCTTGTACTACCGGGTGATCAGTTACCTGGCTGAACAGGGATTTACTGTCCAGCCTGATGATGGACTCACCTTGATGGGCTTTTATGATGTCGACGGTGACTTTGAAATAGGACAGATTGATAAAGACAGTGTGATTGTCCTCATCCGGAACGAAAGTGGACAACCTCTCTGGTTAGGTGGACAGCGCGGCGGTGGGCCAGGACATTAATCTCCCAGAAGAGAACAAAATCTAGGGCTGTTCAGTTGCAGAAGCTGAACGGCCTTTTTGTTTTACTTGGGTGCTGTGAGAGTGTGAGTCAGAATCAATTTTCTCTATTTCATGCACTTAAGAGTATGATTTGTGGTCGAAAGTATCTCTCCCATTACTATTATCATAGTATTCATTTATTAATGTTACAATCTATGTGCTTGTTTAAAAAACAAGATGCTGGAAGATGTGATTGACTTATCATCTCAGAGCTGGCATAGAGTGCCGCAGGTGATTTTGTCAACCTGGCTACATAAGTATTGAGAAATTAGCATAACTTAAGACCAGTATATGTGTTGTAGTATCTTGAGAATAAGCACGTCGAGAGAGGAATTATTACATGGAAAACATAAAAAAGAAAGCTAAACTGCCGTTTTGGACCAAGATCTTTTATGGAGTTGGTGACCTCGGTTTCAGCATGAACAACTCCATCATTTCGGCATTTTTCACCATCTACATGATGGATGTCATGGGCTTGACACCGGCTCTTGTTGCGGTCATTCTTTTTGTAGGCCGTAGTTGGGATTATATTAACGACCCAATCGTCGGGCATCTCTCTGATCGCACCCGAACACGCTGGGGACGACGCCGTCCATTCCTGCTTTTTGGCGCAATCCCATTTGGCCTTTCTTTCATCCTGCTTTGGGTCAGCCCGGACTTGAGTAACACTGGTTTGGTCATTTATTATTCCCTGGCCTATATTGTTTATGAAGCATTGGCAACAACCGTTTATATGCCTTACTTCTCCCTCACCCCGGAACTCACTGAAGATTATGATGAACGCACCAAACTTACCAGTTTCCGAATGCTGTTCAATATCATCGGCAGCCTGACTGCGTATATCTTCCCCATGCTCGTGATTGGATCTATGGTGCCTGAGAACACCGATAGGATTCTCAAGATGGGCATTATCGCCGGTGCAATTGCAGCGACTCCGCTGCTGATCGTTTTCTTTGGAACTAAAGAGAAAAAAGAGCATATGAGCGAAAAGCGGCCAAAGTTGATCCCCTCTCTAAAAGCCGCATTGAAAAACCGCCCCTTCGTATTTGCCGCTGGCATTTACCTGCTTACCTGGATGACCATTGTTGTGCTTGAAACCAACCTGCTGCTTTATATTAAATATATCATTCAGCGTGAGGGTCAAAGCACACTTATCATGGCCAGTATTTTTGTTACGGCCATTCTCGCCCTTCCGATCTGGAATTGGGCCGCCAAACATTGGAACAAGCGCCTGGCGTATATCATTGGTGTTGCTTTCTGGGCAGTGGTGATGATGGTATTGATCCTGCTGACCCCTCAAACACCGCTCTGGTTGATCATGATCCTGTGCATTATGGCCGGCATTGGCGTAAGCGCAGCTCAGGTGCTGCCCTGGTCTATCATCCCAGATGCTATTGAGTGGGATGAATGGAAGACCTTTGAGCGCCATGAGGGGATGTTCTACAGCTTGATTACCCTGCTGGGGAAGATCGCAAATTCTGTAGCTGTTCCCTTATCTTTGATGGTATTGGAATTGACGGGATACCTGTCCGGTTCTACCGTTCAGCCCGACAGCGCTTTACTCGGAATCCGCCTGGTTATTGGACCTCTCCCGGCGATCCTTCTGACCGGTGGGATCATCTTTGCCATTTTCTATCCCCTCAGCAGGGAACAACACCATAAGATTGTTGAAGAACTGCGACTACGCCGTGAAGCTAATAAGGAAAAGAAAGCAGACCAGAAAGAATTATCCGGTGTAAAGGAATCGGCCTGATCTGCATTCAAGGTTATTAAAGACACCGCTAATGAAACACCTTCGAGAAAAGAGTATGAACAGCAAGCACAAATATTTGCGGAACAAGTAAATTAATACATCCCTTTGGCGATCATTAATGCCAAAGGGATTTTTAAATTATGCCACTGAAAACCGGATCCTGCAAAGAGAGAATCCCATGGAAAAATTAAAAACCCGGACAAAGATCATCTATGGTTTTGGCGATTTTGGTTTCAGTATAACAAGTACTGTTGTGGCCGCCTATTTTTCAATCTTCCTCACCGATGTCGTCGGGCTTCGCCCTGCGGTTGCTGCGATTGCTCTTTTTATTGGGAAGAGTTGGGATTACGTTAACGACCCGCTTATCGGTCATATATCAGACCGTACGCGCTCACGCTGGGGACGAAGGCGGCCCTTCCTGCTGTTCGGAGCGCTTCCCTTTGCACTTGCTTTTGCCTTCCTGTGGTGGACGCCGCCCATAGAAAACCAGATGATGCTGGTTGTCTATTACACCCTGATGTTCGTAATTTATGACGCCGCCAATACGTTTGTGGGGATGCCCTATTTTGCACTCACACCGGAACTATCAGAAGACTACGATGAACGCACTGAATTGACCGGATACCGCATGTTCTTCTCAATTTTGGGGAGCTTGATATCATTCGTCATCCCGATGATCATCATCGGCGAGATGTCACCGGAGAATTCAGGGAATGTCTTCCTCATGGGACTGATCCTTGGGGTTGCTTCAGCCTTACCTTTGATCTTGGTCTTCCTGGGAACTCGTGAAAAGCCGTATTTCAACCAACTGAACCGTCCCAAGCTGTTTTCATCCCTAAAAGCAGCTTTCAAGAACCGTCCCTTCGTTTTCAGCACCATCATCTATCTCTTCACCTGGACAGGCATGCATATCATCGAGTCCAACCTGCTTTATTATATTAAATATGTCGTCAAGCGGGAAGATATCAGTGAATTGATCATGGCAGCGATCTTTGTCACGGCAATCATTTCGCTGCCGGTTTGGAATTGGGTCTCCAAAAAATTCAATAAACGCAAGGCATATATTTATGGGATTGCCTTTTGGGCAGTTGTCCAAATTTTACTAATTACCGTATCTTCATCCAGTTCACTAGCCTATCTTTTGGTGCTCTGTGTGATGGCAGGGATCGGTGTCGGCGCGGCGCATGTCCTCCCCTGGGCAATGATCCCCGATGCCATTGAAGTGGATGAATTGGAGACCGGTCAACGCCATGAGGGGATGTTTTACAGCCTCGTGACTTTGATGGGAAAAGCGACTAATTCCATTGCGGTACCGCTTGCCCTGACCGTACTTGACCTGAGCGGTTACATCCCAAATGCGAACCAGCAGCCGATGTCGACGATAACCGGGATCCGCCTCGTTGTCGGTCCAATCCCGGCGCTGTTTCTTATAGGCGGGATCATCTTTGCAATCCTGTATCCCCTTTCACGAAAGGAACACCGCGACGTCGTTCAAGAACTCCAGATTCGACGGCAGGGTGACCGAAAAGCCAAAGCCAGCGAGGAGATATTGTGAACCACATAACCATTCAAAAAGTTGTAAACAAAAGTCAAAGACACTGCTATGCCACATTCCCCTGGCAGATCTACAAGGATGACTTACTCTGGGTTCCCCCACTTATCCCAGAACGGCTGAAGCAGCTGGACCCTGACCGCGGCACATTCTACAACCACGGAGAGGCGGATTTTTTCCTGGCATATAAAGAGGGGAAATTAGCCGGGACGATCATGGCTGCTGAGGACCATTCTTCAAACAAATCACGTAAATTGAACGACGGCATGTTTGGTTTCTTTGAGTGTATTGATGATCAGGATGTCGCGAACTTATTGTTTTCAGCAGCCCGGGATTGGGCTCGTAAGCGCGGCTTGAACAGGATGATTGGGCCATTCCATCAGGATTATGACTCCTCCTACGGCGTTCTGATCGAGGGCAGAGATCGCCCACCTGTGATCAACTGCGGTCATACACCGCCTTATTACGAAAAGCTGGTCGTCACCTATGGATTCAAACCACTTCGCCCGGATAATATCGCCTTCGCAGTGGATATTACACAGGATACACGGCAATTCCAGCTCCTGCATAAACTCGCTGATAAGGCAGCCCAACGCGGGACAGTTGTCATCCGTGAAGCGCGCCTGGAAGAGTGGGACCAGGAAGCTGACCGTGTCCATTTCCTGCTCAACAGAGCATTGGCACATCTGGTGGATTTTGTGGGATGGGACCGGCAGGCATTGAATGATAGCCTGGCGCCGTTCAAAAAGTATGCTGATCCAAGCCTGGTGTTATTTGCGGATGTCGGCGATCAAACTGTGGGATTCTTCCCCGGTATACCTAATCTCAATGAAATCCTTCACAGGGTCAATGGGTTGCGGTATCCGTGGGATTACTTTAAGATGCTTCATAATAGACGGCTCAAAACTAAATGTTTGGCAATCAAGAGTGTCCTGGTCCTCCCAGAGTACTGGGGGTCGGGAGCCAGTCTGATGCTCTTTTCAGAAATGTTGAAACGCGCCCAGCAACGGGGATATGAATGGATTGATCTTTCATTGACATCTATCGATAACCCGAAGACTCCGATGCTTGCAGAACGTGTAGGCGGCAAGCTGTACAAGCGTTATCGTGTTTATCAGATTCCAGTTTGAGTGGGAATGAAAGACTGGTGGAATAAGCCCAAGTATAGAAAATTAAAAAATATTGAAAATTGTTAGAAAGCAATCGTAATTATTGAGAATATTATAAAATCAACAACTAATTGTTTCATCTGTAGAGGTATTCCTGGTTCTTGATATGTATGGAAAAATCTTGTAGAATCAGAATTGACAGAAGATTAGCCCTCCATATGTTCGTTTATTGTTACCGTTGAACCCGTAGGTATTCGAAAGGGAGTGGAAGATGAACATCATTAAAGTATCAGCGAACTCCCGCACTGCTGCAGTCGCTGGGGCAATCGCAGGTGTTATGCGTGAACACCGATTTGCAGAAGTACAATCAATCGGTGCAGGGGCTGTCAACCAAGCGGTCAAAGCTGTGATCCTCGCTAAGGGATATCTGGTCAATGATGGGATTGATATCATTTGCGTACCAGAATTCGTAGACGTGGATATTGACGGCAAGGTCCGTACAGCGATCAAGCTGACCATCACGCCTCGTGGCGAAGAAATTGCGCCGAAGGAAGAGGTGATGGAGGAAACAGCTCCGGAGCAGGATTCTGACGATTTTTCAATCGCAGATTAAGATGCTCAGGAAGAAGAAGCTTAGGACGAGAAGAGAACGTCCTCAGTTCTTCTTAAATTGAATCCTCAAAACACAGCAGACGCGTTTACGCGTCTGTTTTTGATTGATCTGCGGACAAAAAACACGGTCAAAACTCAAAACAGACCTCATCCTTGCCGACGAGAATGTCATTGACCTTGCTCACTATTAATGTCAGGTGTTCGTGTTTGGCAACGTAGTCCAGGTTATCGCAAGGGACGGTCAGGACAGGGCAAAGGTCAAAATGCTCTATCCAACTTTCATAAAGGTCGTTCAAATCAGCAAGGTAATCTGCGCTGATCGAGCGTTCATAAGAACGGTTGCGTTTAGTAATCCTGTTCAGCAGGGTTGGCACGGATGCCCGCAGGTAGATCACCAGGTCTGGGTGCGGCAGGAATTCAACCAGAACATGATACAGTTCCTGATATGTATTGTAGTCACGTTCGGTGATTGCATCCTGGAGAAAGAGGTTGTGTGCAAAGATCTCAGCATCCTCATATACGCTGCGGTCCTGAATGACCGAACCCGAGTGGTTCATTAACTGCCGGTGAATCCTCAATCGGCGCATCAGGAAGTAGATTTGTGAATGGAACCCCCAGGTCTGCATATCCTTGTAAAAATCCGATAGATAGGGATTCTCCGTCACAGGCTCATAGAATGGCGCACAATGTAGGTTCTCGCAAAGCAACTTCACCAAAGTTGATTTACCGACGCCGATATTCCCTGCAACCGCGATGAACTTTTCCATTTAGAATTTCTCCTGAATAATTATTTCACCCCTGACTTTTTCAAGTGAGAGAGGATGATTTCAAATACATACTGAGAATGAAAGGACCATTTCAGAATCGCTTCTATGTTTCCATTCGATTGTATAGGAATCGGTGCGTTTTGAACAGGGTCGAGAACTTAAAATTTTCTTACTTGATCGTCACATTATTTACCCACAGACTTATTCACAAACTTTTCCACGTTTTATCCACATCAAATAGATGTTCTGTGGAGTATGTGTGGACAAACACAATGTTCTGGATTGGATTAAATAAGAAGAAGCTGTCATTTTCTCTCATTGACAGCTTCTTGAATTTGATCGTTCAAACGATCAGGCGTTTGCAGCCTGTTCCTTTTTCATCATCTTGCGGATGACGGCTTTTGTCAATTCTGCTGCAACAGAGGGTATCAGGACCAGCGGAATGATCTCAAGCCAGTGTTCCCAACCCAGAGATGCTGTATTGAAGATTGGTTGCAGGAAAGGTACGTAAACAACCACCAGGATCAGGACCAGTGAACCCAGCACAGCCCAGTTCATGAATTTGTTCTTGAAGAGGCCGATCTTTGTCAGTGGGTAGAATTCTGAGCGAGCCGTATATGCTCGGAACAACTCCGAAATACTGAGGGTCACAAATGCCATTGTCTCTGCAAAGGCAATATTGCCATTGGGGTTGCCGAGGGCGAACGCAGCCAGCGTCACAACGGTGATGGCGATGGTCTGAACGATGATACCGATCAACATATACTTGTTGATGATCGGTTCATTTGGCGGACGGGGAGGTTGTTCCATGATATCGGGATCACCTGGTTCTGTCCCCAGTGCCAGCGCGGGCGCGCCGTCTGTAACGAGGTTCAGCCACAGGAGTTGGATCGCTGTCAGCAGGACAGGCCAGCCGAATAAAGTTCCCAGGAAGATGATCATGATCTCGGCTGCATTGCAGGAAAGCAAGTAATACACGAACTTGCGGATATTGCTGTAGATCACTCTGCCTTGCTCGACCGCAGATACGATGCTGGCATAATTATCATCCGTGAGGACCATATCTGCGGTGCCCTTTGCCACGTCCGTGCCGGTGATTCCCATCGCCACGCCGATATCGGCCCGTTTGATGGCCGGCGCATCATTGACGCCGTCACCGGTCATTGCCACAACCTCCTGGTTGGCGCGCAGGGCATCCACAATACGCATCTTATGTTCAGGGCTGACCCGTGCATAAACATCGGTAACCTTGACATTCTCGATCATCTCTTCGTCGGAAAGTTCGTTCAGTTCCGAACCGGTCATCACTTTGTGGTTGGCGCTCAGTAAGCCGATCTCTTCGGCAATTGCTTTTGCGGTTTTGGGATAGTCGCCTGTGATCATGATCGTGCGGATTCCAGCATCCCGGGCGACATTGAGAGCTTCCGAGACTTCTGTACGGGCAGGATCGATCATGCCGATCAAACCGACAAAGGTCAGGTCCTTTTCTAATTCGTCGCTATTAATTTCATCCGGTAGAACGGGCACCATCCTGTAAGCCACACCCAAAACGCGCAGGGCATCAACCGTCATGGCATCATTGGCCGCCAGGACCTTTTTGCGCCAATCATCGGTCATTTTCTGGTCGCCATTGTCCAATGTCTGAACGTGCGAGCACAGGTCCAACACCACATCCGGTGCGCCTTTTACGGCAACGATGTACCACTCGCGTTTGCTGTCTTCTTTTTCCAGTGGAGAAATATCCTGATCTTCAGGTGCCTCAACAGCATGGATCGTGACCATGCGTTTGCGGGTTGAGTCGAAGGGGATTTCCTGCTTGCGGGGATAAGCCTGGTTGAGTGAAATAGCAGAAGCACCTGCCTTGAGCGCGGCCACAAGGATCGCGCCTTCCGTCGGGTCGCCGATCATGCGATAGGTTTCCTGACCGGCCTGTTCTCCCGAATGTTCGAGCTGGGCATCATTGTTCAGCGTCCCAAGCCACAGAGCAGTTTTTACTGCCGGGTATTTATCCAGAGTAACAGACTTACCGTCTCTGGTGAATTCACCAACTGGCGTATAACCGCTGCCTGTTACACCAACAAACTCACCGCCAGCCCATAAGCGGGTGACCGTCATTTCATTTTGGGTCAGCGTGCCGGTCTTATCTGAGCAGATCACGGTTGCAGAACCCAAAGTTTCAACTGATGAGAGCTTGCGGATTAGCGCATGCCGTTGTACCATCTCGCGCATGCCCAGGGCAAGGCTGATCGTGACAACAGCGGGAAGACCTTCCGGCACCGCCGCGATTGCCAGTGAAACCGCGATCATGAAGGACTCGGTGAAATGCGTCAGCGCTTCCGGGCTGAAGAAAGATGCATGTCCTGGTTCAAGCAGGAAGCGGATCACGCCTATCACGAAAACCAGGCCACAGACGATCAACGAACCCCAGCCCAACACCTTTCCAAGGCTATCCAGGCGGCGCTGCAAGGGGGTTTCTTCAGTTTCAACGCGCTGAAGCATGGTTGCGATCATTCCCAACTGAGTGTTCATTCCCGTACTGACGACAACACTTTTTCCACGGCCGTAGTTGACCAATGTCCCCATAAATGCCGTATTTTTACGGTCTCCCAGGGGAATATCGGCTTCCAACCGGCTTTGGGCGTTCTTTTCAACCGGAACAGATTCGCCTGTCAGTGAAGCCTCGTCAATACGCAGGTTTACAGCTTCCAACAAGCGAACATCGGCAGGGATATAATTGCCGGCTTCCAGAAACACAATGTCTCCAGGCACAAGCTGTGTAGCAGGGATAGATACACGGTGTCCATCCCGCAGCACTGAGGCTTCCGGGGCGGCCAGTTTTTTCAAGGCTGCTAATGCGGCTTCAGCACGGCTCTCCTGGATGATTCCCATAATGGCATTGAGGATTACAATGGCCATAATGGCAGCAGCTTCCGTATAATCACTCAGCAGCGCCGAGATGATTGCTGCTCCGATGAGCATATAGATCACAAAGCTGTTGATCTGTGCCCACAGCATTTCCCAGAATGTAGTCGGGGGAGCTTCCGTCAGTTCATTTGGGCCATACTTTTCCTGCCTGGCCTTTACTTTCTCAGTGGTAAGGCCTGTTTCTGGCAGGGTCTCAAGTTCCTGTAATACATCTGTATTATTCATTGAATGCCATGATATCGAGACTTCTTTCACGCTGCTCGATTCGATGGCATTATTTTCGTCACTCATGTATAAATTCTCCTAACAATCAAAATTAAGCCACTATCATACCAGGTTATGATTTACCAACCCTAAGATAATCTAAGGTAGTATTTATCCTGGCAATGAACGCAAATCCTGCTAATTATATCTGATTTTCACCGAGATCGTAATAATGAACGGTTAAACCCGATTCTCCTTAACAACAATGCTGTTCAATGGGGCATGGATGTCCGTGCATATCACGGGGCATTTCACCCTGAACAAGAAAAAGATCGGTGCATGAACCTCTGATAAAGACTCATAATTCCCCATGCCTTTGGAAAGGATCAGATCAGCGCTTTTGAATCGCTCCTGAAAGGATTGGCTGCACAAGGGAAGGACCGTTCCTGGGACTCGCGCGCCGTTGTCAATCACCTCGGCGACCTTATCCAGGCCAATAGCCCTGGCATCTTCCATGGTTACATCATTGAGTACCGGACCGCCGCGCACTGCATATGTCACTGGCATGTCGAGTGTCTCCACCAGAAGCATATCAAACACATGCTCCCCCGCATTATCCCCCAGCATGAGTACAGAATGCTCACTGGTTAATTGACTGCGCAGGGCAGGCAGGTCATTGACTGCCAGATCTGATGTCAATGCTTGTTCAATGATCTCCCAAAGATCATAATCTTGTTTTGGGCCAAAATCAATGATATTTCCAGCAATGCTTATTCGAATGGCGGTTTCAAATGGGTCTTTCGATGCCGCAATGATTTTTCGCAATTCTGGAAGCATGCTCAGCGCTTTGGCAGTGGATTCTTGTTTTACCTGCGAATATGGGTCATTGCTGCCGGTTATTTCCTGCACCAATTTTTGAATCTGTGCCACTATTTCTGGGGGAGTTGCACCTTCAGGAAGTTCTTTGAGAATATCCAAGGTTTCAAGCACGATACGCTTTGTCTGAGTTGTTGAAGCTCCCACCATACGTGAGGCATCAACTGCTTGGCGTAAAGCACAGGGGTAACAATCAAAGTAAATTTGCATGACACATATTATAGCAGGTGTCATGCGTATGATAACTGGTTAGCGATTATCAACGACAAATAGACGCTAGAAGTAAATCCCCTGACTCGGATGTTATTGCTGAGGGCCGATCCTGACGCCATTGGGCAGCACCGTCCATTTGGGGATAACAACAATACCGTCACGAACGCAGTACAAGTCCGAGTCAATATTTGTGCCAATAGGGAATGGCTTGATCGTCACATTTTGTCCGACGCTGACGTTCTTATCTATGATTGCCCCTTCAATAGAACAATTTTCACCAATCCCAAGTTCGCTATGGCTGTCTTTATCATAATAATCCGCACCCATCAGCACCGCATCCTTGATTTTTGTCCCGCGTTTGATCATGCTGCGTAAGCCGATCACCGAGTGCTCAATTTCAGCCTGATTGACCATACAACCTTCAGCAATGAATACATTGTTTAATTGGCAATCCGATAATTGGGAGCCTGGCAGGAATCTGGCATGTGTGTAGAGACGCTGGTCGGTGTTGTAAATATCAAAAGGCGGATTGGGAATGGTCATCGCCAGATTGGTGTTATAGAATGCGCGGATGGTTCCAATATCACGCCAGTAACCATCAAATTCATATCCAAGGACCCTAGGCGCACCTTTGACACAGAATGGGATTACATCATAACCAAAATCGTCAAAACTTTGCTCGCTGGGCTTCAATGAAAGGATTTCTTTCAATGTGTCTATGTTGAAGAAATAAATCCCCATGGATGCCAGAAAAGGCCGCTTTGGGTCATCACGGGATATAAAGCCATCCAGAATATCTGAATCTTTGGGTTTCTCAGCAAAATCCGTGATCTCGCCGTCCTTGTTTTGTTTTAACAGTCCAAAGCTCGATGCGTGTTCACGATCAATGGGTTGAACTGCTACAGTCACATCTGCATTGTTCTCCCAATGGTACTGTGCCATCTTTGAGTAGTCCATCCTGTACAGGTGATCCCCGGCCAGGATGAGTACGTACTTGGAGTTGGAGGATGTGATCTCAAAAAGCTGCTTGCGGACTGCATCAGCTGTTCCCTGATACCATTCCGTCCGTTCCATGGTTTGCTCCGCTGCCCAGATTTGAACCCAACCTGTGTGGAAGGCATCGAAATTATACGTACTGGTTATATGCCTGTGCAGCGAAACTGAGTTGAACTGCGTCAGAACAGCAATCCGGTAGATCCCCGAGTTGATACAGTTGCTGATGGGAATATCTATCAGGCGGTATTTACCGGCGAATGGTACCGCTGGTTTTGACCGCATCTTTGTCAGAGGGAATAAACGTTTTCCCTGACCTCCCCCCAGAATTACAGTTAGGATGTCATTTAGGCTAGGCATAACCGGCTCCCTTCAAAGGAATATCGTGGTTGGTGGGAATCCACTATCCTATCCCTATTGTATCCGATTGCGGGAGGATTTAACGAATAAAAAATCGCCTTCCAGGCGATTTCATGGGTTGGAGGGTGGGTGTGTCCTTTCAGCGATGATTTGCAGGATCTCGTCGACTGAGTGCAGCGTCCCTTCGCTGACGGGGCCGAGCATTTGTGCCAGTTCGCTCCGCCTGTCGGTGCCTTCAAGGAGGAGTACCTCTGTCAGCGTGCGCCCATCCGCCATATCTTTGGTGACCTTGTAATGCTGGTCGCCATAAGCAGCCAGTTGGGGGAGGTGCGTGATACACATGACCTGATGCTGTCGGGAGAGGTTCCAAAGTTTCTCGCCCACGACCATCCCGACTCGTCCACCAATGCCCTGATCAATTTCATCAAAGACAAGTGAGGGGATCTGATCCGCTTTGACCAGGACGTTCTTGAGAGCAAGCATTAACCGGGAAGTCTCCCCGCCGGAGGCAACCTTAACCAGAGATTTAAACCCTTCGCCGGGGTTTGTTTCAACCAGGAACGCCACCTGGTCGTACCCATACGAATCAAAGGCAACCCGTTTCCCATCTGCCAGCGGCAACCCGTTCTCCACTGGGCGTGTCTTGATCGAGACTTCGAAACGTGCGTTTGCCATGCGAAGGTCATCGAGTTCAACCTCAATAAGCCGACCGAGGTTTTGCGCGGCTTCATGGCGTTTCTGGCTTAACTGCTGTCCCACTTCTGCCAGGTCTTCCAATAATGCTTGTTCGCGAATCCCGAGTTCCTCAATGTTCTCTTCAGCATGGGTGATCGATTCCATGGAGGATTTTGCTTGTTCTCCAAAGGCGATGATCTCCTCAATCGAACCGCCGTATTTGCGTTTCAATGAATTGATCAGGTCAATCCGCTCCTCAATACGGTCAAGGAGTCGCGGGTTAAATTCAATGTTCTCAATATAACTGCGCAATTCAAGCGCCAGGTCCTGCAGCGCGGTCAAGTTTGATTCTGCTAACTGAAAATGTCCTTCCGTCGTTGGGTCGATCTTGGAAAGGCTCTGCAAAGCCTCAACGACGTCCCCGAGAAGCTCGCTGACTCCGGGCATTTCCGGTGTTCCTTCCTCGATCAGCATCAGCGCATTTTGTGAATGCTTTGCCAGGCTTTCTGCATTTGCCAGGCGTATCCGTTCCTGACGTAATTCTTCTTCCTCACCTGGCTTCAATTTAGCAGCTTCAATTTCCTGGATCTGGAAAGTGAGCATATCCACACGTTGGGCTGCATCTCGTTCACTCTGCAGGAGGTCCCTGAGGGCATCCTGCACCTTGCGGAGTTCATGATAGGTTTCATGGTAAACCCCCAGGATGGGGGCCACATCTGCAAAGCTGTCCAGCAAATGTAAATGGTTGCGAACTTTTAACAGGGAGAGGTGCTCGGATTGGCCGTGGATGTCCACCAGATATGCGCCGATTTCCCTCTGGAGCGCAGCGGTTACGATACGGCCGTTAATCCGGGCAGTATTGCGCCCTTCACGACGGATCTCGCGGGCAAGTGTAATGTAATCCGGATCATCCAAGAGGTCCTCAGCTTCCAGCAAAGCATGCACGGGAGGACGGATAGCCGGGTCAAGGTAAAACGATGCCTCAATCTGGGCACGTTCATCACCGGTGCGGATGCTGGTTGTCTCTGCTCGTCCGCCCAGAACAGCTTCGAGGGCATCCAGGATGATTGATTTCCCTGCGCCGGTCTCGCCGGTGAAGATCACCAGACCGTTCTTCAGGTCCAGCCGCAGCTGGTGGATGATGGCGAAATTCTCAATACGCAGTTCGGTTAACATGGATTGATTCTACCAAAGCTCCTCAACGTCGTCGATTGCCAGAAAGCCGGGAATAAGCCGATGGGACTGCCAGTACCAGATAAAGGATTTGATAGCCAAGGGGAAGCAGGCTGATAAGGCTGAAGGAACCAGAAGCGATACTAAAGTAGAGGTTGAACAACCTGATCAGGATATATGGTATACCGCCCAGGATCATACCCACCGTGACGATCTTGAACAGGCGATTACTGCGGCGCTTTTTGATGATCGCACGCACAGCCTCAGCAATGCCTACCCCGGCCGCGGGCGCTAATAAGACAGTATAAAATCCAATAAACGAGGTCAGGAGACTCCCGACAAATGATAATATAACTGCAATCAGAAAGCCCCAGACGTAGTCCAGCGGTTTGCTGGTATCGAAAATCTTCTGCTGCTGCCTGACACATTCCCTGCAGCGGTAGCCTGTGGGCGTTCGAACAGCCTCCTCAGGCGTGATGGGTCTGCCGCATTTGCTGCAGCGTAAGGTAATCTCTTCTTCAGGAGTGCTGCCTTGAAAATTAGTTGGATTTGTCATCACTTTTTATGTTGGTAGAGGGGTTATGCTCCATATATGCCGTCAGGTTCCGGTAAAAATATCCTGGATCCTGAAAGCGGATCATATGGAGAGATTTCTGATTTGCTGAGACCTGTACGTAATCGCCGCTGGAAAGCGGCAAGGGCTCATGACCGTCCACGCTGACGACCGCTTCATGTTTCGTCTGGACACGGATACATACACTTGTGCCTTCCGAGAGCACCACAGCTCGGTCAATGGATAGGTGCGGCGCTACAGGCATCAGCAGGATGTTGCGCAACTCCGGCGGCAGGATCGGTCCGCCGGCAGCCAGTGCATATGCGGTTGAGCCGGTGGCAGTTGCCGCGATCAGGCCGTCTGCGATATAGTGGGTGATGCAGGCTCCGTCCAATGTGGCCTCGACTTCTATCGGGCGGACATACTGTCCCCTGGCAACCACCACATCATTGATCACGTCAAAGGTGATATCCTCCTGGCCAGAGCGGATACAACGGGCAAACAGCATCATGCGGTCTTCATAACGGAAATCGCCTTGCAGCAATCTTGGTAGGACATTCCGCCACTCTTCCCGACGGAGTTCGACCAGGAAGCCGAAATGTCCAATATTGATTCCCAGCAGAGGAATATCCACTGGTGCACATAAGTGCCCTGCTCGCAGGATCGTCCCGTCTCCGCCCAACGCGATCAACAGGTCAAAGGACTGCTGCTGAACGATTTTCCGCAGGTCTGGATCGTAAAGCGATCCGTGAGCCGTCTTGACCCCTTCATTTTCCAGGAAATCCGCCACACGTTCTGCAACAGCCAAGCCTTCCGGAATCTCCGGACGGGCCAGGATTGCGATCGTTCTGGGGGGGGCGCATTTTGAAGTCATGACGACCTAATTATAGCCGCTTTCAAATGTCATCTCAAATCAGAATTAGAAGGATCAGGGAAAAGCATCTAAATTACTTGATCAGTGAAATTAAGAAATATATCGTGAAATCTGTCATATTATCCGATTTTCTGACCCTATCCTCGTTCCTTCCCCTGATTTCAGGGGAAGGATGCCTGCAAACAAAGTGCAGCAGGCAGAAAGGGGTCCATTGGAATAGAAAAACCTACTAACATACTTAACAAAAATCCTGGTTTGTTTGATAAGGAGAGCAAAAAAATTCCAGGTCTCATTTTCAGGAAAAAGAACCCCAAATCCAATCATTTTGTTTAATTTCATTCTTGATGTGATTGCTTTGTTGAAGAAATAGGATTGGAGGGAGTTTTATTACGTGTCAGCCGGATGGACTAGGTCACTCCACCCAGATAAAATCAATCGGATCATCATCGGAGAAGCCGCCTTCAATTAGCACAAGATTCAGTTCCGGGAAAGCCAGGCGGTAGAGTGCCCCTTCGGATTGGATGAAGATCGTCTTTGAGTCAGAGAGCCAGTAGACTGATGTGATGATCTGGTCTGTGATCTGCTGCAGCAGATTCCCGCTTGGATATTGGTACAGACGCGCACCTGCACTCGTGTCCTCACCATCCCCCCAACCGATCATCCAGTTTCCATTGGGTGAGATCTCGAGGCCGCTCTCACCGCGGATGACCAGGCCTTCTCCTTCAGGTGTGAACGCAAATACACCCTGTGACCCTGAGGTGATGAAAGCACCGCTTGGGTCCCACCTGAGGTCATGCCAATCACCGGCACGCTGCAACTGCGGTGCTGCACTGTCCGGAGTCAACAGGTAGACCCCGGCCATTAAATTGAGCTGCAGGGCATCGTCATCATTCAGAACAAGCGCCAGATATCCCGATTCCGGATCGAACGCGATATCCCGAAAACTGTTCTTGAATCGCAGTCCAACGTAAATAGATTCCACATTTACCTGCCGAAGCGTTCTATACCCTTCAGCTAATTGCGTGCAGCTGAGAAAGCTTTGTACGTTGATCCAACCCACGAAAATTTCATCCTGACTCAGACTGCTTGGTACATAGAGTGTATATTGATTTGAATAATCCGGGAAGCTGATGACTTCTACGAATTCGGATCGCCAGCCGGTTTCTGCCTCGGAACTGCTTAATTCCTGGGTGACCAGCCAGTTGCTTTGCGGCGCCCAGAAGGGTGATGCGCTCTGGACGTAAAGCCCATTCAATCGGCCGATGTGATCCGTAGCCGTGTTCAACACATACAGGTCGCTCGAGCGGTTATCCAGCGCGGCGGTGAATGCAAAATAGTGTCCATCCGGCGACCAGGCTATCCCATCCGCACGCGTGACGGCCAAAAAAGTTGTGCGTGCCTGTTCGTCATCTCCATTGATGAATGCACGCTGGTTTGTGATCGAGAGCAGCGGCGTGATCTTGCTGACCTCTCCGGAAGGGAAATCAACCTGATAGAGGGCGAGTTCATCGGTGTTTGAGGGTGAACCTGCACGGAGGATCAGTGTCTGACCGTTTGGAGAAAGACCTGCAATAAGATCGCCTGTGTAGACCGGCTCCGGGAGGGCGATTTCGAGGATCACCTCCTCCTCGACATCAAAGGCATGGATGCCGCTCCCATCTGGAGCGGGATAAACCAGCCAGGGCCCATCAAGAACTGCCGTTGAATCAGGCTTGGGTGTTTCCGTTTGTGTTAACTGATCCCCTTCAGTTTGAGATGATCCTTCCGGCAGCGTTGCCGATGCAGCAGATGTTTCTTGTGTTTGGGCCTGAAGCGTTTCGGTTTCTTGCGCCGTGGGCTTCACCCGGCAGGCTGTGCATACGAGCAGGAAGAGGATAGTTAATATTGCTAGACGATGTTTCATCTGAAGACTCTTTTCCCCGAGGTTAATCCTCAGCTACTTCAAGGCTGGACATGGACGCCACCAGCGCCTTCAATCCCAGCCCTTCAAAATAAACCTCAACAGTTTCATCGCCATATTCCAGACGGCTTTTACGTACAATGCCTTCGCCATAAACGGGATGGATGACCCGCATTTCAGGGAAGTATTGCTGCACCGGGACTTCCGGTTTGCTGGGACGTTTGTGGAAATTGGATGAACTGCTGCCATGTTCCCACCTGAAGGCACTGGTATCATAGGTCGTGCGGAAGGATGGCGTGGAACTAATCCGCCCACGGTACAGGTCGTTCGGCAGGCTTTCGAGGAAGCGCGATGGCTGCATGGTCTCATAACTGCCATAGGGGCTGCGGCGCCGGCGGGCACGCAGCAGGTAAAGCCTGTTCTTTGCACGGGTTAACCCAACATAGAACAAGCGCCGTTCTTCTGCCATGGCTTCCGGGTCATCCAATGAGCGGCTGTGGGGCAGGTATTGCTCGTCCAGGCCGATGATGAACACCTGGGGAAATTCTAATCCCTTGGCAGCGTGCAGGGTCATCAGTGTGGGCGCAAAAAGCGTCTCAGGGATCGTATCCTGATCGCTGACCAGCGCCATCGCTTCCAGGAATGCCGCCAACCCCTGCTCTTCATATTCAAGCAAGACGCTTCGCAGTTCCAGGACGTTCGCCCAGCGATCCTGCTCTTCATCGCTCTCACCCTTGATGTAGGTTTCATATCCTGTGTCCAGCAGGACCTGATCGAACAGGTCCACCAGCGGATTCTTTTCAATATTTTCCCGCCAATTTACAAGCATCACATTGAATGATTTCAACCTCTCAGCAGCCCTTCCAAGTTCCTCTTTATATCCAGCTCCATTTTCTTTTTCCAGTGCCAGCAATATTGTCCCGCTGCTCACACCGGTTTGTTGGGCAAGAGCCTGGAGCCGCTGCAGGGTAACAGCGCCAATTCCTCGAGCTGGCAGATTGACCACACGTGCCAGGCTGACCTCATCCTGTGGATTGTAGATCAAGCGCAGGAAAGCGATCATGTCCTTGACCTCACGGCGCCCATAGAAGCGCTGGGTGCCCACCAGGCGGTAGCTCATATTTACCCGCCGGAAGGCTTCTTCCAGGAGGCGGGATTGTGCATTGGTGCGGTACATGATAGCGAAATCCGATTCGTTTGCATGGCCTGAGGCGACCTGCCGGGTGATCGTCTCAACTACATAGGACGCTTCATCCAGATCGTCCCCAGCCTCAAAGACCACAATCTCCTCGCCGGCACCTCGGTCGGAGAAAAGCGCTTTATGGGTGCGGTTTGTGTTCTCATCAATCACCGCAACAGCTGCATCCAGGATCGTCTGGGTTGAGCGGTAATTCTGTTCAAGCAGGATCTTCTCTGCGTCAGGAAAGTCATGCGTGAAGCGCTCGACATTGTGATAGTCCGCACCGCGCCAACGGTAAATGGATTGGTCTTCATCCCCCACCACAAACAAGTTCTTGTGGTAGGAAGACAGATACCGCAGCAGGTAATACTGTGCCTTGTTTGTGTCCTGGAACTCGTCCACAAGGATATGGTGGAAACGCCGGGCATACTTTGTCCTTACTTCAGGTTCTGTTTCGAGCAGCCTGGCTGTATAGAGGAGCATATCATCAAAATCCAGGGCATTGCTGGCAACCAGATAGTTTTGGTAGGCCTGATAGATTTCCCGGATCATCTCATCGCGGTAACCCAGAAGGGGGTATTCATCCGGTGTGATGAGATCATTCTTCGCTGTGCTGATCTTCGCCAGCACCTGCCGGGGAGTGTAATCTTTATCGTTGATCCGTTTTTCCTTGATGACTCGCCTGACGAGAGAAAGCTGGTCATCTGTATCGAAGATCACATAATTGCTGTTAATGGGGAGATGGGCTGCTTCACGCCGCAGGATGCGCCCGCAGATAGCGTGGAAAGTTCCCAGCCAGAGCCCATCGGATTTTTCACCCAGCAGCGCATCCACCCGGGTCCGCATCTCCCGGGCAGCCTTGTTCGTAAAGGTCACTGCCATGATCTGATATGCCGGTACGTTCAATACTGCGATCAGATAAGCAATCCGATAGGTAAGGACGCGCGTCTTCCCGGAGCCCGGACCGGCCAGGACAAGGATAGGCCCTGGCGGCGCGGCAACGGCTTGTTTCTGCTGTTGATTGAGGTCACGTAGAATATCTGCCATGCTGAGAACGATTGTACCGTTGCCCATCTGATGCGTCAACGAGATAGACGTTTTGTGGGGTGAGGCATACCAGAACCTTTCATTCTCAAATAAAAATATTCTATAATAACCTAAGCATATATACATTTGTTGATCTTAGGAGTTAATTATGAAACGGTTTATCTTTATTTTGATTGTCCTGGTCTGTTTGACGATGGCTTGTTCATTTTCGATAGGTGGTGACACAACCGGTGAGAGTGATGCTGTTATTGAGGAAGTTACACAGCCAGGTAATGGTGATCAGGGTGGGGCAGTAGAAGATGCCATGCAAGGAGATGCAGCCGCTGGTGAGGATGAAATTTATGTCGATCTGGAAACCGGCCGAATTGTGTTGATACCTTTGGACGGTAGTGCGTTTGATAACCAGGGAGGTCTGGCAGGTGAATGTATAAACACAACGCCCGTCCCCGATCGTTTCAACCGTGCAAATGGAGCCATAAGTTTCAATGGATTGGACAGCTATGTCAGCTTCGAGGATAACGATATTTTCGACCTGACCGGCGACTTCACGATTGGTTTCTTCATTAAAGGTAATTCAACCACTGAACACGAGTGGTTGATCATGACCAAACATCAAACCGGTGTCTGCCAGCCGGATGACACATCCTGGATGATCCGCTATGAAGAAGCTTATGGCCTCCGTTTTATGAATTATGACACGACTGTGGATTGCGGAAAGGTGATCCTGGCAGCCCCGGATGTGGACCTGCTGGATGACCAATGGCATCATATCGCCATGGTCTATGACAAAGCAGCCCTTGAAATGAAGTTATATGTGGACGGCATTTTTGTGATCAATGCATTTGATACCAAGTTGAACATCAGCAATAACTCCATCCCTTTGCTCATCGGCAATCAATATCAGGGCGTCCCCCAACACGCGCTGGACGCTGCCCTGGATGAGATCGTATTTTACGATGTAGCATTGGATGCCCAGCAGGTAGATGTGTTGGCAAATCAGGGGCAATAGGTTTGGAATTTAATTTCAATGATAACAAAGCAGGGGCAAGGTTATGCCTTGCCCCTGCAGGATATCTTAATTAATGCAATGTAGTTTACACGATATTTACATTTGCTTAGATATTAAACCGAATCTCGATCACGTCCCCATCCTCGATCACGTATTTCTTCCCCTCCACACGCAGCTTGCCCTGATTGCGCGCTTCCGCAAAGCTGCCCAGTGCCATTAAATCCTCGTAGGAGACCACTTCCGCCCGGATAAAGCCCTTTTCCATATCCGAATGGATCGTCCCTGCTGCCTCCGGCGCGGTTGCCCCCTTCCTCAGAGTCCAGGCGTGGACTTCCTTCTCACCGGCGGTGAAGAACGACAGCAATCCCAGGAGTTTATAAGACAGACGCACGAAACGGCTGAGACTTGGCTCCTCGATGCCGAATTCCTTCATGAACATAGCCGCGTCTTCCTCAGGAAGCTGGGCGATCTCCATCTCCAATTTGGCGGGGATATGCACGACCATTGTGTTGGCGTAAGGTGTTTCGATCTCGATGGGGGATTGGCCTTCGGATTGGTTCACCACGATCAATTGCGGCTTGCGGCTCAGGAAGCCGTAGCTGGAGAGCATCTTTTCTTCGTCTTCAGAAAATATTTCATTCCGCAGGGGGACTTCGTCCGAGAGCAGGCTGCTGATGCGTTCAAACAAAGCTGTCTCCCGCTCGACCAGACCCTTGTCTCTGCCGATACCGCCGCGTTTACGTTCCTCACCCAGACGCTGCAGCTTCCGCTCAACCAGGATCATATCATTCAGGATCAACTCGGCTTCCATGTTCGCCAGGTCTCGGCGAGGGTCTATGCTGCCGCCCATATGCGGTATGCTTGGGTTCGTGAAGTCGCGCACCACATGGATGAAACCATCCATCTGCGCCAGCGTGTTCAGCAAAGGGCCTGCAATACCACTCTGAGCAGCTTTGCCTTCCAGGCCCGCGATGTCGGCATAGGTGACCTTGGCGTGGACGACCTTTTTGGGTTTGTAAAGGTCGGTCAACGCATCCACGCGCGGGTCGGGCACATCAATCACGGCTGTATGCACTTCCACTCTCCCGCCGCTGATCCCGGTGGGGACATCCCCGTGAGTCAGTGCGTTGAAGAGCGTTGTCTTCCCTGATTGTGGTAAACCGATAATACCCAATTCCATTATTTTCTCCGTTTTAAGAAGTGTGAAAATTTAATAGACTTCTTGTTTGCTTTCATGATACCAGACAATCCCCCAGATGATTGGATGAAATTCATTGGTTAAGTATCGGATTTACTCTGAAAATGTATAGCCCTCTTGACCGCATCAACTCTAACGGTTAGAATATTACTCACCAGCCGAAGTGGCGGAATTGGCAGACGCGCACGACTCAAACTCGTGTGCCCTCGGGCATGTGGGTTCGATTCCCACCTTCGGCACTCAAATAAACAAGCTCGCCAGGGATGGTGAGCTTTTTCTTCCCTGAACTTTCGAGTTGCCAGCAGGGACGGAATACCCGGTGTTCCACAATAATGAAGATTGCATCCAGACGTGTGGAATAGGGACCATATGTAGAAAGAACCGGTAGTGCCAGGGGCAATACGTGGCAGTGTCGGTTCTTTTTTTAATTTGTCTTCAAGTGGGCGACCGTCACACCCTCGCCGCCTTCGGTCCGTCCCCCGCTTTCGAAGTTCTTTACATGGGGATTGATTTTCAACGCTTGCCGGACGGACTCGCGCAGCTTGCCGGTACCCTTGCCGTGGATGATGCGCACGAAGGGCAGCCCGGCCAGATAAGCCCTCTCCAGGTAGCGGTCAAGGGCGTCCAGGCCTTCGTCAACGCGCTGACCGCGGATGTCCAGTTCAACGCCCGGCGATTCGGCAGCCGCTGGCACGGTGATCTTCCCCGATCTTGCTTTTTTGGGTTTTTCCTCAGGCTGCGATTCGTCAACTCCCTTACGGATCACATCAGAACTCCTGGCACGGATGCGCAGCCTGCCGACCTGCACCTCGATCTCCTCTTCGCCCAGTGCGGTCACCACGCCGTCCTGGTCAATCGAACGCAGGTGAACCTTCTCGCCCAGTCGTACGGGCCCCTGCGGCTTGCGTACCCGCTTTGAGGGAGTCTCGCGTACGATCGGCTCAGCCACTTCTTCTTCCAGAGCAGAAACCACTTCTTCAACCTCGTCAACCGCTTCCAGGGGCTGGCGCGCCCGGGCCAGTTTTCGCCGGATATCCTCCATCTCCTCGCGCAGCTCGGTCAGATCCTTTTCTGTCTGCTGGCGAGTCTCTTCCATGAGGATGTAGCGCTCATCTTCAATCTTATCAAGCCGGTCGGCCAGTTCTTTTCGGATTGCTTCCGCGTCAGCCTTGGCATTTTCGGCTTCCTCGCGCGCCTGGCGTGCCAGGTCTCTCTGGCGGTGAATCTCATCCAGCAGGTCCTCCGCCCGCAGTTCGGCGGGGTTGATCTCCGCCCGGGCGGCATTGATGATAACTTCCGGCATTCCCAGCCGTTCAGCGATTGCCAGCGCGTTGGATCGTCCCGGCAGGCCAATGGTCAGGTGATAGGTCGGCTGCAGGGTGGTGAGGTTGAATTCCACACTGGCATTCGAAACACCGGGTGTGGTATGGGCATAAGCCTTCAACTCCGGGTAATGGGTTGCGATCATGCTGGTGATGCTGCGGTCAAGCAAGTGGGTCATCACGGCCCGCGCCAGGGCGGAGCCTTCCTGCGGGTCTGTCCCCGCACCGAGTTCGTCCAAAAGCACCAGCGAATGAGAATCGGCGTCTTTCAGAATGCTGACGATATTGGTCACGTGACCAGAGAACGTGGAAAGGGATTGTTCAATGGATTGTTCGTCGCCGATATCTGCGAAGATATCTTCAAACACGGTCAGCGCAGACCCGGATTGCGCCGGGATATGCAGCCCCGACTGCGCCATCAACACAAGCAGGCCGATCGTCTTGAGGGTGACGGTCTTGCCGCCTGTGTTTGGCCCGGTGATGACCAGCGCGTAGGTCTCGCTGTCCAGGTCAACATCAATGGGGACAACGGTCTCCGGGTCCAGCAGGGGATGGCGTGCCTTAAACAGGCGGATCTTGCTGCCGGGATGGCGGCTTTCTGTCGCCTGGAAGGCTGCCAGTTCAGGCTCGACTGCGTTAATGTCATCGGCATAACGGGCGCGCATGAATGCCAGGTCCAACTCAGCCATGACGTCTACCATCGTTTCAAGGACGTATGCGTGCTCTGCAACAAAACTGCTCAGTACCGCCAGGATCTTGCGGACTTCATCACGCTCTGCCAGTTTGAGTTCACGGTAGCGGTTGTTCCACTCCACCACAGCCAGAGGTTCGATGAACAGGGTCGCCCCCGATGAGGATTGGTCGTGAATGACGGCTTTTATGCGCCCTTTGAATTCCGACCGCAGAGGGAGGACGTTCCTTCCGTTGCGCTGAGTGATGATCGGTTCCTGGAGCATCCGAGCCGTACCGGGGTCGGAAATGTAGCGCTGCATGCGCGACATCATCCGCTCATAGGTGATCTTCATTTCCCGGCGTATTTTGGAAAGTGTATCTGATGCCGAATCCAGCACCTCCCCCCCATCTGAGATGGTTTTACTGATCCGATCTACCAAACCCAGGCCAATGGGCAAGCCATCTGCCAGGCGATAAAGCTGTGGGGTCTCCTCTGCCATATTATCCAGAACACGGCGAACCGTCCGAGAGACGATCAGTGTATTTCTAATACCCAGTAGTTCTACCGGTTCCAGGATGCCGTCCCTGCGGGCCAGGCTGACCAAAGGCCGGATATCCTGTGCGTTTTGAAAGGACACATCGGCGTCCAGGCTGAGGATATGCCTTGCTTCGCGCGTGGCAGATTGACGAGCCTGGGCTTCCGCAAGGTCGGGTGTTGGGCGAAGCTGGCGCGTCAGTTCCGCCGAGGCGGAAAAATCGGCGTAAGCCGTCAGCTTGGCGAGGATCTTAAAATATTCCAGGGTTTCTAAAGCTTTTTCGTTCATGCGCATGCAAGTTTATCATGGAATGGTGGATTGGGTGAGGTGGTTATTGGGTATCAGGGGAAGAATGGAGTGGTGAGGTAGAAAGTAGGGGACAATTTTTCCCCTGAAAGCCCGAACCAATCTTGAATTTATAAATATCGGATGAGTGCAGTTAGCAAATCATATACAGTTTTCAGAAGCTGACAGCTGATGGCAGTGCTGATTAATCCCGTTCCGCCGATGATCAGGATGTTCATGATAATCCTTTCAGGATTTCAAACACTGTTGGTATCAATAACAGCTTAATTATATGCTATTTACATCAACCTCAAATCCGCATCCTGGAACCATAATAAACGGGACAGTAGAGAATACTGAGTTCTTTAGATTCTGCTGTATTGATTTAGATATTGGGAGGAATTCTTTGGATTCTATATGATGAGTACCTGACGATTAATTTAAAAAGGAGCGTCTATTAGGAAACGCTCCTTCCTGGGTCGGTTGAGCTAACACGGAGGAGAAAAAATGAAACGAATTTTGGTCAGCGAGAACCTTCCCTGAAACCCATTAATAAAATCGCAACTCCATTATCATTGTAAACATAATGGTGCCTGCTGAGAACACACCAGGGGAGCCACTTATATAACTCTCGAGTAGGGTTCCTGGGATTAACACCTGATAAACCGGTGAGACATTACCGGAAATTATGAAAAATTCAAATTCATCCCACTTTTTTAAAGCATTATCGATCCGGGGATGGATTGCTAATTGTGGAATCTTATCAACGCTGTAAAAGTAAAATGCCTGAACAGCTCGGATGAAAGTCTCCCCTTTGCAGTATTTCGAGCGCCTCTGTATGTTTAATCTTTAATGTGGATTGTTTTAATTAGTCCATGACAACAGTCAAAAGCAGCGGTAGCGACACAGCTCAACCTTTATGCCTGTTTTGGGGTTACTTTCGGTTTCCAGAAAAGCAGGAGAACCGCCGCGAGGAATGCCAAGACACTCCCAAATAAGAATGGCGCTGAGGGGCCAAACCCTTCCCATCGTCCGACGCCCTGCCACAATAGCCCTGCTATCAGAGAAGCGGGGAAGTCAATGATCCCCAGGATGGCATTGTAGGTGCCGTATGCCGTCCCTCGCAGCTCCGGAGCGACCAGGTCGGCTACCATGGCCTTCGCCGTGCCGTAAGCCAATCCATAATACAGTCCATAAACGATATACAATACCCAGATATGCCAGGGCTGCTGTGCCAGCGCGAAACCAAGATAGATCAGCCCATAAACCAGCCAGCCGCCGATGATCACTTTCTTCCGGCCGATCCGGTCGGAAAGCGACCCGGCCGGCGTGGAGATCAGGGTATAGACCAGGTTGAACACCATCAGCATCAAGAGAATCCCCAGGACGCTGATGCCGCGTTCCTGTGCCCTGAGGACCAGGAAAGCATCCGAGGAATTTCCAAGATCAAAGATACCGACGATCACCATGAAAACCAGGAAAGGTTTTCCAAGGCCTTTTAAACTAATCTTCGGTGCAGCGAACTTTTTCTCTTTATCAACGTCCTTTGCGCCGAATATCAGGGAAAGCACGGCCAGCAAAGCCGGTATCAGACTGACCAAAACAAGGATCCTGAAGGTGCGTTCGCCGAGGTCGCCGCTGTTGGACTGCACCAGCCAGACAGCAAGCGTGGCGATCAGCAGACCGATCACCGCGCCCCCAGTATCGGCTGCCCGGTGGAACCCGAAAGCCAACCCACGCTGGGAGGGTTTGATCGAATCCGCCACGAGTGCGTCGCGCGGCGCCGTCCTGACGCCCTTCCCCAGCCTGTCTGCCCAGCGAACGCCGGCAATCATGCCCCATGTGTTCGCGATATAGAAGAAGGGCTTGGCGAGGGCGGATATTGCGTACCCCGCAACTGCAATCCATTTACGACCGCGCAGTTTATCCGACAGCCAACCAGAAAATACCTTGAGAAGACTGGCGGTGGCTTCTGCCACACCCTCGATCATGCCAATGATATTGGTCTTGATACCCAGTACGTTTGACAGAAATAAGGGAAGGATATTGATGACCATCTCGCTGGAGATGTCCATGAAGAAGCTGGTCAGGCTGACAGCCCAGACATTGCGGGGCAGGTCGCGGATTTTGGGTTTAGGGTGTTGCTCAGCCATAATTTTCTCCATTTAATCAATAATGTCGAATCGTGTCCTACCGTAAATTGCTGAATAGTGACCGTTTTATTTTTGTGTTTTGAAATTATACATCCGGGAATCGCACACCGGCCGGTAGCCGATCTTTTGATAGATCGAGTTTGTTGTTGGATTCTGCAGATCGGTAAAGAGGTTGATGAACTTATAACCGCCGTCAAGTAGGTGCTGGCTGAGCCGCGCCACCAATGCGGTGGCATATCCCTGCCTGCGGTGTTCCGGCGGCGTGTACACGCCGCTGACCGTGATCGAATGTGTCAGGGGCCTGTTTTTCAAAGCCATTGCAACGAGCTGCTCATCCCGTTCCCAGACAAAAGCCTTGCCATCATTCACGAACTGTTTTGCCCTTTCCAGATCCAGGTCATGGATTTTAGCGAGGGCTTCTTCTTCAAATGCCTGGAACCACGCTGCGATGATTGGGGCATCCGACAGGCGCGCCACCCTGAAATGCCCAGGGGGCAGCATCGGCATCCGCACACTGCGGAGTTCGTAGATGCGCTGGTACATCCCAATCTCACTGCTTTGCTCGGTTCTTTCCTCCCATATCCTGGAGAATGCTTTAGATAGTTCGACTGGACCGATCACCCCGGGGATTGGCGTATCTCCTTTCTGAAGGTAGTCAACCAGCACAGGCATTGCATCTGAAAACCCATCACTCCCTGCAAGGATGATATTATGCGGAGGGGTCATCACAGCGCACAAACATAAATCGTTGTTATCATCCATCACAGTTGCGAAGAGGGGATTTTCATACGCATCGGGGTTGCGTACCAGCCGCTCGCATACCCCCAGCATCAGGTTGTTGATCGATTCGTGTGCATAAAGGAACTCACCTGCCGCAGATAGGAAGCTCTCCGCATCCTTGTATCGAGTAACTTTTATCGCCATATCCACACCTCCAGAAGGGCCGGACATAAACCTGTTGATATTACTGTAAAAAGACAGCGGATGTTTGGCTCTTTAACAATTGTTTATATTATAGCAAAAACAGAGTGGTTCTATTACAGCACCTGCTAGGCGAATAAAATAACCTCGCTCTGATGAACGAGGTGATGTGTAAAATGAAAGATTGAGGAGCAGTTCTAGATATCCACCCCCAATAAATTGCGGATAAGATAGCCGATGAAGAAGCTGAGGGCTGCTACACCGAGGCTCAGCCCAGCCATTTCAAAGAAACGCTTGCCGAATTTTTCTCCTTTGGCAACCGAGATATAAAAATTAAATATCGCGATGATCAGGACTGAAGTGCCAAGCGTGACTCCCAGCGCTGCATAAACATTGTTCATCAACAAGAACGGCAGGATCAGTAGTGCCACGGTGATGATATAAGCAATACCCGTGTAGATCGCTGCCCGGATGGGATTCTTCTCCGTTTCCTCCGAACTGGTGGAGAGGTATTCCGACGCAGCCATGGAAAAAGATGCGGCGATCCCGGTTACCAGGCCGGAAAGGGCGATGATCTTGACATCTTGGAATGCCAGGGTCAGCCCTGCCAGCGCGCCGGTCAGCTCGACCAGGGCATCGTTCAGTCCCAGGACGACTGAACCTGCATAGATCAGGGTTTCTTCGTCCAGCATCTCCAGGAGTTTATCCTCGTGCTCGTCCTCATCCTTGATCACTGCCCTGGCTTCAGGGATCTCATCGACGATATTCTCATAGTTGATCTGCGCTCGTTCTTCCCCCATTTCCATCAGCTTGAACCCGAAGGTAAAACCAAACAGCCGGCTGATGGTCGTGTATAACCAGATCTGGAATTTATTGGGCTTGACCTCCACACCTGTATATCCCTTCCAGATTTCATAGTGACGTTTCTCATCGTCACCGATCTGCTCAATGATCTTGCGGTTGGCTTCATTGGGTATGATCCTGGCGATATTGTGGTAGACGTGATGCTCTGTGATCTCCGACCGTTGGGCTTTTAATAATATTTTCTTCAGTTCTTCTGTTAATATCATGTTTGCTCCTTATATTCTTCTTGATCATTCCAAATCCTGGTCTGATTTCCTCTGGCAGTCGGGGCAAAGGCCGTAGAACAGGACCTGCTCACCGACCAGGTGATACCCGCTTTCCGCGTCGACTTCCCGGCGCAGCGCGGCAAGGTGTTTGCAGGGCAGGTCAACGATCTTATGGCAGGAGACACACACCAGGTTGACGTGCGGCTCCGTATCCGGGTCGTAGTGCACCGTATCGTCCCCCGCCTGTCCGAGTGCCTGGATCGCGCCTAGGTCCGCCAGGGCGTTGAGCGTGTTGTAGACTGTCATCAGCGAGAGCGAGGGCATTTCCGGTTTGAGAGCTTCATAGATCATCGCCGCGGTGGGGTGCGCCTCGCTCCCGGCGAGGTATTCGCAGATCGCCAGCCGCTGGGGGGTGAGCCGCAGGCCGGCATTACGTAAAGTTAAGACCAGATGTTCAGAATTCATTGGTTAGACTCTAAACTATAATGAATATAAATATATAATAAATATAATATACTGATTATGAATTGTCAAATGAAAAGAATAGGCGTTGGGTATCAGGAAATTAGTATTAGGAATTAGATTATTATGGATTCTAATTCCGTGAGGCATTTGAGCGCCTGCCCCCTGGTATAGATCTGCTGGCCCTTGCCGTAAAAGAAGCCGTAGCGTAAGACCTCCACAGCCATGATCAGGTAAATGTACAGCCGGTACATCAACAGCCTGACCCGGTCCCGCTCGGTGATGACCTTGTCCTTACCAGCAGAGCCGGTGTAGCCCTCCCAAAATGCCTGGTCCCCCCATAGGTCGCCGGCGATGAACATCCCGCCCTTGAGTTCCTTGATCTGCGCTTCCGTTGCATCGCTGCCGAAGTTAGCCCTGATGAGGGTGCGGATCTGTTCATTTGATAAGCGGTTCTTGGTGATGCTGCGCATATTTTCCTCCTGGGGTGTAAATGAGGCTTATCAAAGATTTGTACACTGGTTATGGAAGTATCATTCCAGGTAGAAAGCGGTGTTGTATTCCGGATTGCCGCGTTTTTCCAATTCTTTTTTTGCCAGGTTGCGCTGATTTTTAAAGGACACTATGACCTTTTTGGTGGTCGGACCTTTAGAAAAATCCATGATGGTTAGGGAATGCTCGGTGTCTTTTATTTTCGTGATGCAATGGAGCAGGTTGTTTACGATGTTTCCCTCTTCTTTAATTAATGCCTTCAAGGCATTGTGGCTGTCTTCCGAATGGGCGCCGGAAAAAGGGGTGGATATCAAGGTAACATCAATAAAAAGGTCCGCAACCTTGCGTGGAAATTTCGTCTTTACTATAACATCAAATAACTGCTTTGCATGGGCATCTTTTGAAAAACTCCGTCCGGGATTGGCGCACATATCCTTAATGACCTGATCGATATTTTCTGCAGTAGTTTCCGAACCTGACATGGTATCCTCCTGTAATGTCTGTATCAGATTAAATTACACTTATTATAAGTAAGACTTATTTCTCAGTAAAGGAATCCTGACTTGGAGAAGCTATTTTTTGATCAACACCCAGTCCACCTCGACCTTTATGTTCGGTGCATACATATTTCTTAATATAATTCCAGTCCAGATAGTCCTTATTAAAATATTTATTTTGATATCATAGACTTCTTCGTTTTCACCATAACGAGCAGAAGGAAGAGATTGACCGCAAACCCAGAGAAAGCAACGGCGAAATCAATATACTCACTGATATCCAAGCCCAGGTAGATATTCACGAGGCCATTTGTGATGACAACTAATATCCAAACGATGTTGGTGACCAGCCACCAAGAAGCAAAGACGTTATCAGGGATCAGTTTCTTGAGGGATGCATAGAGTAGGAAAGGGATCAGAACCATTCCCATGTGATGGTGCGCGTGCCAGGTGATTGCCAGTGTTGCTGAAAATATCCCCAACATGGTCATCACCCAGGCTGCACTGCCCAGTGGGGGGGTGCGCCTGACCAGGAAGTATAGTGCCAGGGCAGTCAGGGCGATCCCGACTGTTGTTATGACCCACCCAAGCCGGATGTTGAAAATCTGGTTGAGATTCAACCCAACCATCCGCCAATTGATCATCGCTTCAGGATGACCGGTGCTTAAACCTTCGGAATATACGGTCCAGAGATTGATCAACGCCTTTGTGCCTTCGAAACCTGATAGGATGAATGAGGCGCCTAGCAGAACAGCGGATGTGACAAGGAAGCCTTTGAATACTTTCCAATTGCGCATGATCAGGATGATGGGAAGGATCAGGATGAGCACTTGCGGTTTGATGAGCATTCCGCCCAGCCATAGCCCCGAAATAAACGGTTTCTTGTTAAGCGCATTGCGGATGAACTCCCCCGCACAAATCACCAGCAGCACTTCAACCTGACCGATGGCAAAATTACTTATGACTGTGTAGGAAAACAGGATAGGGACGATTAACAATAAACCCTTCTGGAATAAGTCTTTTTCCGGGAATACACTTCGCAGGAAGTACAACAGGTAGCCTGTCATAAGAATAAAGTTCAAAACCGTCCAAAGCCAGTATCCACGGACCAAATCCATTTTGGATAATATCTGGAAAGGTACAACAAAGACGGAAAAATAGGCTACGGGCAAAATCGAAAAAGATGAATCTTCTGTCTCCAGCGGAATACCCAGGGATTCGAGTGCTTGCACCTGCTCGGTTTCGAGCTTATCGAGATTATAGATTTCCGTGTAACCATATTGATCAGCGATTTTCCCGGCGCTCCAATATGCCAGATAATCGGCCCCGTATTCGGAATAGAAACTCCCCTTGATAAACCATTTGTTGACGACAAGCAGGTAGAAACAAACCAGGATGATGAAAAGCAGAACCTTTGCAGCAATCGGCTTGAATTTAGGAGGGACTTTTTTATTTTTGCGCATAACTATCCTTTTTATTCGGCCATTCCTTTTTTTATTTGAATACCCATTCCTTTGATGGATCGGATAATGATGATGGCGAGGATTAGATAAGTTGCGATTCCAAGAATTTTTAGCTGCACACTCGTAAACCCGCACGCATCAAAACAAAGCGGAAAAAACAGATATGTGACGATGCTGTAAACAATGATGACCCAGATATCCACTTTGTTTTTGATTGAAATGATCAGAAACGGCATCAGCCAAATGATCCATTGAGGTGAATTAACCCTTGCAAATATAATAAAAATGGCTATAGACAAAATACAATAGTGAGTTAATTTCTCGATTGTGTCTGGTCTGTGAAAAAGCAAGAACACCGGCGATGAAATTTGGAGGGCAAGAAAGACCAGGATGAAAACCTGCTGGGAAAGCGATGTCGTAAACAACGCTGCCAGGAGATTGTTAATTATCACCGGCAGTGAAACAAACTCCAACCCTCGGCCAGCATGGAATTGGTAAGGGAAAAGAACTGCTTCCATTCCCCCCATCATGTACGTTGGGAGGAGAATGACCAGGCTTGTCAGGGTAAAGGAAACGATCATTTTCCATTGGAATTTTCGTTCCTGAAGGCATGCATAAATGAAGAAGCCGGGCAATATCAATATCGGGTACCATTTGGTAAATGTTGCAGCAGCTAGGAGAATTGAAGCGGGAACCCATTTTTTCTCCTGAGCCATGTTCAACGCAAGGATACACAGCAAGGCTGGGAGGATATCGAACCGGTTCACGATGAAGTATAGAATGGGCGGCGTTAGCATCAATAAACCCCGATATTTTCTTTCGGAAGGGAATTTCTCGTACAGGAGCTTGACGGTTACAAATAGGGCAGTGATCATCTCTAAGACTGTAATGGCATAAAAAACAGCGAATTGGATCGAGGTATTAAAAATTCCAGTAATAAAGCGGTTGAGTCCCAATAAATACGTTGGAATTTGCGGGTATTCGCTGACAGGGACATCATGCGTTGTAACCCATTCAGCGTGTATGTAGTAAGCAGACATGTCTTCGTAGTCTGAGATTAATCGCCCGGTATCGCCAAAAAGGGGATTCATTACGGTCAGCAGCCAAACGACCATTAGTCCGATCCAGACCAGTAGAAATAATTTCTTATCGTTGATACGTTGATTGTCTTGTGAAATATCCATGCAGGGTTCTTTTTCCAATGCATTGCCTGGCATCATTCCCGGTCAGGCAAGCGATACAACTCAGGTGAAGCGTGTTATTGATAAATTATATAATACCTCAGGGATAACTGCGGCATGGTTATCCTTCCTTTCAACATCTACCTTGCGCCGATAGGAATTAAAATTATTGCGGCTGATTAAACTCACGGCAGCCTATAGGCTTGATTGGATGAGTCTTACTTTCTGTTTCCCATTCTTATCTTGTCTATCTTAGCTTCCTCGAATACCTGAGTTTTCCATTAATAATTTGTCAAGCTGCCATCAAATGACTCATTGAAAGGATCAAGAGGCTTCGGAACGTCAGGTCACATTCCCGCCGCACCTTTGACCGCCAATCCCGCTCGAGCATCAACCCTGAATAAGCGCCCCAGTTCTTAAAATACGCGTGTGAGAGGCGTTTTGTGAACACGCCATTACCCGCTTCGAGGAAAGCCTTCAATTCAGAGACCTGTGCGACAAGCGCGGGAATTAATTCGAGTACACCAGCCCGGGCGAGTAGTTCCATGCGTTGGAACCAGAACATCCACCCCGCATCCGTCAGGCTGGCGAGTGACACGCTCAGGTCGCTCATCGGGAACAATGCTGATGCTATGAGCTGTCCCTTGTCCCGGATGTGAACCTCAGGGATGGGGGGCCAGGCAGAGATCCGCGCGACTGACTTTGCCAGCAGGTCAATATTCTCTTGAGAGCGCCAGGATTGTGTGAAAGCCAGGACTCGCAAATGGTAGATGCTGGGCCAGACCGTATCCGGGCGTAAAATCGACTTGTCCCGATATATCTCGAAGAAATCAGAAAGGGATGGACACTCAAGAAGACCCCGGAAGGCAGAAAGGGCAAGCGAGACTTCGCGGCGCACGATTGGCTCTCTCGCTTCCAGCCCCGCCTGTGCCAGCAGGAAAGCGCAAATCGTCTGCGAACCGCCGAATCCCAGTTCATCCAAAATACGCCCAACCTTGCCGATCCCCCAATATAGCCGTTCTGGGCGCGCCTGCAGGGATTCGAGGGCGGCAGCAAACCTCGGCTCCCCCGGATCGAGGTCCTTCTCGCACAACAGGCGGATGGTCGCTTCCATCCCCTCGTAGCCGTGGAAGGTTTTCGTGATCCATCCATCCGCTTCCTGACAGGCGAGCAGTTCCCTCACGGCAGGCTCGTTCAGAATGGCGGCCTGCAGCGCAGCAACCTCCGGTTTGCTGCGGGGCAAGCCGAGGACCTCCCGAAGCACCCGGGAGCGTGTCGAGGGGCAGGCATATTCTAAAAGGAAGTCTGTGCTTGATTGGATTACCATGATACGTGTATGTTTTTTTATTGAGAAACCCGCCCGGCAAAGCTAAGGATATGACGAATATCAGACCAGGCGGTTGAGCCCTGATCGCTATTTCATCATCCCCACCCAGTCCACCTCGACCTCGCCGTGTGCGCCCAGCCGTTCACAAAGTTCGCCGGTGTGCTGCTGGATGTGACGGATGTTGTTGAACTGAAGCTCGAGCTTGTTGAAAGGCAGCCAGTCGAAGCCCGACTCGGCGTCCATGGCGAGTGCGTCCACCTGCGCTTCCATCTGTGTCAGGACGTGCGCCAGGTACTCAAGCAAGGCTGCCTGGCTGTAGGGTTTTGCCGCCGGCGCAGACGGTCCCAGCAATTGTATCCCTTCGCGGTGCTTCTCCCAGGGGACGAAATTGGCTTTTGTTGGGCTGAGGTAGAAGTCTGTGTAGATGAGGGTGTGATAGGCAACGCGCCAAAAGGGGTTTACGTAGGATGCATCCTACCAGAGGGCATTTGGGCACTTTTCGACTGCCTGGCGTAGCATCGCCAGGGATGCTTTGTACTGTGATTGGATGCCTTGTTTGGTGTACATAGGAGTTCCTCTGGTCGTGTGACTTGCAGAGAGAGTCAATTGATACTCCTCATAGGCATTATAGCTTGTGCCCCAAATCAAATCTGAACGAATGGGTGGAATAATTATCCTGTTGAAATAGGATCAGGAAGCGAATGAAAAAACTTTACATCTTTTTTACCATGGCTTTTCACAAAATATAGTGCTTCATCAGCCTTTCTGATGAGTTTCTTGGGATCCTCTGAATCATCTGGATAAATACTTATCCCCATGCTCATATTGATATTCAATGCTTTATAACGTTCATCAAGCGATTGATTAAAATTCTCATATAACTTCTCACAAAATCGGCTGATATTTTCAGTGTTTTTTATATTTGCAAGGATCAGTACAAACTCATCCCCACCAATTCGTGAGACAATATCATTGCCGCGTGTGGTGGATTTTAGAATCCACGCAAACCATTTTAAGAATTCATCCCCTACATCATGAAAATAACGATCATTTATGATTTTTAGATTGTCAACATCGATTTCTATGATTGCAAGCTTTGTGGTTGCTTGACGAATCATCTCATCTAGACGTTCGTATAATCCCCGTCGGTTATATACATTGGTCAGGGTATCGTGCGTTGCTAAAGTATGTAATTTTGTTTCCGTTGATTTCATCTGGTTGATCACCCGGGTAAAACCAATCAACCCGAAGATTTCACCTTTCTCATTCTTAAGAGGGATTTTTGTCGTATGAGTCCAATAATTTCCTCCGGGTGCATTTTTTCGCACTTCAACCAAATTGGCAATCGGCTCTTTTGTCCTGTATAATGCTTGCTCCTCAGCCTCTGTATTTTTTCCGAAATCATCTCCAAAAATCTGCTTATCCGTCTTTCCGATTAACTCATGCTTATCATCAATTAACAACGAATTCATCATCTGTCTATTGACCATGTTCAAACGGCCCAAGGGATCTTTTATATATATGCTGTCCGTGTTTGTTTCCATCAAGGCTTTAAAGACATATTTATAAATTTCTTCAGGGGTGTAGGTTTCAGTGATTAGTGGAGGGTTATCTCTTGATTGGATTTCGTTAACCACCTCATTCATAATTCAATCAATCCTTATCTGATGATATTTTATTTTGTTGTTGTCCCATCCCAGTCTAACATTATATCAATATTCAATCAGTTATGCCTGTTAAGCTTCAGCGGGATATGGAAAAACAGGCTGTTCAAAGCCTGTTTTATATTACGTACCTCGTTAGGTTTCAACTTTTATTACGCTCCCCTGTGTGCCGTATGATGTGGCGGATATTTTGGAACAGAAGCTCGAGTTCATCAAAAAGCAGCCAATAGACTCCCGACTAGGCTTCCAGGTCCGACGCGCTCGCCCGTGGAAAAATATTTTGGGGTATTTCATGTTCCAGAAGTGATTTTTTATCCCAGTAATTCTCAAAGTGTATCAGGGTGCTACAAATATCGGCGCATAATTATAGATTGAATCATCTTCCCTGACCTCCACTTCAGCGACAGCTTCATTATTGGTTTCATCAGGGTCCTGGTTCCCAGAGCTTACGGTTGCTGTGTTGACAAGTACGCCTTCATCAGTGGGGGCGGTGATTGTAATATAGATATTTGATGCTGAGCCGCCTGATGAGAGTTCGGGCAGTGTGCAGGTGATTACGCCGCTATTCTGGCTGCATGTCCAGCCGCTGCCATTCGCTGATGTAAATGACACACCGGTGGGCAAGGTGTCTGTAACTGTAATGCCGGACGTATCGTCTGCACCATGGTTAATGACGGAGATGGTGTAGGTCAGGACGCCATTGGCGTAAACTGGTCTGGGAGCAGCGCTTTGGGTGACCGACAGATCGGATGAATAATCTCCTCTGATGGTTGTGCCTACTGTGATGGTGTTGTTGGAAAGATCATCATCAACGAAATCAGAATTATCGAGAACAACGGAACCATATGCTTCTACCTCACCATTGATGGACGGCGCCGTCACGCGGACTGTTATGTTCGGAGCGCTGGTACTTGCTGCCAGGCTAGCGCGAGTGCAGTTGACAGTATCCCCAGATTTGTTGCAGGACCAGCCAGTACCGGAGGCGGACTTGTATGTAGCTTTGGATGGCAGGTTCAAGCTGAAAAGGAGATCAGAAGCCGCGTTTGGACTGATATTACTGATGGAGATGGTATAGATCAACGTCTCACCACCAACAACGGGATCAGGGCTGTCTGATACGGCGATCTGGAGATCCGTTGTCGTAATTGGACTTCCATTGGATTCAACAACTGTCTCAATCGTATGTGAATTATTTCCCGGCACATTGTCCGTACCACCAAAGCTGACCTCGGCCGTGTTGATAATGGTGGCTGCCGTTGAGGGTGTGATGACGTTGATGTTAATGTAACCGGCTTGTGTTGCTCCTGCCAGGGTGACAAGGGAACAGATGACAGAAGTGCCATTATAAGAGCACTCCCAGCCTTCGCCGAAAGCGCTGTGGAAGGACACCTCTGCAGGCAGCGTATCGGTAAGGACGATATTGGCTGCCGTATCCGTCCCATGATTCGACACAGCGATGGTGTAGGTAAGCATTGAATCTGTCAGGATAGGATCCTGAGATGCAGACTTGAAGACTTCAAGATCAACTGAGCCGGTGAAGCCCTGAACAGTTGTATCAATTTGATTGGAATTGTTTGCGAGATTGGTTTCTGCCGTTCCTGCCGTTTCAACCGACGATGAATGATATAGGGTTTGTATTGTTGATGTGGTGCGATACACCACGGTAATCACGGGGGCTGTGCTGAAGGCTGCTATGCTGGGACGTGTGCAGACAATATCACTGGCATTAACGGCGCATGACCAGCCATTTCCATCGACGGAGAGGAGGTTGATAGAAGAATTTGGCTTATCAATGGTTACCGAGATGTCTTCCGCAATCACCTTACTCAGGTTCTGGACTGTGACCTCATTGGTCAGGTTGGCGTTGGTGTAAACCGGATCGGGACTGTCGCTTTGGCTGATGGCCAGATCGGTCGGGGTGATCACCGTGGTTTCAATGGTAGCCGTGTTATCAGACATATTGCTGTCTTCCAGGACCGTGGACGCAATCGCTGCGAGACTTTGAAGGACACCATCGGTTCCTGGCGCTGTAACAGTGATTGTGATTTCTGATGCGCCATCTACGGGAATGGTCTTGTCCGTACAGGTTACTGTGCCGGAAGTATGGTTGCAAGTCCACCCATCCTCAACCAAAGATTGGAAGACGGTGCCAGCGGGCAGGTCCTGGCTGAAAATGAGCCCTTCACCTGCGTCTGGCCCGTAATTATGGAAGGAAAATGTATAGGTCAGAGTATCGCTAATTATCACGGGGTCTGGCGAGTCAACAACTGACATTTCAATCTGGCAGGCGGAATCGTCAAGGGATTCAATGGTTGTATCAATGGTCTGGGAATCATTTTCAGAATTTGCATCTGTCCCATCAAAACTGACAGAAGCCGTGTTCTCGATGACGCCGGCTGACATAGGGGAGACAACTCGGAGGGTGATGTCGTTTGTTGTTGCGGCGCTGGCAAGAGAAGGCATACTGCATGTGATGGCCGTTCCGTTAAAAGAACATGCCCAGCCATCCCCGAAGACGCTGTGGAAGGTTGTTCCAGCAGGGAGTGTATCGGTAACGACCACATTTACCGATGGTCGTGGGCCGTCATTAAAGACGGAAAGTGTGTAATCATAGACGAGACCGGTATCTACCGGATCAGGGGAGTCGCTGACGGTCATAATAAGGTCGTTGCATGGACAATTCTCTCCGCCGTCGGTGATCGTCCAGCTATCGTTATCGATCATATTCACTCTGGCGTCTATACCATAACAGAAGTAGCTGTTCCCACCGCTGAAGGTTACCCCAGACTGCAGATCCTGAGCATCCCAGCCGATCAGAAGGGCATCATAATTCTCAGTAGAAAGGGCAATATCGGCAAACATATTTATTGCTGTTGTCAGCATGGTGACGTTCCAACTACCGAGATTCTGGTTGAATGCGCTGGCGTCGGAGAACATGAGACCCATATTGGTGACGCTGCCGGTATTCCAACCGCTAATGTCCTGGTTGAATAGGCTGGCGCCCCAGAACATGCCGTTCATATTGGTCACACTGCCGGTGTTCCAGCTGCCGATGTTCTGGTTGAATGCGCTGGCACCGGCGAACATACCTCCCATACTTTCGACCTTACTGGTGTTCCATGTGCCGATTGCCTGGTTGAATACGCTGGCGTCAGAGAACATATATCTCATATCGGTGACACTGCTGGTGTTCCAGCTGCCGATGTTCTGGTTGAATACGCTGGCGCCCCAAAACATGCCGTACATATTGTTAACCAAAGCAGTATTCCAGCCGCCGATGTTCTGATTAAATGAGCTGGCACCCTGGAACATACCTTTCATACTAAGAACGCTGCTGGTGACCCAGCCGCTGATGTCCTGGTTGAAAGCGCTGGCTTGATAGAACATATTGGTCATATCGGTGACGCTGCTGGTATTCCAGCTGCCGATGGGCTGGTTAAATGCGGAGGCATTATAGAACATTTCCCGCATCGTGGTAACGCTGCTGGTATTCCAGCCGCTGATGTCCTGGTTGAATACGGTGGCACCGCCAAACATCCAGCTCATATCGGTGATGGTGCTGGTATCCCAGCCGCTGATGTTCTGGTTGAATGAGCTGGCATTTCTGAACATATAGCTCATATCGGTGACATCGGACAGATCAGGGCTGTCAGAAGCCTGCCCGGCCAGATTCTCGCAGTCCCAGAACGCATGTCCCATGGAGGTCCAGTGTCCGGTACCCCATTGTTCGATCGTCAATAGCTTATCCTTGTCACCACCGTAATTGAAGTAGATACGGGGGAAGCCGGTCCCATCTTCATTGTTATCTTTAATGCGAACGGTGTACGTGCCGGCTGAAGCGTAATCGCAGGTGACACTGCCGGTAGCGCCGGTGATGTCATCCGTGCCGTCGTCATCACAGTCAACATTGTAGTTGTAGATTGATTCAGAATGTGTTGGGATAGTGAACTGCGTATCAGATGATACGCCGTTGTTGTCTGTTTTGACCGTAATGACAAAGTCATCGGGGGCGTCAGCGGAGACAGGTGTCGTTATCAGCAGGCTGGCAGCTATCAAACCCATGACCAGCGCCGGGATTAAACGAAAAGGTTTTATAGTCATTGTTTTCTTCTTCCTCCAAAAGGTAGAGGAGTGAATTCTCCTGATAAACTCAATTTACCAATGGTATCCATCGCTATGTTTTGAGTATTCCCGGTTTCAGCCGGGTTGAACGCGGTTGAAAGAACCAATTAAAAGCATGGTTCCGGACACCCTGTTGATTTAAGTTTATATTTGGCGGGTATATAACGGGTGTAAGTTTTTCTTGGTAGGTGGGAGAGTAAAAATATTAGAATGTATAGTTAAAAACCACAAATTACTGGCGAAAAATGTTTGAATTCTCCATTCTCACCTATCTCGAACTCGCTGTGTGTACGCAGGCGCTCGCAGAGCTCCCCGGCGTGATGCATGACGTGGTGGATGTTGTAGAATTGGTGTGCCAGCATGGCGAAGGGGGGAGTGGAAGCTCGACTCGGCGTTCAAGTAGACTGCTTCCAACTTCACCCTTACTTTTTCAAGGCAGCGTGCCAGTTTATCAATGAGTTTTACCTTGTGAAGAGTTTTACCGCCGGAGCAGATCACCCCAGCAGCATCCTTTCCCGGTGCGCCTCCCAGGAGAAGAAATTAATTTGCATAGAGGAAAGTTAGAAGGGCGTGTAGATGTGCGGGCCTTAGGCGGTTCACTATAAGGTGGTTATGTTCCTATATATGATTCCTTGCGGAATCTCAGGGCGGACCAATCTTCATCAATTGCTACCTGGCGGACAGGTTTGAACCCCAGTTCCTTAAAGACTTCCCAACCCCTGTCACGATTAATGTCAGTGTTGTACCGCTTGGAGGACATCTTCGGATAAGCAAACCAAAGGATTGCATCGCCTTTTGCGATTGGTGCGATGTCATTGGCAAATTGGGTAATAGAATCCTGGTCTTGGACAAAAACAAGCGCAAATTCAACCGAATCCACTTCGTCAAGCTGCCGCTTTATGCTGACTCCTACAAGGGAATCCGTTTCAGTTGCAAAGGAGTCTGGTGCTTGGAGGATCAGGATTTCCGGTTGATCTTTCAGGTTTAATTTCTTAAAGATGTCTGACACGGCTGCAGACATGTGTTTTCTCCCATACATCACTTACTTTTGCATCTCTCATTATTTTAGCCGCTGGTGGGGCTGGCCCAGTAATGGGCTCTCACCTTTTGTGCGCCGCTGTGATTAGATTGGTCATAGATCCAATAGCTCAACAAAGCCATCAGCAGAAAGATGATGAAACCTATCCAGAATAAGGACCAAAAGCAGACATCGAGAAAATCCTTTCGACCCAGATTTTTTATTTTTTTCAGCGGTGTATTATATGACCAGTTTATCGAAGACAAAAATATTTATCAAACCTAAAACCACTTCCAACGGTTGTTGCCAAGAGGTCGGCCCTTCCATGTGATGCGACCTCTGAGGGTATGAAACAAGGATCGAAAGGCAACGGCGATATTGGCGAGGACCGTGAAGGGATATAAAAATGAAAGGTAGAACGGGGTCTTCATTTCAATATATGGGATCAACCATAAAAGAATGGAGAGTGCCACACAGTACAACAACGCCATGGGTTGAGCTTGAGGTGCCCCACCAGAGAGCATCAATCCCATCACAACGATTGGTTCCCAAAACATCACAAAAAGCCAAATATAAGCAAAAAGAAACGGAAGCAAACGATAACTGAAGGCTGCAAACATAATTCTTGTTAAACCATCAATCGCTTCTCGGCTTGAATGGTACATTCGGCAGGAAATCAAGTCAGCCACAAAGGACACCCGCCAACGGAGCCCATTTCTTTTGATTTGTTGGGCTAAATTGATATCATCCATGACAGAAGAGATAATGCCTTCGTGTCCGCCGATTTCAAGATAGGCATCGCGGCGGAACAACATCATCTGTCCGACCGCGATGGAAAGTGAAGGCAGCTTGACCTTGTATGCCAAAGCCAGAGGTACAAATGTAAGGAACGCCCAGGAAAAGAACGGCACCAATGCCCGTTCACCCCAGGTATGGACAGCCTGCCTGGGAAAACCGGTTAAGAAATCCACCTGCTCACCCAATAAGGCTGTGACAACTGTTTTCAGCATATCTGGTCGGGCAACCGTATCAGCGTCGGTGAAAAACAACAATTCTCCCTGTGCCTCGCGGGCAAGCTGTGTACAGGCCCAGTTTTTCCCTACCTGATCACCAGCGGGTGGTTCACCGGGCAAGATTCTCAATGCGGGTTCTGAAAGCACGATTTTTTCCAGGATTGCTCTTGTGCCATCGCTTGATTGGTCATCAAGGACCACAACTTCAAAGGAAGGATAATCCTGCGCCAGTAGAGATTGAACACAGCAGGCAATGCATTTCTCCTCATTGCGTGCGGGAATCAGGATCGAAACCCTGGGGAACTGGTCTGGGGGAGAATGACGCCGGATGCGATGGGTGAGCCAAATATTGCTCAGAACGACCAGCAAAAGGATGAGTTGAAAGACAATTAGGTGATGGATTAAAGCGTGAGTCAGATATGCAGCCATGGCAGAGATCCGCAGATAAAGGTAAAGGGAATTGGGGCAAATGAAAGCAAGAAACTCGCTCCTTCGATTGAGCCATGCTTGAAGCTGTAACAGAATCTTCTTCAATTATTATAGTATGGGATGGATTGAATACCACATGGCTTGCCGACGTTTCATGAAGATGTGCTTTACGATAAACCCGACACGCCCTGCTGGCACTTCAAACCTGCGAACAAGTGGAAATCAGATATTTATTGCTGACGAACAGGATCATTTTTTGACCCTAACGCTAATTGTGCGGAAAATATTTCAGAAAATCTTGAAATAAACGTAAATTTTAATATATACTTTATTTATGTAATTTAAAATAATACTTTGAATAGAAAATTCATGAAAAAATTTTATGTTTATTATAGAGGGGCAAAAAAAGATAAGTAAATTTTGTCCCCTCTTTTAATAGACATTCCTATTTTAGTTATTTGATAAAGGAGAAAAAGAATGCAAGATTCTTGTATAGAAGTAAAACCACTTATGGAAAAACTCATGGGTCGCGAAGCACTTAAAGCGAAAAAAGCAAAAGAAACTTTAATTAAAATGGCTAATGAAGGGAGTATCAATCTTTCAAAGTGTGTCGTTGATCCTTTGATTGCCATGCTTAGGGAAAAAGATTCTAGGATACGTGATCGGGCAGCACAATTTCTGGGTGATTTTGGCGATCAACGGGCAACAGGGCCGTTGATTGAATTAAGTCGTCTTAATAACTCACATGCGCGTAAGGCAGCGGTTAATGCATTAGCTAAACTTGGCGGCGCAGGTGCAGTAGATGCGATAATCGTTGTACTCCAAGATGCAGATGGCATTGCAAAACGTTGGGAAAGGAACGTTTATCCACCATTACGTGGTGAAGCGATAAGCGCACTAGCGAAACTGGGTAATCCTAAAGCAGTCCCATACATCATTGAATTAATGGATGATCCCTTTGATAAAATTCAAAGCTATGCTCGTGCCGCATTGCACAGCTTTGATACTCCGGAAGCAAAAAATGCAATAAAACCCAAAGAAGTTGAATTTGAAAAACCATTCGAGGTTGATGGAGACTTTGCTATCTATCACCTCAAAGAGACTTGTTTGGGCAATCCTTTAGATCTGAAAGTTCGTACTGAGCGCTTTTGTGTTTATTGTCAATACCTCTCTGATCCAAACCTACGTGATCGCACTCACCCATATGGTATCGCAGAGTGCTCAAATTATAAATCTGGAAAGTCCGTGGTCAATTTAAACGACACTTGTGATCTATGGTTGCCGAATTTTAAAGTTCGTTACTGGCTGTCAAAAGGATATATGCTTCATAATCGGGATGGATGGCCTCGTAAACCTTGGTATCAGGTCTTTGATGATGGACCGGATGGCGAAAAGGGCACTCGTTAGCTGATAACTTAAGAAATAAAACTCGCTTATTTTTTCTCTTTTTGCTGTAAAGCCATAGCTTTTCTTGCTTTGTAAAATTCGGCTGAATCCGCCTGTTGTATTCTTCAAGATAACCAGAGGAAAATGAAAGCTTCCGAAATAAGCGTGATTTGGTTGCTCTCAAATGAGCTTAGCACGCCCTGTGGACAGGTCGAACGTGCGCCCGAGGGGAGGAGCCCGACTCCCAATTACACAATCCCCACACAGTCCACCTCGACCTTGTCGTGCGCGCTCCGGTGTGCTGCTGGATGTGGGGGATATTGTAGAATTGGCGGCCCAGCTTGTCGAAGGGGGGCAGTCAAAACCCGGCAAAGGTGGAAAAACTGGTGGACGCAGAACCGCGTAAACGACACAATATTATGATGGAACCGCTTCCTTGCAGGTAGGTTTTCCCCCGATTATTGAGCAGCCCGCCCTTTTACACTGACATTAGCGCTTCTGTTCAGCGATATCCTTCACAGTGATAGTCGGATGGTGATACCTGCCCCTGCTGGCAGTCTTTCTCCGCCTGATTTGGATCGCTTGTTCAGGGCAGTAATGCAGGCAGGCAAAGCAGTAAGCACACTTGGTGTCCTCTTCCCAGACAGGTTTGCCATTTTCCATTTTGATCTTATTGGTCGGACACACGCGTTCACAAATACCGCACCCGCTGCAGTTTCGATCAGCATAATAAGACTTTTCCATGACAGGGAAGCGTACTTTTTGGAAAAAAGCGGTCAACAAGGGGTAAACCAAACGAGAAATTGTTGACCACACGGGTGGGTCCTCGGGACGGTGAATCTCCCGGTTTGCGATGTTTTTTTGGATCACCTTCAGGTGGGCCTGCATTTCCTTTTCAACCCGTGCACATTCTTCAGGTGGATACACATTGAAAACCGGAATGTAGTTCTGGGGCATTTCAAAACAGAAATATGCACTAAGCTGCTTGCCTTGTTTCTCCAACAGCTTATCCACATTGCGAAAAACCAACTCAAAGCAAATCCGAGTGGCGACGGCGAAGATATAAGTGGCGGAGTTAAAATTCGCTTTTTCAAGAAAACGCTGGACCGGCCAGGGAATTGTAAATGCGTGAATGGGGAAAATCAAGCCAATCACGTCGGCTTGGGTTTTGATCTCATCCTTCTCCAGGACGCTCATGATAGGGATCAGAGTCGCCTCAGGGAAGCGTGCTGCCAGTTCCCTTGCCGTGTGCAGTGAGTTGCCGGTTCCTGAGAAGTAATAAATTTCCATCGCTATCCCTTCTAAAACAAGATCTATGATACTACGAAAAATGACACAGGTGATGATGGCTCGCTGATGTGAATAATATAAGTTTTATCAAACCCAGACCGGGTGGTTAATACTTACCGCCTTTGGTTTGACTTGAGCAGATTTTTATGTCAATTTTTGGAAAAGATAAAGCGCTGCGGTTTTGGTATATCCGATGCCTTTTTTCCGTTGGAGCAGCAGTTCCTTGGTTACTTTGATGTCTTTCTTCGGGATAAAGTACGCATCCAAGGCGTTCGTAGACAGCCGGTATTTTCCTGCACGCCGGTGGACAGCTGCAATCAGGCGGTAATCCTTATCAAGTGAAGCCATCCCGGCATCGCCGTGGCTGTTATTGACAAGCAAATAACCGCCAATCCTTAAGTAAGGTTTGCAAACCCCTGAAATGAATCCCCCATACTGTGAAATCAGCAGATCAAATCTCGATCGATAGTCATCGATCAAATGTTTGTAATCGCTGCCGTGAAAAACAATCTCAGGATTTCCTGGATATTCCTTACGCTCCTCAACGAGCTTTACAAGCGATTCACTTTGGAAAAACTTGATCGCATTTTTATCGGAATCAATATAGACCGCATAGGGGTAAATGAAGGATGGGGAGATTTGAATGTAACTGCCTGGATAGACGGCATTAGAGATGCGATATTCTTTATGTAAAAGGCGGAATAGATCTACCTGTTCATAATCACGGTCAATATAGTATTTCTGATAGGCCTGGAGTACCTGGTTATTAGTTTTTACCAAGACAATCACATCCGATCCATGAAAAGTCATTTGATTTACATTTATGGAAAATAGCTTTGCTTAAGAAATGGCGAGCCCGGCACGTCCTGTGGGCAGTGTGAGTAAGCGGCCGAGGGGAGGAGCCCTATCCGTTATTTTACCATCCCAACCCAGCCCACCTCGACCTCGCCGTGCGCGACCAGCGAAGCGCGGTATTGGGATTGGCCGAGGTGTTATTGGGAGAATGGAAGCTCTGTTGTTTGCCTACGCAGGTTTCGAGCCTTTGAGCGAGTGGATAAAATCATAAGTTCACACAGGATAGCAATTTTGCAATAGCTCACATAAAATATTTTATTTTCTCATTTAATCTCAAGAAGGATTAGTTCCGCTTTTTTGTGTCCTAATTATTCTGCAATATTACCCTTAGAGTCTTTAATAATTTTTGTATATCCTAATGCCTCCAAGACTCAAACAGATTTATCCTTTTTCTCGTTTGCTACAAACTGGATAAAAGACTACAGTAGAAAAAACACTTAAATGTATCAATCTGTTGCTTGTTTAGCAGATAATGCTTTTGTGTTTAATTATATGAATGAAGTGTCAACTTCCCCATTAGGATTGAGACGAGCTATTCGTTCACGGTTTTCACCACCAATTTTTGTAAAGTTGCCACCGACAAGAATTTTTCCGTTTTCATCTATAGCAATAGCATTCACCGGTTTATTTGGTGCAGGAATAAACGTTGCGTCAACACTTCCATCAGAGTTTAGTCTACCGAGATATTTGCACTTTTTTTTGTTTACCTTAGTGAATCTTCCCCCAATAATAATTATGCCATCGGCTCCTAGCGTAATTTTAAATATTGAATCATTAGGATGTACAGAAAAAGACGAGTCTAACGACCCGTCAGGATTTAATCTCTTAAGGTATGTATTAGCAAGTTTAAATGAATCTTCATTACAGGAGAATAATAATTTTTCGTCATCAAGCAATGCGATATCCCAAATGGACACAGTATTTGTTCTTGGATTATAAGATTTATCCAGGTTCCCATTACGGTCGAGCCGGAAAATACAATCTTTTGGTTCTTTTATCAACTCATTAAATTTCCCAGCAAAAATCGATTTGCCATCTGATTGTTCGACTACAGCCATAACTTCCATTTTCATTAGACCAAGTTGTTTGCTTAAATCCGTATCTTGTCCTAGCTTTCTATGCGGAAGAAATGATATGTTTTTTCCAGCAGGAGTCATCCATCCAATCATTAAGTTATTTAAACCACCAATACTAAAATAGATCAAACCATCTTTTCTTACGTCAATTGTTTCTACTTTTATTAATCCGGCAAAGTGAAACTCCAAAGGCTTATTGGATTGAAATAAAAACTCAAAAGGCGGTTTGAAAGGATGGAATGATGAGTCAAGGGTACCATCCTGATTTAATCGAGCAAGGAAGGGCCGTTTTTCACCAGCGATCTCGGAAAAATTACCACCGATCAATATTTTTCCATCACCTTGAATAGCAAATGACCAAATAAACCCATTCGTATGGATGTTGAATGTGGTGTCTAGACTTCCATCGAGATTCAATCGCCCAAATCCGGGACGCTTATTTCCCCCTAGCTTGGTAAATTCTCCTAAAACAAGAATTTTTCCATCAGCCTGCACAGCAAGGCTCTTAATTTTGCCGTTTATACTAGTATTAATAGGTTTTAATTTCATTTTTATTCCCTCAATATTATATGTAGTAACCGGATGTAAATATTATAGGTCAAATTAAACATTAAGCAACGGAACCTCATGAATAAAAGCTGACGAGGACATTGCATTTGAACTCGAAGTTTAACAAGCGAATATTTCTGCAAAATTACTTTTAAATATAAGATCTATCAGTACGAAATCCCCATATAGTTTAGGCGAGAGACTTCAAACCTGCGACCGAATGGAATAAAGCTTTTTTCCAACTCGGTGATAAACTGTTGAATCAATGAACAAGCTCACCGGCCTTATAGCGCGAAGTGGAAGTGCCAGCCGAAGCCAGCACTTTCTCAGGTTTTATCCTTTTACACCACAGATAAAACTTAACTTACATTTTTGTGTCCTTTCTGGATATTTGTACTTTGCCCCCCCATTATTGAAAGCCGCCGCAACGGGAACGGCGGCGGCTTCGACATAAGTGGTATTCGCAGGTTTTTATTGCGACGCGAACAGGATTTATTCTTCAGGCAAATTGCTTTGGAGAACTTCCTGTAAGATGGCAGGTACCGCATTTTTCACGATGCCCATCTGCCATCCATCAATGACTTGCGTTTTCGTCGTCCAGGGAAGATCGATATCCAGCGGGGTTTTTCCAGTGTTATAGAGTTGCGCACCTAATTCACCCAGGTTATCATTCGCTGGATGCTGGGTCAGCGCAATCTCCACGAGTTGATCCCGATGAGCAGGAGACATGTTCTGGGTGGCGATGGCACCCTGCAAGCACATGGTTGCCAATGCTGTGGCGGGATAGCGTACGGTATATTGAGTTTTTCCCCACTGCCAGACGAGGCTGCCATCAACGAGCTTCTTTTTCAACCAGGGAATGAAACCGGTGTTGAGAAAATCGGGGTCTGAAGCGAAAACTGTTGTACAGCGCTCAAAGATCGCATTACGGAGAAAATCCAGTTTGATAATATCATCTTCAGGCTCAATGGATCGCCACATTAAACCCAACTCTTGC
>Ga0272443_10000638_pt1 | contig 60560 bp, 51 predicted proteins | sample SSMAcet12_FD_193581 | JGI IMG/M metagenome (GOLD analysis project Ga0272443, IMG submission 193581) | Marine sediment archaeal communities from Little Sippewissett salt marsh, Falmouth, MA, United States - SSM-Acet-12 | ecosystem: Environmental > Aquatic > Marine > Wetlands > Sediment ... | reverse complement strand
CTGGGAATCCCGGGATCCCCCCTTGCCGCCATCGTGCTGGGCGGCATGCTCATCTGGGGCCTCGTGCCCGGCCCCCGTCTTTTCATTGAACAGCCGCGTTTCGTCTGGGGGCTCATCGTTGCAGGGTTCGTCGTCAACATCCTGGCCTACATCTTCGAGGTCAGCCTCGTCCCCGTCCTGATGAAAGTGCTCAAGACACCCTTTACGATCCTGACGCCTATCATCGTCATCTTCTGCCTGATCACCGGGTACGTCCAGAATTTCGGGATGATGGAAGTCATTCAGGTCCTCGTTTTCGGGATCCTGGGATATTTCTGCAAGAAAACCGACTACCCCGTCTCACCCCTCATCCTGGCCGTTGTCCTCGGCCCGATGACGGAGTGGACCTTCCGCCAGAGTCTGCAGCAAAGCGGCGGGTCCCCGATGATCTTCCTCACCCATCCCATTTCTTTAATTCTTCTTTTAGCATCGGTGGTCCTGTATGCTGTCCCGGTCTATAAGAATATTAAGGACCGCCAGAGGGAAAAGCAGGAAGCAGCAGCATGATCCCAAAGGGGGCCGGCCAGACCGGCCCTTTTTCATCTCAACTTTGACAGATTCACAGGGAGGCTCGAACAATGGCAGAAGAAAAGACTATTAGGATCGAACCCGTGGATGAGGTGCGGGCCTATGACCTGCTGGGGGATTTTGCCGGTGTTCAGGGGAGCCGGATCGAGGATTCCAAAGGCAATGTGCTTCTCAGGTCCTGCGGCAACTACGACCTGACGGGTCCGGACAAGAGCTTCTGCGGGGCCCACGCCTTTGCCAACTTCATCCGCGTGACAAAAGACGGGAAGTCCCGCTACTTCATGTTCGACGTAGGCCAGAACAAGACAGCCCTGGAGCAGAACATAAAGACCTTCCAATCCTTAGACAGCGATTTCGATCCCCGGAAGGTGGAGATGATCCTGCTCAGCCACGGCCACTCGGATCATTTTCACAATTTAAACAGGGCCCTTGAGATCGTGAACCCGGGGTCTGAAAGGGAGATCCCCCTCTACGTCAGCGGTGAGAGCTTTTTCAGACCGCGTGCGAAGATCTCCAAGGAGGCGTTCCTGAAGACCGGGGAATATCTGGTTTTGGCGCCGGACAGGGAGGGGGCAGAGAAACGAGGGGGCAAATGGATCATCTCCGAAAAACCCGTTCTGCTCATGGACGACACGCTCCTTTTTCTCGGGGCCATCCGGCCCGAGGCAAAAAAGATGGGGATCGCCAAAGACTATGAGATGAAGCCCCGGCCTTGGCCCAAATTCTTCGTGTGCGGCGAGGACGGCAAGGTTATCGACACCTCGGTGGAGGACGAGGCGGACGAAGACACCTCCATCGTCTTTAACATCAAGGACAAGGGGCTGGTGGTCATCACCGCCTGCTCTCACGGCGGGGTCAACACGTCCCTTCTCTACGCAAAAGCCGTGACGGGGATGGATAAGGTCTACGCCTATTACGGCGGGTTCCACCCCAACACCGACGTGGGCGCGACGTTAAAAGACCTTATTTCCCATGATATCCGGTACATCGTACCGACCCACTGCACGCCGTGGCCCCTTGTCAACCTCCTGTGGCAGGAAAACCAGAAAGCCGAAAGACCGTTTCTGATCACAAAGAACCACCTGGCTCCCGTGGGCAACGTGTACACGTTTTCCAGCGTTTACGAGGACACGTAGCGAGGGGAAAGCCAAAAGGTACAAAGGGAAAGGAAAAAGCAAAAAACAAGGAACAGGAAACCGCCTTTATGGCCCATGGCGGTACCAGTTCCTTTTTTTCCTGCCCCGAAGTCATTAATCCAGCCCGTTCATCCTCCGAACCCGGTTCATCCGCCGAATGATCTTTTCCGGTTTCCGGAAGAGGTACTCTTCCACCTCCAGCATGACACCATCTTCCGGGGAGAACACCTGCTGCATGGCCGCAAGGCGCCCGTTTCCCTCGAAGGCGATAAAGCAGTCGTCCCCCTTTCGGACAACCTTGATCCAGGACACGGAGGGGAGGACGTCAGCGAGAACAGTCCGGTCGATCTTCCCCTTACGGACCAGGACATTCTTTTCTTCCTGGAGGGCTTTGGATCTTTTCCGCGTAGCGACGAGAGCATTTTCCCTGTCAAGAACATGGATCCGCTTCACCGTGAAGAGAGGGGCGAAAATGAAGCGCTTGCCGGTCCTCTTGCGGTGGATATCCAGGATCACCTTTGCCAGCATGACGTCCTTGATGTCCAGATCCTGGACCTCGGACCTCTTGCCAAAAAGATAGGAAAAGATCTTTTTCATCCCCGGCAAAAAACCTCAAATGAAAAATGACCCAAATACTGGATCCAATGTTCAGTGCAATGGAACAAACGCCGATCTTATATCTGTGTCCAGATTGTTTGGTCGTATAGTGGTCCTGTCTCCTGTTCGTTCTTTCGAACTGTCGGCCCCTTACCCCATCACCCACTCGCTCCTTCACCGCTCACTGTTCTTTCGGGAACACGCCGGCAACAATATCCTCGACTTCCCTCAGCCACGCCTGTCTTTCCCCGAGAGTGCTTGTTACGATCACGCCGAAATTTTTCCGGACGAACCCCTTCACACCACAGAAATGAAAAATGCAGGTCTTCCAGAGGTTCTCCAGAGGGTCCCCGAAGACCTCACGTTCTCTCTTTTCAGGCGTATCGGAGGTGTTAAAAACTATCGCGGTCTTCACCTTTAACAAACCGTTGGGCACCCCCTCGCCGCTGTCGCCCTCCTCGAACTCGTAGGCCACCCCCGGCCTGAGAACCCTGTCCGCCCAGCCCTTCAGGATCGCCGGAGGCATCCCCCACCAGTTGGGGTGGACAAGGACGATACCGTCCGCGGCCGAAAGCTGCGCGCAATGTTCCCTTACAGCCGGCGCGATGACGCCGTCCCTGACGACCTCGCCGGAGGGGAGGACAGGGTCGAATCCTTCAGCGTAAAGGTCATGCAGCACACCGGAATGGCCAGCCTTTTCGAGGACCCGGATCACCGTCCGGGCGATGGCGTGATTAAAACTCCCCGGAGTGGGGTGGGCGAGGATCACGAGGATGTTCAAGGTTCCTCCTATTCCGTGGACAGGACACAGGGAAATACGGAGCTGGTGATGGCCGGCCTTACGGCTATCTTTCTTCTCCTTCTCCCTGGATTTATACCAGATAAAAATGCCGTGAGGAAAAATCCCGTTTTCCGGCCAGGGCTCCTTTACATGGACAACTTCTGTTGTTATTCATTGAGTATCCATGGAAACGATCCTGCTCCTGATAACCGCCGCAGCGGCGTGTCTCTCCGCGATCGGGGCCTTCGAGGCCGCGAGGGCGACCAAGAGGGCCGCGGAGCTGACCCTGCTTAAAGGTTTCATGGATGAGTACAAGTCCGAAGAGATGACCAGGCACCTGAAAAAGCTGAGGGAAATCCAGGATTGGTGGAACGCCAACCAGTCCTACGGGGTCTCCATCAAAGCCTACATGGAGCGGCCCTATTCCGAGGCCATCGAGACCACCCGCCGTACGGTCAAGTTCTACTATTTCAGCATCCATGACCTCTTCCAAACGAAGTACCTGAAAAAAAGGATCTACCTCAAGGCCATGAAGAACGCAGGGCTGACCCTGTTTTTCCAGGTCGTTGAACCGCTGGATTACTGGAATGCAATGAGAACGGGGGAACCTTTCGAGGAAAACAAGTACCGGCTCATCGAAAAAACCACCCGCTTTAAAAAGCGGAACTCGAAATGGTACCGGGAAAAAACAGGACCGGGTAATGGGTAAAGGGTGAGGAAGTAATGAGTCAGGGAGTTGGGGTGTAGGGGTGAAAGCCTTTATGCCTTTATGCCTTTATGCCTTTATGCCTTTACTCTCCACGCCCTTACTCTCCACACCCTTACTCTCCACCCCCTTACCCCTTTTCCTTTCCCACTTCATACAGGTCCCTCAAAAACATCCCCAGGTCAGGCCTGTCGGTGAAGATCCCCCCGATACCGGGATCGGCAATGTGTTTCCACAGCTTTTTCCTGTCATTGACCGTGTAAACCCAGACCGGTTTTTCCAGGCGGGCGTTGAACCTAATAAACCCCATCTTCAAGAGCCCTTCGCTGACCACCAGGACATCGGCACGGGAGCGGCGGACACCGCCGGCCGGAAACAGCCGTCCGAGGCAGCCGGGAAAAGCACCCCGGTAAAGGACCAGCCCTGTCCGGATCTCAGGCCGAAGCTCCTTGATTTTCCGTATAACCGTTTCATGGGCGGAACTGATGAGAAACCGATCCGGCTCCAGAAAATCCAGGACCGTCCCTAGAACCTGCTCTTCGTACCCTTCTTCTTTCAGCTCTATATCCAGAAGGACCTTCTCTCCGCACAATCGGAGAACTCCGGGAAGTTCAGGTACGGCGTATCGCGCCGATCCTGATCTTTCCCGTATCTGTCCCACGGTCAAATCCAGGATGTCGGCGCCGTCAAAATCCCGGTCATGGTGGACGACGAGAACACCGTCCCCGGTGCGGCGCACGTCGAATTCGATCATCTCGGACTTCATATTCAGGGCGGCCTGGAAGGCCTCGATGGTGTTTTCCCTGTGGTAGAAGGAAGCGCCCCGGTGGGCGATGATGAGAGGTCGCCTTGAGCCTTTGATTACTTCATCAATGTCCATGGATCAAATCTCTGGTCTCTGGACTCTGGCCTCTGGAATCTGGAATCCGTAATCTGGAATCTAGTCTCTAATTACCCGACTCGGAAACTTCCCCCATTTTTTCAGTTTTCCTCAGCTCCTCCCGAATCCGGTCGCACTCGTCGGCAAATTCCGGTTCCTTGAGAAAGCCCAGTGCCGCCTTGCATAACCTGATGCCCTTGTCCCGGTAATCCTTTTGTCCCTTGAGTTCGGCAAAGCAGATCAGACCCTCTCCGAGGAGAGCCATGGCGCATCCCTTACCTGAAGGACTCTTTTCAGAACCGAGAAGGTTCACGGCTTCTCCCAGGTATTTCAGGCTCTTCCCAAGATGGGAGTTGCCTCCCTGGTTCCTGTAGGTCCCCAGGAGAACACGGCCTGCACAAAGAAGGGTTTGCCCTCTCTCGCCGGTTTGTTTTTCCGGCGAAAGGATCATCAGCGCTTCCTCGTAGGCCCGGATCGCTTCTTCTGAATCTGTTTCCTCTTCCCGGATCCCCTTCAATTCAACCCGCAGATCACCGATGTTTTTTAACACCCGGGCCTTTTCCAAAAGGGAGTCGGGTTCGGAAAAAGCACCGGGAACATTAAGCGCCTTCTCATAGGTTTCCAGAGCTTTTGCCAGGTTCCTCCCCCGGCTGGAAATCAAGGCCAGCCTCCTGAAAAGGTCTCCCGCGCGCGACAGGAAAAGGGCCTCCCGGGAAGGTTGGGCAGACATTTTCGCCGTACGGGCAGCGGCGTCCCATGTCCTTTGGGCGGCGCCCAGGTTTCCGGCGGGGTTCTGATGCCGGGCAAGGTCCTCGTAAAGACCCGCAAGCTCACCCAGGGCCGCCAGGCGAAGAGAACGCAGGCGGTGGGGAGCGAAATGGCTGACGGCCTCCTTAAGGGCTTCCCCGGAACGAAGGAGATTTTTGACCTTGTTTTCCTTCCATCCGAGACGGCGCTGGCAGGCGCCGATCCGGTATTGGATCTTGCCCAGGGCCTCCCGGTCATCCACCGGGGAAAGGCGCTGGACCGCGGGCGTCAGAAGATCGACCGCCTCCAGGAAGCGCCCTTCCTTGATCAGGCTGTCCGCTTCCCTCAGCACCTCCTGGCCCTTTTCATCCCCCTCCGGGCGGGGAGCCGCCGGAGCCATGGGCGCCACCTTTATCACGGGAGTATCGGGGTCCTGTTCCCGATGAACCTCCCGGAGCTTGACCAGGATGTAGATGGTGCCAACGGCCATGGCCAGAAAAAACAGGTATAGCCAGCCCGCCGAGAAGACCTGAGGCATGGGTTCTTTTCTCCCTCCTGATGTATGTTTATGACCTGTCAGTCTACTGCATTGCCCGTCATGGTTCCAGCAAAAGGAAAGAATCCGGACCACCCGACCCCTAGGTAAATACACCAGGTCTTCCACCATCATTCTTCCTCTAAAAGGGAACGTACTTTCCCGGAAAGGGAAAAGGACAGGTCACAAAAAAGCTTAAAATTAATGCAGAAAAGAATCGGAAAGCTCCCGAGTTTGCATAAAATTTATTCACACATCGACTCCGCTACTTTTAATAACTTTGTAACATACTATTTTTAAACATGAATTTTTCCCGAGGGAAAATTTTTTTCATGGCACGGCCTTTGCGAACAGGAAAGGGCAAGGGACATCCGGTCCCGGAAAGGAGAACGGACATGAAACTCGTAATAGCCATCATCAAACCGGGGAGGCTGGAAGAAGTCCGGGAAGCCCTGTCCCAGATCGGGGTCACCGGAATGACCGTTTCGGAGGTCAAGGGATTCGGCCGCCAGAAAGGCCACACCGAACTTTACCGGGGCGCGGAATACACCATTGATTTCGTTCCCAAGGTAAAAATGGAAACGGCTGTCGACGACGACCTGGTTGACAAGACCGTCAGCACCATCGTTTCGGCGGCCGGGACAGGAAAGATCGGAGACGGCAAGATTTTTGTCCTGGACCTGCAGGAGGCCGTGCGGATCCGGACGGGGGAATCCGGCTCGGAAGCACTGTGAAAAAAGAATTGAGAATTGAGGATTGAAAAATCCGATCCTGAAAAATTACTGGAGGGAACTGAAATGATCTGGAATTATGCGTCCTTTTTAAAAAAAACGCGGACAGGAATCCTGACCCTTCTGTTTTTGTTCCTGCCGGCGGTTGCCCGGGCCGACACCCTCGACAGCGGGGATACGGCCTGGATCATCACGGCCACGGCCCTCGTCCTTTTCATGACCATTCCGGGCCTGGCCCTTTTCTACGGCGGCCTTGTGCGGACCAAGAACGTCCTTTCCGTTCTCATGCAGTGCTTTGCCATCACCGCACTGATGACGGTCCTTTGGGTGGTCGGCGGCTACACCATCTCCTTCGGGGAAGGAAACGCCTTCATGGGAAGTTTCGAAAAGGCCTTCCTCATGGGAGTCACCCCGGAAAGCCTCTCGGGAACCATCCCGGAGATCCTGTTTTCCATGTTCCAGCTGACCTTTGCCATCATCACGCCGGCTCTTATCATCGGCGCCTTCGCGGAAAGGATGAAGTTTTCGGCGATGCTCCTGTTCACCGGAGCCTGGATGCTTCTCATCTACAGCCCCGTGTGCCACTGGGTCTGGGGCGGCGGCTGGCTCATGAACATGGGAGCCCTTGATTTCGCCGGGGGAACGGTGGTCCACATCAACGCGGGCATCGCCGGGCTCATGGCGGCCCTGTTCCTGGGAAAAAGAAAAGGATACCCCACCACGATGATGATGCCCCACAGCCTGACTTTGTCTGTCGTCGGAGCATCAATGCTCTGGGTCGGCTGGTTCGGTTTTAACGCCGGGAGCGCCCTTGCGGCCGATGGGACGGCGGGCATGGCCCTCGCCGTTACCCAGATCTCCACCGGTGCCGCGACCCTTTCCTGGATGTTCGCGGAATGGGTCCGGCATGGAAAGCCCAGCGTATTGGGTGCCATCACCGGAGCCGTCGCCGGCCTCGTCGCCATCACTCCCGCCTCCGGCTTCGTCGGTCCCATGGGAGCCCTCGCCATCGGCGCCATCTCGGGGATCCTCTGCTTTTTCTCCGCGACGACGGTCAAAAGGGTTCTTGGTTACGACGACTCCCTCGACGCCTTCGGCGTCCACGGCGTCGGCGGCCTGGTCGGGGCCATGCTGACAGGGGTCTTCGCCGCTCCGGCCCTTGGAGGATATGCCGAGATCGGAAGCATCGGCAGACAGGTCTGGATCCAGTTTGTCGGGTCGGCGGCCACAATCGCCTACAGCGCCGTCGGCACCCTCATTCTTTTAAAGATCATCGACATGGTTGTGGGCGTTCGGGTCAGCGAGGAGGAGGAAGCCACCGGTCTGGATATCACCCAGCACGATGAAAAGGGATACAATTACTAACCCCGTAAAGCGTGGAGGGTGAAAGGGTAAGGGGCGAAAGTGAAAACCCCATCAAAAAACTTCAACAGCGAAAAGTGGGAAGTGGAAAAAAGCATCAAGCCCGGCGGGGGAAACCCCATCGGGCTTTTTCTTTCAGTCCTGGAGGAATCGCAAAGGGGGAAAATGTTGAAGTGACCGGCATTTTTCCCTTTTCTTCCTTTTCCTTTTTTACCTTACCCTTTATGCTTGAGAACTTTGGATTCGGGGTTCTGGCCCCGCTTAAAGGAGAGAAGGTTTTTTTCGTATGGGACATGCCGGCTGGAAAAGATCTGTGGGGATCCTTTTTTTCTTCCTGCTCGTTATTCTGGGGCGGCCGGCCGCGGCTGACGACGGGCCCGGAAACCGGAAAGACGATCTGACCATCCTGCCCTTTGTCTACTATACTCCGGAAACAGGAACCGCTTTCGTCCTGACGGGAATTTACACGTGGAGGGAACCGACGGAGCGGTCGAGGCCCTCAAGCATCCTTGGCTTTGTGACCTTCACCACGGAAAATCAGAAGATGATCAGTTTTTTCCCTGAGATCTTCACCGCCTCGGGCACGAAGATCGTTTTGAAAGCCTCGGCCATGGACTTTCCAGACAAATTTTTCGGCATCGGGTCTGATACCGATGAGGAGGATGAGGAGGATTATTCACGGGGGGGATATCACCTTGATGTGAGCCTGCAATTCGAGATCCTGCCCAACCTTTTTGCCGGGCCGCGGTTCGACTGGGAGGACCTGTCCGTTGAAGATGTTGAGCCTGAAGGCCTCCTTGATTCCGGACTGATAGCCGGCAGCAACGGGGGCCTCACCTCCGGCGCGGGTCTATTGATCACCTACGACAGCAGGGACGATATCTTCATGCCGTCAAAGGGGTTGTACGCGGAAGTAACTGCCATGTCCTACGGCCAGGCGGCGGGCGGTGATTTCGAATACGACAACGTCATTATCGATCTCCGCCAGTTCATCACACCCGGTCCGTGGACCCTGGCTTTAAACCAGTACCTTCATCTGAGCAGCGGAAAGCCGCCCTTTGACAGGCTCGCCCAGCTGGGCGGCGCCCAATTAATGCGGGGCTATTTCCAGGGGCGTTTCAGGGACGAAAACATGGCGGTGGTCCAGGCCGAAACCCGCATTCCCCTTTCGTCAAGGTTCGGTCTGGTCCTCTTCGGGTCGGCTGGAAGCGTGGCGGCGTCGCCGCGGGATCTCGGGGAAAAGGATCCTCTCACCGCTCTGGGTGCGGGCCTTCGCTATCGGCTGAGCAGGGTGGAAGCCATCAACTTCAGGGTAGACCTTGCCTGGGGGGAGGAGGGCAGCAGGGGTGTTTACTTCACCATCAGGGAAGCTTTTTAAAAGACTGAAAAGAGAAAATGCAGGAGTGTCATGACATCGGCGTACTGGTGCATTTTCCAGATTTCAAAAAAGGTTTCCCAGGGTTTTCTTCAGCCGAAAAGGGGAAAAAACCGGCCCCTGTTACAGGCCTTAATAGGTTACACTTGATCCCGATGGAAACGGACTTTAACAGCACCGACCAGATCAAGACACAGGAAAAGGAGAGCAGGCAGATACAGCGGGTCGCGGCCTTCGGTTTTTTCCTGAACCTGGCCCTCACTGCGATGAAGGCCGTTCTTGCCTTTCTCTCCGGCAGCCTCGCCATCACCGCAAGCACCATCGATTCCGCGACCGACTCCATCGCTTCCCTGGTGCTTTATTTCGGGTTGAAGCTTTCCGATCAGAAAACCAGCACATTTCCCCTGGGTCTGTACAAGATCGAAAATCTTCTTTCGGTGATCATCGCCTTTTTCATTTTTTTTGCCGGATACGAGATCCTCCACCACACCTTCTTCTCCCCCGTCCTGCCTCCGGACATTTCACTGACAGCGATCCTCCTCATCCTGGCGGGAACCATCTCGATTTTTGCCTTTGGCCAGTATGTCATCACCGCAGGCCGGCGGACCGAATCCCCGACCCTTATCGCGGAAGGCCGCCACCGCCAGACGGATGTCCTGTCTTCGGTGGTCGTGCTGATCTCCATCTCGCTGAGCTATTTCGATCTTGAAATCGGTCTTTTCGGCCTCACCGTGGACCAGATCGCGACCATCCTGGTGCTTCTTTTCGTGGCCCGAACCGGATGGGAGCTTCTTTCCGACGGGATGCGCGTTCTGCTGGATGCTTCCCTCGATCACAAAACATTGACAAGTGTCCGAAAGATCATCGAATCGGAACCGATGGTTTCCGGGGTGCGGTCCCTGGTCGGCCGCAACGCCGGCAGGTTCCGCTTCCTTCAGGCGGTCGTTACCATGAGAACGGACAACCTGAAAAAGGCCCACGAGATCAGCGACAGGATCGAAGGGAAAATCCAGAGCAGCATTCCCCGCGTGGAGCGGGTTATCATCCATTATGAACCCCATAACCATGACAATGTGCGGATCGCGTTCCCCCTGTCGGACAAGGACGGGACACTGGGCCGCCATTTCGGGGATTCCCCTTACTTTGCCATCGTCGAGATGGGCCTGAAAGACCACCGGATTGTCGAGCGGGAAGTCGTCAGGAATCCCTACCTCGATCTGGAAAAAGGGAAAGGGATCCAGGTGGCCGAGTGGCTTGTGCAAAGCAGGGTGGATCGGCTGGTTCTCGTGGAAGAGATCAAGAGCAAGGGACCGGGCTACGTCTTTACCAACGCGGGCGTAAAAATCCAAATGGCGGCCGCAAAAAGCCTTGAAGAAGCGCTGTCCGGGATCGTCGAAAAAGGACTCTCGGAATCCTGATCCCTTTCCCCGATCCTGGAAACAGGAAAAAAATTTAAAAATGAACAGGTAAAATATTTGCCCACAATGCACCAGTCCACCTGTGCAGAAGGATTGAGGATTGAAAATTGAGAATTGAAAATATTAGGCGCTTGCCTTAGTGCTTTCAATTTTTCAATCCTCAGTGCTGAATCCGAAATGCGCACCGCACCTCTGGACTCTTGTCTCTGGATTCTGGACTTTTCATTTTCCCTTTGCGTTATCTGCTTTTAAACAAGAGCTTTAACGCAGAGGGCGCAAAGGGTGCCCGCTCGGGGCTCTCCCGCAGAGCTCGCAGAGAAAAACGAAAAAGAAGTGCACGAGTGCACATGTGCACCAGTGCACCAGAGATCTTCCCCGTTGGACATTGGACGTTGGACTTTGGACGGAACTTTGAAACCAGCCTCACGCAGAGCCGGGAAGGTTCACCTTGGACGTTTAACGTTGGACGTTGAACGTGTTTAAACCGAGCGGGCGTGAGACATCCCGGCTCTTGCGCGAAAACGCTGTAAACCAGCCTCACGCAGAGCTCGCGGAGCCCGCAGGGAAAGGCAAGACGGGAATTAAGGGTTGAACAGTTATCCCTGGTTTTCTCTGCGTCCTCTGTGGGCTCGAGCGACCAACCACGGGGAGCGGGCGTGAGACATCCCGGCTCTTGCGCCAAAACGCTGAAGGGCAGCCTCACAACAGGAATTGAGAATTGAGGATTGAGAATCGACCTGCGGCGTGGCAAGCACGGGGAAGATGGGAAAAAGCCTGTCATTGCGAGGCGATCCCTGACCGAAGCAATCTCGTGAACCAGGGGCGGATCGCTTCGCACGGATTCGGCTCGCGATGACCAGGACTGTGTGATTCCCTGAGATCGCTTCGCGTTAAAACCTGCTTCCACCTTCGCATCAAGCTTCGGCGGGCAGGCGCGACGACAGGTCATTTTCTTCTCGGGATCATCGAAGGTCGCCGGGTGCCATCCACCCGTCACCGATCGCCAATCACCAATCCTCGATCCTCAATCCTCAATGCTCAATTCTGAATCCATATGCACCTGTGCACATGTGCACTTTTAGCCTTTCATACCGAAAATGCCGGCTCCTTCTGGACAGACCTGATCACCTCCGACGCGGCCGCCAACTGGTCCTTTTCCCCGTCGACAAGGAGCCATACACAGCCTTCCGCGCCCCCCACGCCCCCGGCGGAAACCAGTTCCGCCGACGCGCCGGTGAGCATGGAAATGGCCTCTAATTCCGTGATGACTTCACCTGGGACAGGCCAGAAGCGGGATCCCGAAGTGCCGTGACGGTTCATTCTTTCGGCGATCCTGTCCAGGTCGCCGGGAATTCGCTTCTCGAGCCCCACCGGCAGGATAAGCCGGACTTTCCGTCCAAGGACGGCCGGAAGGGCCGCCCCTATGGTCCCAGCCCTGGGGTGTCCGATGAGGATGCCGGCGCGCCGGTTGGTCAGATCAAGGGCGTTGGCCCCTTTCAGGATGATGTCCCCTTCTTTCATGTCATCCACCACGTCGAGGACGGTCTTCCCCTGTTCCCAGGTCCCTTTTCTGATCACCACGTCCCCGGGAAAGCTGCTCACATCTGCAAGCCTTCCCGTCCCGGTGACAGGTTTGGAGGACGGAAGGGTGATGCCTCTGAAGAACTGTTTCGCCGAAAACCCCTCGGTCTGGCCCAGGGCCCCCAGGACCTCCTCGGCCACGTACCCGTTGGTGGTCCCGGCGATGATCACCAGCGTTCGCGTGCGGGCCGCCTCCATGACGGAGGGGTCGGCCGCGAGAGCTTTGGCGATGAGACGCTTTCCCATGGCGGGGGTGAGGACATGCTGGTTCATGAAAGATCTCCTGTTGCTAGTGGAAAGTGGAAGCCGGAAGCTCCTGACCTGCCTGCCATGAGCTTGTCGAATGGTCGAGGGGGTGGAAAGTGGAAAAAGGCCAGACCCATGAAACTCATACCCGTGCTGCTGAATTGATGCACCTGACAAGCTCTTTGGAGCCGAATCTTGACCCTTCCCTCTTGTTTTTTTTAAACCCCTTGTTGGACCTTTGTGACCTCCCAACGCTCCCTGGATTTGTTTAATAGTATAAATAGTAGGTTTTTCCGGGTTCGACAACCGCGTTTACCGTGGCAGCTCCAGGTTCTGCCCACTCTTCGCGGAGGCACCCGAAAAAGAAGGCCTGCATCACATTCCTGTACCGGAAGATTAAGCCGGAGGTTTCTCCCACTCCCTTCTCTCTCAACTAATCCCCCCAGGATAAACCCGGCCTGAAAGATGAACTAAACCCGTCGGACGGTAAAAAGGCCGTATTTGACCCGAGGGTACAGAGAGCCAGCCGTGCTATAAAGACCGGAAAAGACCAGCGGCTTTATTCCCCTGGGCCATTGGTACAAAGGAGGAGCACAGAATGAAGCTCGACCCTTTTCGCCTTGAACGGTATTTCGCCAGGCACGAATTCTCCGCCCCCCTCCTCATGTGCGCTTCGGACTGCGAGGCCATGACGCTTGGAGAACTCCTGGCTCTCGAAGGCGCCGGAGCGACTGAGCGATTCTCCTCGCTGTGGCTGGGCTACACCGATTCCCTTGGAGCCCTAGAGCTTCGCCAGGCCATCGCGCGCCTTTATGAAAAGATCTCTGCCGACCAGGTCCTGGTGCACACCGGCGCCGAGGAAGCGATCTTCAACTTCATGAACGTCGCCCTTGAACCGGGCGACCACGCCATCGTGCACGCCCCCTGCTACCAGTCCCTCGCGGAAGTGGCCCGGGGAATCGGCGCCGAGGTGACCCTGTGGGAGGGAGACCCGGAGCGCGCCTGGGAACTCGATCTCGATGACCTGAAAAGACACCTGAAAAACCGCACAAAGGCCGTCGTCGTCAACTTTCCGCACAACCCCACCGGGTTCCTGCCTGATCCGGAGTTTGTGCGCGGGTTGTCCATTCTTTCAGATCGCCGGGGCTTCACCGTCTTTTCGGACGAGGTCTACCGCGGACTCGAGCTCGACCCGGCTGACCGCCTGCCTGCCTTCGCCGACCTGTGCGAAGGGGCCGTGTCCCTGGGGGTGATGTCCAAGACCTACGGCCTGGCCGGGCTGCGGATCGGATGGATCGCCACCCGCAACAGGGGTATTTTCGAAAGGCTCGCGGCCTTTAAAAACTACACGACCATCTGCAACAGCGCGCCGGGCGAGTTCCTTGCCGCCCTTGCCCTGCGCCATGCCGACAGGATCGTCGAGGAGAACCTGGGGATCATTCGCAGCAACCTTGACCTCCTGGACCGTTTTTTCCCGGGCCACGAGGACCTTTTTGCCTGGAACCGCCCCAAAGGGGGATCCATAGCTTTCCCCCTCCTGAAAAAAGGGTCGGTCCAGGAGTTCTGCGAGGATCTCCTTGAAAGGAAAGGGGTCCTCCTTGCACCGGGGACCCTCTTCGGACAAGGGTGCAACGCCTTCAGGGTGGGCTTCGGGCGCCGGAACATGCCCGAAGCGTTGGAGAGGTTCAAGGAATACGTGAGGAAAAGAAAAGGGACCGGAGCCTAGAGTCAAAATTCCGGAGCCTGGAGACTGGAATCCAGACACTGCCTTTTCATGAAAATTTGAGCTTTGACCTCTTAAAAGGTCGATGGACAGGGTGTGGCGCCGGATCCCGGAATGCAGCAGCAGTTCTTGAGGAATTTCTTAAGATCCTTCATGGAATCAAACTGGACCTGGTCCTTTCTGGACCTGGAAAGCCCGGCGGGAATGACTGACGGGCGGTAGTCTTCCCTTCCCGTTTCGAGATTAAAAGTGCGTGATCCCACGTGATCGTAAGATTTCTGAGCGGCCTTACTTTTCATCATCCCCCCCTTCAGATCTCGGTCGCAATCGAAGATGACCTCCAAGCCAATGGGAAGCCAATGACCATCGACGACATTCAGCCTTCTATCTTCATTAAGGTGAAATTATAGCAAAAAATTCCCGGCAGGAGGTGTGTAAATCTGAATTTCAGGATCCTGAGCGGGGAAATTTACCTGGGTGAAATTGCGGAATCAGCTTGGCGGGACAGGAAAAAAACAGGACAGATCCTGGATAAATACCTCCTCACTTCACTGGCATGACTCAGATCCGTCGAAAAAATGATCAGAAACCTGAAACACGCGAAAATTCTAACTATCTATAATTAAACACTTTTTTCAGAGATCGACTGGCGGTCTCCCTGGATTACAAGACTGCGGCAAACAAATCTTGAGTTTGAACTTGACAATCAAATCAGAGGTTCTCTAAACAGTTTTTTAGGGATAGAATATAATTTATCCTTTGCACCTGATTCCAGTTTCTTTTAAGGTAACCGCTGTATCGGGTTTTCCTTCATGGAAGATTGTGCCGTTTAGGGTCCATGCCATTCGCATATTCACTAAGGAGGAAGCAAAAATGAAACCAATTAAAATGCTTTCAATCGTTCTTTGCCTGTGCCTGTTGCCGTGCGGCCTTGCCTTTGCCGGCAAGGATCTCGATGCCGTGAAAAAGAAGGGCTTTATCCAGGTCGGCGTCAACGGGGGTGTCTTCGGCTTCGGCATGCCGGATTCATTGGGTGTTTGGAAAGGGCTGGATGTCGACACGGCACACGCCGTTGCCGCCGCCATTTTCGGCGATGCCAGCAAGGTCAAGTTCACCCCCCTGACCGCCCAGCAGCGCTTTACCGCCCTGCAGACCGGCGAGATCGACCTGCTGTGCCGCAACGCCACCCGCACCCTGACCCGCGAGACCCAGTTGGGACTGAACTTCGTACATGTCAACTACTATGACGGCCAGGGCTTCATGGTACCGAAGCAGCTCGGCGTGAAGAGCGCAACGGAACTGGACGGCGCCACTGTCTGCGTCCTCCCCGGCACCACCACAGAGCAGAACGCCGCCGACTATTTCCGCGCGAACAATATGAAGTGGCAACCGGTGGTCATCGAATCGACCACGGAGCTGGCCAAGACCTTCTTCGCCGGCCGCTGCGACGTTCTGACCTCGGATGCCTCCCAGCTCGCCGGCACCCGCGCCGTGGCCCCGAACCCCAAGGATTACATGATCCTCCCGGAGATCATTTCCAAGGAACCCCTGTCCCCGGCCGTCCGTCACGGTGATGACCAGTTCCGCGACATCGTCGACTTCACCGTGCTGGCTCTTATCAACGCCGAAGAGCTCGGCATCACCTCGAAAAACGTCGACGCGAAGATGAAGAGCAAAGACCCCGCCGTGATGCGTTTCCTCGGTGTCACCACGGGCAACGGCAAGGCCCTCGGCCTGGACGAGAAATGGGTCTACAACGTAATCAAGGCGGTCGGCAATTACGGCGAGATGTTTGATCGCAACGTCGGTCCGGATACCACTCTCGGCCTTGAGCGCGGCCTCAATGCCCTGTGGACCGATGGCGGCCTGATGTATTCCCCGCCTTTCAAATAGGCGCTGTATTAAAACGGGGTGAGGTACCTGCTCGGGTACCTCACCTTTTTTCCGCTGTCGCACCCCACGGCGCCAAGCCCTGATCCTAAAAGAGGCCAAACGACGTGAGCAAGGCTACCCGTTCCAACGCAGATCTCACGCCCAGCGCGGTACCTTTCTGGCGCGATCCGAGGAAGCGGGCGATAATCTTTCAGATTGTCGTCCTCCTGCTCGTTTTCAGCACAGCCTACGTCCTTTTTTCTAACACCCAAAGCAACCTGCGGCGCCAGTCCATCGCCACCGGCTTCGGTTTTCTACAGGTCGAATCCGGGTTCGAGATCGGCGAGTCGGTGATCGAATACTCATCCGCCAACACCTACGGCAGGGCCCTGTTGGTCGGAACCTTGAACACTATCAAGGTGTCGCTCATCGGCATCGTCCTGATGATCATTCTGGGGGTGTTCGTGGGTATTGCGCGACTCTCCCGCAACTGGTTGGTATCCCGACTGGCTGGGATATTCATCGAGGTGATGCAGAACATCCCTGTGCTGCTGCAGCTGTTCTTCTGGTACGCCATTTTCTACGAAGCCTTCCCGGCCCCGCGCCAGGCGCTTAATCCCCTGCCGGGAATTTTCCTGTGCAACCGCGGTCTGATCATGGCGGTTCCCGCAAAGCATCCCGCCCACCTGCCAATGCTTATCGCCCTGGCAGTCGCGGCGGTACTCTGGTGGCTGCTGGCCCGCTGGGCAAAGAAAGTTCAGGACCGGACAGGCAGGATCTTCCCGGTTGTGCGCACCGGCCTGGGCCTCTGTCTCCTGTTTCCAGCACTGGTCTGGCTGGCCTACGGCGCTCCGAAGGCAATGGACGTTCCGGTGCTGCAGGGGTTCAATTTCGGGGGAGGGGTGACGGTTTCCCCGGAGTTTTCCGCCCTCCTGATCGGGCTGGTGCTCTACACTTCGGCTTTTGTCGCGGAGATCGTTCGGGCCGGCATACAGGCGGTCACCCGCGGGCAGATCGAGGCGGCCATGTCCATCGGTCTGCGCTCCGGGCAGGTGCTTCACCTCGTCGTACTGCCGCAGGCGCTGCGGGTCATCGTCCCGCCTTTGACCAGCCAGATGCTCAACCTGACCAAGAACAGTTCCCTGGCCATCGCCATCGGCTATGCGGATTTCGTCTCGGTCGCCAACACCACGATCAACCAGACCGGCCAGGCCATCGAAGGGGTGGCGCTGATCATGGCGGTCTACCTGTGCTTCAGCCTTTCGACTTCGGCGTTCATGAACTGGTACAACAAGAAAACCGCCCTGGTGGAGAGGTGAGAGGATGAGTCAATCCAATCCCGTAAAGGCCAGGGAACACCTGAAACCGCCCGTCACCGAGGTCGGTGTCCTCGGCTGGATCCACCAGAACCTGTTTAACAGCTGGTTCAACTCCCTGCTGACCTTGCTGGCCCTTTACGGGCTCTTCGTGACTATCCCTCCCATGTTCAAGTGGGCCTTCGTAGACAGCCTCTGGTTCAGCGGTCCGGAGGCATGCCGTGAGATCGACGGGGCCTGCTGGTCGATCATCCCGTCCAACGCACGCTTCATATTCCTGGGCTTTTTCCCCGAGGACCAGCAGTGGCGGCCGCTCATTGCCATGATCCTGCTGTTCGTCCTGGTCTTCTATACTCAGAACCGAAAAAGCTGGAACCGGGCGCTGTTCCCGATCTGGGTCTGCGGGCTGTTTGTGATGGGCTGGCTGATGCACGGCGGGCTGGGCATGCCGGTGGTGGAGACGGCCAAGTGGAGCGGACTGCCGCTGACCCTGATACTGTCGTTATTCGGCATGGTAGGAGCGTATCCCCTCGGCGTCCTGCTGGCGCTGGGCCGGCGCTCGAAACTTCCGGTGATCCACTCGCTGTCGGTGGTCTACATAGAGCTGATCCGAGGGGTGCCTTTGATCTCGATGCTTTTCATGTCGTCGATCATGTTCCCTCTCTTCCTCCCGGAGGGGGTCACCTTCGACAAGGTGCTGCGTGCCCAGGTGGCGATCATCCTCTTTACCGCCGCCTACATCGCCGAGGTGGTCCGCGGCGGGCTCCAGGCGATCCCCAAGGGACAATACGAGGCGGCCGACTCCCTCGGCCTCAAATACGGCCAGGCGATGCGCCTGATCGTCCTCCCGCAGGCCCTGAAGATCGTCATTCCTCCCAGCGTCGGCATCCTCATCTCGGCCTTCAAAGACACCTCGCTGGTGGTCATCATCGCCCTTTATGACGTGCTCAAGACGACCAAGGTCACCCTCTCGAACCCGGAATGGATGGGTTATTCCAGCGAGGCTTACCTTTTTCTGGCAGTGCTTTACTTCATCTTCTGCTACGCCATGTCGAACTACAGCCGCAAACTTGAAAAGGCCCTTCACAGGGGCCACTGACACTCAAGGCGGGAAAGCTCATGACCGACGAAAGTACCCAGCAAACACTATCCACCGGCGACCGATCGATCATTGAGATCATCGGCATGCACAAATGGTACGGCGAGTTCCATGTCCTTTCCGACATCAACCTCAAGGTTATGGAAAAAGAGAAGATCGTCATCTGCGGTCCCTCCGGTTCAGGCAAATCGACCCTGATCCGCTGCATTAACCGCATCGAGGAACACCAGCGCGGCCAGATCATCGTTGACGGCATCGAACTGACCAACGACATCAAGAACATCGAGAAAGTCCGCGCCGAGGTAGGCATGGTGTTCCAGCATTTCAACCTCTTTCCCCACCTGACCATCGTTCAGAACCTGGCCCTTGGCCCCATCTGGGTACGGAAGATGCCCAGGAAGGAGGCCGAGGAAATGGCGATGAAATATTTGGAAAAAGTCAAGATCGCCGAGCAGGCGAAGAAATACCCCGGCCAGCTCTCCGGCGGTCAGCAGCAGCGCGTCGCCATCGCCCGCAGCCTCTGCATGAGCCCGAGGGTGATGCTGTTCGACGAGCCGACCAGCGCCCTCGACCCGGAAATGATCAAGGAGGTCCTCGACGTCATGATCGACCTCGCCAGGGAGGGGATGACCATGCTGGTGGTGACCCACGAAATGGGTTTCGCCAAGAGCGTCGCCGACCGCGTGCTGTTCATGGACGACGGCCAGATCGTGGAGGAGAACAACCCCAGCGACTTCTTCGACAACCCCCAGCACGAGCGGACCAAGCTTTTCCTGAGCCAGATCCTTTAAGAGAATTGAGGATTGGGAATTGAGGATTGGGAAGGGAAAATGTGGAAGTGGGAGTTTTTAGGTGCACATGTGCACCGGTGCACCAGTGCACTTTCTAAACCTTGAGAATCTTCCTGTCCGCCGCAACCGCAACGAAGGTGAAACCTTGACCCAATCAAGCTCCCCTACTTTCTAATTGCTAAACTGTGCCGGCCTTCGGCGGTTTATTATATCCCTTATCACCAAATGGGGATAAACGCTTAATCCAGAGTTCCTCGAGAACCCGGAGATCCTTGGCAGGGTCATGAGCCGCGTCATCCGGGATTTTAAGCAACTCGAGTTTATTAAATTCAAAATTCCCGGGCCCGAAATTGTTCCAGTCTCCCTGCAGGGCCTTATTGGGGTGACTGCCCATCTTGAGTTCCGCCTTATACCGATTGAGTATTGCCGGCAGATTGACACTGGACCCTATCAACATCTTTCCGTTGGCCTTGCTGATAATCTGGAAGACTCCCATGGCAACAGGGGTGTCTTTGTATTCTCTAATCCTTGCCTTCCTATCCATTTTGGGTTTCCTTTTTGTCCTTACGCTGCTGTAATCTTTTTTCCCAGTGCGAAAGCCTTTTCGAAATAGGATTCAACCCCTCTGCCCTCGATATCCCCCGCGTACAGAGTACCCACCGTCCTTGCGTTGAGGGAGTCCTGGACTGTGTTTTTAATGAGGGATGAGGCGTCGTCACACAGTTTCCTGTAGATGGGGGGAACGATCCCGTTGGTGATGATGGTAACCGATTTTCGCTTCTTATCCGACCTTGGGACCGGGCAGTGCGAGATCGTGAGCACCCTTCCCTCCGGTTTCGCGAAGGTCCAGCAGATCCTCTCCAGGAAAACCATCATCAGGGAACTCACGCACCCCATATGGAGGGGTGTTCCGAGAATGAGAAGATCGGAGGCCAGGACATCCCCGTAAATTAAGTCCATATCGTCACTTATCAAGCAGCGGGAAAAGGGCCCGTCCGTATTCCTGTCCCTGCAGGCAAGGCAGTTTTGACAATGATTAATATCGTGCTGGGCAAGGACGATTTTCCGCACGATCAGTCCGGGATTAGAAGAGACGGCTCCGGCAATGGCCTTGTCCACCAGGGTGTCCGTTGCCTTTCCCGTTCGCGGACTTCCCATGACAGCGAGCAGGTTCACGGCGCCCCTCCTTTGGCTAATGACATTGAAAGCTTTAAAAGCAAAGCTTACCTGCCACTCAGGCGGCTTGCAACAGCCCTGCGTGTGAATGCAGGTGAATGGGGTGAATGTGGTCAGAGCTCAGATTCTCAGGTTTTCTCCTGCCACCAACTGGGCCCTTGCATCAAAACATATTAAGCCAGAGGCCACCCAAGATTCCGAAAAACGTTTTTTCACCTCGGTAAGGATGCCAAAGATGGATTAAGTTATTTTTTAGGTTCCTGAATATAAAACCCGAGAATCTGAGCTCTGACCCCGTCGGTTTCTGGCCCTTCTGGTCCCTGTCAAAAGCCTTGATTTCCAGCCCCGGGTAGAAATTTTTACTCCCCAAGCCCGACATGTGTGGGATCTATGTCATGAGTTTGAAATGGATTGATCCAAAAGTATACGTATAATCAACCGGGTTTTTTCCAGTTGAATCACTCCCATTTCCTGGTAATCGGTGCAATTATTGTGTAGTCCTCTTCCACTTTTATGGTGTCCATTACCCATCACAGAGTGCAACTCATGCTCAGATCCTCGTCTTCTGGGCATAAACACTACCTTTCGTATTTGTGCGAAATTGGGGCATATTTCTTGCTAATAATTAGCAGCTTACAACCGTTTTATTTATCAGTTGAATATGTGTATTTGAAGGAGAAAGGAGGTGGGGAACTACTGAATATTAATGGGCTTATCTGCAAATGGGGATGAAGGAGGTGGAATTGTGAGAAAGATTAGCCTTGCATTAGCCTTTTGTGCGGTGCTGTTACTCTGCATGAACAGCTCCGCTATGGCTAAACTGTACGTTGTCGATATCGATGGTGAAAGAGTGGTTGTCGATTACTATGTTCCGGAGGAGCAGGCCTGGCAAGACACTGAACCCGGTGAACCCGGATATTGGGAGGGGCTGGATTGGGCTCCCAATCCAGATTACGGTTTTAAAATCTGGTATCCCTTCCTGGAAGACACCTTTGATTTGACCTTACCCGAGCAGCTGGCATGGATCAGGGACTTGAACTATGCGGGGATAGACGATTGGCGCATAGGTTACTATTGGGATACGACCCCCCTGAAGGCCTCCATGTTCGGAGGTATGGAACTAGGTCTCCCGGCGCCAAATCTTGTTACTGATTGTTATTCTGATCTCTATTTTCCACCGACCGCTTGCGGTCTAAACCCTTATCCTATTGGTGATCCCACCGACGACGTATGTATCTATCTAGGTCGCACGGGCAATGAGGATGGGCTTACGAACGGCGCCATCACCAATCCGATGATGGGCTTCCCCGGTCCCATACCCGAAAGCTATTTAAATGAGGGTGAAATAGCAAAACTTGGTATGATGGATATTCCAAACTACTACACCTTGCCCCGTTCATTAGCCCAGGATCACTGGGTCTCTTGGCCCGCCGATAACACCTGTAACTTCAATGACGACCTGAACGGGAACCCGGATGATAACACTGTCGGTCTCATGAGTCCGGTGGATAATCTGACTGGTGAACAACCTATTGGGGCATGGACCGTGGCAACGAAGTGGCCGGTGCTCACGTCTGATATGGCAGGTTCGGATGGCCATGTGATCGAGATATCAGCTGTAGATACTATTCTGGGAATCCTTGTTCCAGTTGAAATCCTGCGCGTCCGAAAAAATAATCATGCCAAGGATCCTGTTGTTGATTATGGGAATGCTTCGGTGGAGCTGCCCGCACAGACCAATCGGGGAAGAATGGGCGTTTATCATATCGACTTTTCATATGATGGTTTTAAGCATACTTTCAAGGTCACTATTCCAAGGGAGGAACAGCACGGGAGTCATAATAAAGATTTATTTTATTTCGGCAGAAAATAGTGATTGTGCCTGAGCTAGGCAGTGAAGAAAATAATCAATTACGATTTAAAGGAAAAAGATTTTTGCTAAAAGTCCTGCCGACAAGGAAGATTCATGGTAATAATAAGAAGGGCCTCTCACTTGAGAGGCCCTTCTTATCTGGCTCCCCAACACGGACTCGGACCAGCAACAAAATTTTTTTGTGAAAATCCTCTAATATTACCTTGTTAGGATATCAGGTTAACTAGATCGCAGTTTTAATATCGATAAATTATAAAATATAAGCAATGACTCCCCGATATATCCGAAAGAAGGACTTTCCTTAACTCGACAACCATGCCTCGGCCTGGCCCTTCTGGTCCCTGTTAAAAGCCTTGATCTCCAGGCCCGGGTACAAAACCCTTTCCAGTTCACTTATCTTCCTGAGCCAGGCCTTGTCGGTCAATACCGCTGCGCGTTTGAATCTTTTCATGAGCCCGATCATGGAAGGAATGCGGAGAATATGAGCTCTGACCCCAAGAGGTTCCCCAGTTCTCCAAGGGCTGGGAAGGCAAATTTTCAAATACAAGATACGTCCCCTAGATTCCTTACCCAAAAGAAAAACCTTAAACCTAAGATACCACCCCCAGATTCCCCCAAGAGATCCCATTTATTCACCGCAGGGGTTCACGGCTCCTGTCCCGGACCCAAAGCATTACCCCGAAGGCAATCAGGGCAGCGGCGCCAAGCAGTCCCGCGGGGGCGATGGAAAGGCCGGTGGCCTGGATCAGCCAGGTGGCCAGCATGGGAGTGGCCCCGCCTATCACCCCCAGACCCAGGTTGTACGCAACGGAATAACCCGACAGACGGTCGGCAGCAGGAAAAAGCTCCACGAACATGGCCGGCGCGGATCCCAACGGCACCGCAAGGAGGGCGGCCAGCACGAACTGCAGGACAATCGCAGCCCACACGCCGCCGCCTGAAAGCCGGGAATACAGGGGCAAGGCCGTAACAGCCATGACCAGCATGGCTCCGGCGATAAACCGGGTCCTTCGGAACAGGTGGTCGCCGAGCCAACCGGATACCGGGATGAGCAACAGGAGCAAAACCGTCGCTGCCGTGTTGATCTTCAATGCGAGGGGCCTCGGCATCCCTCCCTGGCTGTGAAGCCATTCCGGCAGGTATACCAGGGGAAGGTAAAAGACCACTCCGTACGCGGAGGCGAAAAGGATCGCCTGGATCATTTCCCGACGGTTGGTGGTGAAGGCCTGGAGCAGGGGAGAGGTTGACGGGCGGTCCTGGTGGTGCTGCTTAAAGTGCTCCGATCTGGGCAGTTTGCGCCGCAGTAATATTGACGCGCCCCCGATGATCCCGCCCAACAAAAACGGCAGACGCCAGCCCCATCCCTGGACAGACGTCTGGGTAAGCAGGCCGGTCGTTGCCGCCGCGGCCCCCGAACCGAGCAGCATGCCTGTCATGCTTCCTGTATTGGCCCAGCTGCCGGAGAGGCCGCGCTTTCCCTCCGGAGCCGTTTCCACCAGATAGGTAACGGAACTGCTGAACTCCCCTCCCACCGAAAGACCCTGGACGAGACGGATCAGAACCAGCAGAACCGGGGCCCAGATCCCTATGGTGCGGTACGTGGGCAGACAGCCGAGGAGCACCGTCGGAAAAGCCATAAGGGTCACAGAGATCAGCATTATCCTGCTGCGCCCCATCGTGTCGCCCAGCCAGCCGAACACCGCCGATCCCAGGGGACGCATGAGGAACCCGGCGGCAAAAATGCCGTAGGTTGCGATCAGGGCCGCCGTGGTGTTTTCTCCGGGGAAAAACAGACCGGACAGTATGCCGGCCATATAACCGTAGAGAGCGAAATCGTACCATTCCACCACGTTGCCGATGAAACCCGCCAGAAGTGCTGTATGCTTTTTCCCCGGCTGCATGTTTAAACAATACCTCCCTTCGGCATTTCTCCTGACGGACTATGACATTCTACCAGATAGATCCTTAATCTGCCGAGGGGGAACCAGGGGGGTTAAGAGTCTAACGTGGAAAGGGGAAAGTGGAAGGTGGAAGCCGGAGGCCCCGAGCCTACCAGCCATGAGCTTGCCTGCCATGAGCTTGTCAAATGGTCGAGGGGGTGGAAAAGAATTTCGTGCACAGGTGCACCGGTGCACTTTAAAACCTGAGTATGTGAGGTCTGACCCCAAGGTTTTCCCTTACCTTGGTCATGACTTCTGTTCTTGGTAAAATCAATCCAGGACCTTAACATGATCCTGGATCTGTTTTCAGGGAGAAGGTCATTAGTACAATGCAAACTCAGAGACCGGAAAGGAATCAGGGTGCATCGTGAAGACAATAATGGATATATTGCTTTCCCCATGGACAACACATGTCCTGTTCACCGCGATCCGTTTGAAAGTATTCGCAGTTCTCGCAAGTGAAAGCATGACCATAGACAAGTTGTCTTCAGGGTTGGAGACACCAACCCATTATCTGAAACCCTTACTGGACGCGTGTACCAGCATGGGACTCCTGTTGTACGAGGACGGGCGATACAGGAACTCACGGTTCGGTCGAGCCCACCTGATTGAAGGGGAACCGGAATATATAGGTGATTTTCTTCAACTGATGTCCCGGGAATCGCGACAGTGGGACAAGCTTTATGATCTGATCATCAGCAGCGATTATGATCCATCAGACCAACACCACGTTAAAGTCAATCCCAGGTTATTTACCCTTGCGATGAACAATATCGGGATGCTGGGTGAAGCGGAAGCTTTAGGTAACGCAATCGATCTTAGTGACTGTAAAAGAATGGTTGATGCAGGGGGTGGGTCTGGTCTGTATTCACTGGTTTTGTGCAGAAAATACCCTGATTTGACTTCGATCGTGATCGATAACAGGGAAACCCTGATGACTGCCAGGGAAATAATTGCCGGAAGTGAAGAGAAAAGCAGGATCGAACTCCTCGATGCCGATATTACATCAGACTCACTCGGGAGGGACACCGATGTTATCCTGTTGTCGGATGTGATTTATGAGAAGTCATTCGCAGACAAGGTATTAAAGAATGCAAAGGCAAGCCTTCGCGATAATGGACTCCTGGTTGTCAGGGGCTATTATTCAGATCCTGAAAATTCAAAGACCTTGTTCGGCGCCTTATTCCGGCTCCACCAAATGGTGCTTAACCCGGAAGGATCATTTCTCACTCTACCGTCTCTTACCGGGAAGATCGCCAAAATCGGATTTACGATTACCAGAGTCGACCCTTTGACGGAGCTCTCGTTTTTAATTCTGGCCAGGAATTAGACCGTAATTAAATATTTGTCAGAACAAATGCAGGAAAAAGTAAATTGCAAAAGAGGGGCGCAGCCTTCGGGCGGTTTTTTCATTTTTACACTTAATAAGAGAAAGACCGGAAAAGGAAAGAAGGTGGGACAGGACCCCCATTGACCCAGGTTAACGCTGATCGCTTAACGTTCAACGTGCAGCCCTCCTTTTTCCAGGAACCAGGCACTCGGTACTGCCTCTTCCTGGGAATCCGCGCTTTGACCCCGGAAGGCCCTGACAAAAAGAAGGGTATTTACTATGAAAATTAGAAAATTGGAAAGCAGCGACATTCCAATTGTTGTAGAACTTTGGTACGAAACTTCAATTTTGGCACACAGTTTTATTTCACCTGATTATTGGAAAGCAAACAGGGATGCCATGGCGACAACCTATCTGCCTGACTCAGAAACATACGTTGCTGTCAAAGAAAATGAAATTTTAGGTTTTGTATCAATGGTTGATAATTATCTTGCGGCTATTTTTGTTAGAAAAAAGATGCAGGGATCAGGTGTCGGAAAAAAACTACTAGACCTTGTAAAAGAAACCAGATCAACAATTGAGCTTAAAGTATACAAGAAAAATATCGACAGTGTTAACTTTTACAAAAAGCAAGGTTTTGAAGCAGTTTCAGAAAGGTTAGACGAAAGCACAAAGGAAACCGAAGTTTTTATGAAGTGGAATAAATAATGGCAGCTTTGAACTTTCGCCGCTTATCGAAACCGGAAATGCTTCGGAAGGTCGACGACGAGCTTGGGGGTCCCAGCTTGTATCTTAACCAATTTTGAGATAAAAGCTCCGACCCCAAGATTCCCGCTGTTTTCCTGAGAACGTGAGCTCCGACCCTACCGGTTTCCAATCTACCCGTTTGTATCTTCGTCCTGGGTGTTCTGGTCACCTTGCCTTCGCAGTGTTTTGAACAGGCCCAGCACTCCGATCAGGATCAGGATCGCCGCTCCGAAGGGGACATTCAGGCCGAGAATGTCCCAGAGCCCTCCGGCCAGAAAGAGGAAGCCGACGATGACCCAGAACATCTCCACTTCGAGGCTGTAATATTTTCTGGCGGCCTGCCCTCCGAGGAGAATGAGCCCGATCCCGAGGAGCGTGAGACTCGACTCGAAATCACCGATCATGCAGATCCCGATCCAGATGAAAAACAGGCTCCAGCCGATGGCGTCGATCTTTCGCCGCAGAGCTTTCCGTTCCCTTTCCGAAGGCCCTTTCATCTCGACTCCCTCCTTGAGGATTGATGGCGCCAACCGACACCGGTCAGCGAAACATATTAAAGGAATTATATCGCAGCTTGGTCAATCCGGAATAAGGGGGAAGATGAGGCCTGGGAATTCCAAGTTTATTGTTCATCGTTTATCGTGAAAGCAAAGCCGGGCCCGGACACTTGAGGATGGGAGGCCTGACCGAGGAAAGCGGGTTTGAACGTTGACCGTTTAACGTTTAACGTGAAGTCCCCTTTTCTTCCAGTAACAAGGTACCAGGCACTCGGTACTATCTCTTCTTGAGAATGTGAGCTCTGACCCCAAAGTCTTACCCGTCCCCCAGATTCCCGACCCCACGGCTTCAGCAGTCCCCGGTTTGTTCTTTGAATTCCTACTTCTTTTCGACAACGTTGATATAGGTTTTATCCGGACCTTCCTGCATGTTCGCTCCGATGTAGGGCCTCTGAATCTTTACCCAGAGTTTTGAGCTCCCGAGGTCCTTGGCGCCGTCAAAGATAAAAAACGCGACCTTGAGTTCCTTGCCGGAAGGAAGCTTCTGGACCTTCCCCGGCTGCTGATAGGGCATCTGGTATTCCTGCGCATTCTCTGCATAGAAGGCTTTTACTTTTTCAAATGAGTCGTCGGTGACATAAATGCTCGGTTTTGTGTCGAGGTTGGCTGCTGCTGTCATCTCCACAGCCTCTTTGGTGAGCTTTTCGTCCAGTTTGGAATTGGGATATACCTTGAAGCCCTCCGCGTAAGCCACCGCCACTCCCGCACACAGAACAAGCGCGATCGATACTAAAACGGTTCTCCCTTTCATGGAGTCCTCCTTGATCCAGGTTAAGGCTGCCCTTGTTAAAATCTCATTCCCCAAAGCAAAGATCGCCCTTCAGCAGCCTGAAGAGCGGTCTAAATTGAGCAGCGCATAATGGTATACTCGTCTCGAAACGGAATGAATCTTACAACAGCATGATGAGTCAATACAACGGGGGATTCCGGGGGTCCGACTTCGTATTTGCTGGACTACTTGGGGTCGTGTACCACCTTGTTACCTATCAAGAGAGATGCCCAAAAGGTAAGAAAGTGGAACACGACCCCACGGTTTTCCCGCATCAGGAAATTCTACCTCCAAACGGGATTTAATCAACAGTAAGGGATATGGGAGTCTTTTTGGCCTGGTGCCACCGTGGGATTGGTTCTTACTTAACTTCTTTTTAAAGGATAGGCCTGCCAGATTGACTTGGCATCGCGTTTTCCAAAGGTGTGAGGACTTTCCAAAAAAAGTTTCGTTTAACGTTTTTTTTTAACGTTTAACCTTAGGTTCCCTACATTCCGGAAACCAGGTACCAGGCACTCGGTACTATCTCTTCCTGAGAATGTGCCCGTCCGTCGCAGCTTTAGCGAAGGGGGAAGCTCTGACCCCGAGATGTAAAAAAATTATTGGACAATGAGATTCTTTGTCATCGACGGAGGTAGTTTCCTCTCCAGATCTCCGATAAGAAACCTCTCCGTTTTAATGGCACTTGCCAGGCTTACAGGGAAGATAAATAGCAGAATGACACCTCCTGAATAAAAAGCCCAGGACCATGAAAAGACCAAGCCGGCCAATAAAACTACCGGAAGAGTGACAATCGATGTCGCAACAACCACCGCTTTTGGGGATATTCCCGCCATTCCCAGAAGCAACAGAAAAAGGGACGGAACTATCATCGGAAGGACAGGTCCAACGAATTGGGGAAGAAGCCAAACACCTCCGGACAAAAGGATAACCATAAAGAATCCGAACCAAGCAACAACCTTTTTTCTTCGGGCCATATGGCTCCTTATTTTCTCGGCTGATTCCTTGTCCAATTCAAGGGTCATGGCACACCGGACCGTAATTATCCCACCTAGAAGAAATACCAAGCCAAACAAAATCATGCCGGACCAATATCCGAGCAAAGGACTGACAAAGCTCAAAAGAAAAACGAGAGCCCCAATGGGTATTAAAACGATGACTGGACCAGCCAGCAAGACCAGGTGATCCATTCCTTCATCGGGCCACCAGATTTTTTCGAACATGAAAGGAGTCCCCCAAAAAGAATTTATTTAAATGTTTCTGTTTTCCTCCTGAAAACCTTTAACCTCAAAATACGACCCTTAAAACCCCTCTAAGTTGACGTTTTGCAGTTTTGATCCAACCGCTTATAAGCATAAATGGTGGCAAGGGTTCCAAAGGGTGCGGTAAAAAGACTGGCGACCCCAAAAGTGAATCCACTTAAAATTTCCATTAATGCCACCGGAAGCAACAAGAAAAAAATGGGCCTGAAATGGCTACTTGTTATTTCAAGGCTGTGCTGAAAGGCCCAAATGGGATTTACCTTTTTTTCAAGAATAACAAAAGGGTATGGAAATACCCTGCAAATCCAGTATGTGTAAATTATTACCCCGATTATTGTTCCGAATATGTTCCCCAATAAACTTCCGATGTTCGTCCCGAATATATACACCACTAAAAATCCGAGCAAACTCAACACAAAAGTGAGAAAAAAACATAGAATCGCCCCCACTAATAAAGACAGAAGGAAAAGAATATGGCCAAGAAGATATTTTCCGAATTGAGGTAAGGATTCCCAGACGTTTCTTAAATTTGTATTACTTCTTTTTATAAAGCTTATGCCAAGAACGTATATTGGAAAATGAATAACAACAATAAATAAGATAGCTTTAATAAGATCTAAAAAAGGTTGAAGACCCCTTGGATGTTCAGGAAATTCAAGTTCAAAAAACACCGAAAAAACGGCGTAAATTACAATGAAAACCCACCACCAGAATCCCACCTTGTAGAAATTCCGTATCCCGTACAGGATGGATTCCTTCGCCAATGAAAAGGTTCTGATTGGCTGCACGATTTTTTCAAGCGGCTGAGAAACGGCATTCTCCCCCACTTTTCAACCCCCCTATCCATGAAAAAAGCCGCCCACCGGCGGCTTGACCTTCTTTACCGAATTTTCCCCCAAGCCCCCAAGATACCAGGGAGATACTACATGATGAGGCAGGTTGGTTGCAAGAGGGGGCGGAAACCACGTAGAGGCGTACGTGCGGAGGGGTGAATACGTGCTTGGGTGAGTGCTGAATTCGAGGGGTGTTTGGGATCAGAGTTCAGCCCCACGCCTGGCTTTTCCCTGTCACCACCTGAGCCCTTGCTTTAAAACAGATTAAGCCCGGACCCACGAATGATTCCGAAAGACTTTTTCCTATCTCTTTAAGGATGCCAAAGATGGCTTTGGTTACTTTTTAAGGGTTCCTGATTCTAAAACCTGAGAATCTGAGCTCTGACCCCACCGGTTTCCTTGATTATAAAACTTGAGAATCTGAGGTCCGACCCCAGGAAGTCCAGGTTTCTCAGGTGCACTTATGGAATGTATCAGAGAAATTCCGTTTGTCGTTTACCGTAAAGCTCTCTAACTTCCAGGTACCAGGCACCAGGTACCAGGTACTAGGCACCAAGGACCAAGTATCAGGCACTCGGTGATACCTCTTTCTGGAAATCTGAAATACGACTCCGGGGTTTCACTCAAAAAGTCAGAAGGCAGGACCTGACCCCACCGGTTCTTTAGATGCCTTAAGAATGGTCCTCATGTACTCATCCTGCCGACTGACGTGAATGAAATGCATTATTGCCAGAAAAACAATAATAATTACTACAACCGCAACTACGGGCCAATGCATTATGAGTTTAATAACCATATATTTAAGGCCTTTCATTTTCAGAACGTTCAGACATGAGAAGGCGGTGCAAAACAGGAGAGCAACGTAGCAATTACCACACGCCTCCTTAATAACGATTAAGCGCTCAAGTTCCTGCCGCTCTTCAGGCTCAGTTTCTTTATGAAATTGAAACCTTATGGTGTAAAATTCTTCATTTTTTTTATAGGTATGATATCGAATAAGCCGAGTCTTTTCTCCAATTGCCTGAATTGCAAAAGCCATTATCCAGGCAAGACCAATCAGAATGAGCGCAGGAAAAAACTTTACCTTATTGCAAAACATCAACACATCATTCGAGGGAAACACCGCGAGACTTATCGTGACAAGTACGATCATACCTGGCACGATCTTACCGAAAAAATCGCGGAGTAATAGCCGCGAATAAAGTGCATCAAAAACATGCTGAAGATCACTCACAATTTTCTCCTGTCATCTAAATAATATTTAAATGAATGGTGCTCTTAGATAAGGTTCAGCCTTATTTCTAACGCAAAAAACCAAAACTTAACCGACTGTCTCGGCCCCCTGTTTTTCCCCAAGGTCATACCTAGGATCATGATTCAGCTCCGCGCTCAGTTTCTAATGTATTCTCCTGTCATAAACGAAGCCCTTACATCGAAATGAATTAAACCCATATTCACCAAAGATTTCGAAAAGCTCTTTCTTCCCTCGGTACGGATGCCAAAGATGCCTTTGGTTATTTTAAAAGGGTACCTGATTCTAAAACCTGAGAATCTGAGCTCTGACCCTGAAATTTCCGTTTAACGTTGATCGTTTAACGTTTAACGGTAAGCCCTTTATTTCACAGGAACCAGTTACCAGGCACTCGGTACTGTCTTTTCCGGAGAAACTGAGGCCCGACTCGGCGGTTTCAGTCAAAAGGTCAGAAGGCAGGACCTGACCCCACCGGTTTTTCTGGGACCAGGTACCAGGCACTCGGTACTCCTCTTTCCTGAGAAACTGAGGGCCGACCCCTCGTTTTTCCAAAACCTTAAACCCTAAGATACGACCCCCAGGACCCCCTAATGACTTTTAATGCGATTTTGAAAGGAATTTTATTCATCCAGGACCTCTGCAACCTCTATCTCGAAAACTACCTGTGGCCGGAAAGACAAATGTTGAAATACAAGCTACGACCCCAAGAATTCCAGAATTCCTGTATGGGGGGATATCGTAGATTCTAGGGGTAAATGGGGCCAGAGCTGAGATTCTCAGATTTTCTCCTGCCACCAACTGTGCACTTGCGTCGAAATGAAATGAGGCCAGATTCAATAATGATTCCGAAAGACTTTTTCTCACCTCTGTAAGGATGTCAATGACGGCTTTGGGTCCTGCTCTCTTTCCAAAGTTTTCTGATTAGGAAACCTGAGAATCTGAGGTCCGACCCCAAGAGGTTCAGAAAAGCTGAAAATATGAGCTCCGATCCCGAGAATTTCCTTTGCGGATCACACATCCCCGGTATCTGAAGCAAAAATACCTGACACAGAAATAGATAGGTTATGTGGTCTACCACCCACAATTCTTTTCCCCTCCTCAAAGAAATATGTTTGTAGCTCAGAGACATTTCGAACACACATAGTAAGAAGCAACCTGTACATCTTGGCCATATCTTCTTCGTTTAAAACTCTCCGCCTCTTTCCGATTTCAAGACCTTTCAGCATGGCGTCCGCAAAAGGATTAAACAACAAGGGATCACCATTGTTAAAATAAAGAATTCTTCCACTATCAAAAAACTTTTTAACTTGCATTCGGTAAGCGATATCTCCATGCTTTTCAACCTCACGATCATCTGCTACGTGCCTAAACGAACGTCTAGTTACTTTTATCCGCCCAGTTGAACTGTACGTGGTATCAGTATAGTTCGAACACAGAATTAATTCAGGAATCCAATAACCATCTATTCTTTCAAAGCCGGTAATATGCATGCCGATACCGATATCACCAGTAGTCAGTGCATCAAGTTCCTTTTGTAAGGATTTTCCCAATTTTTGGGACCACGTAAACAAATCGTCTTTATCATACGCACGGTTTACATGATCCTGTATAAAACCGTAGGTAGTAAATTTGTCATATATGGTCAGCCCCCAGTAGCTAATAGCTGCACGCTTACGCTCAAAAGGTATTATTTTACTCTTCTTGGATTCAATTACCTTCGAAGTGTTGTACTCTTTCACCGTTATTAAAGAGTCCGTTGAAATAGCGATACACTCTTTGGATAAAACGGCACTGATAACAGTCATGATATCTCCACAGTTTGGAACTATTTAAAAAGGAAAGCTTGAAACTTCTGAAGTGAAACAATAAGACCACATTTTTCCCCTATTTAACCTTCCAAAACTCTTCGATTTTCTCTTCAGCTTGAGTGAGCGGGTGGAGTCAGAGCTCAAATTCTCAGGCCTTCTACTCCTGCCAACAGGGCCTTTTTTCGAGAGGGGTGAATGGGGTCAGAGCTCAGATTCTCAGATTTTCTCCTGCCACCAACTGCGCACTTTCGTCAAAATGAACTGAGCCCAGATTCACCAAAGATTCATCAAAACTTTTTCTCCCCTCGGTAAGGGCGCCAAAGATGGCTTTAGTTATTTTTTAGGGTTTTGATTAAAAACCTGAGAATCTGAGCTCTGACCCCAAGTCTTCCCACTGAATAAAAACACCAACTCATCAGAAAAGAAATCGATTTTAGATTGGGTTAATATTAATTATTTTTCCACAAGCTAGTTATACCATACAATTCAAGCTCAGCCCAACGTAATACATCTGCAAGTGACCTTGATTTCCCCGTTCGAATGCTAATATCTACGTCAGCGCACAATAGATCAAGGGTTCCTTCTTTTAATAATCCTACTAAACGTTTCACTGCTGCTCTGGAAATTAATCCATATCCGTGAGTGGTAAGGTTTAGGAGGCATGCTTGATCTTTTTTCTCAGCCATGCCGATCATTGCATAAGCTGAAAGCCGAATATATAATGCTCTGTTATTTAACTGCTTGATCGGTAATAATTCACTTTTCGGTACACTTTTTCTTTCGTCATGGTGGATGTAATCCCAAAACTCTTTTTTGTTATAAATATCTTTAAGAAATTTTGGAATACCACCACCAATCTTTCTCAACCGTTTAACAACAGCTATTCCCAGTTCAGTGTGATTCCAATATACAATATTATTATTCTCGGAAGCGATCCGGTTCAGAACACCCTTGATGTCATCTATCTCTCCATATATTAATATAGTTAATACGATATATCTAGATGAGCGTGTTAGATGAATTTTACTCATCGCATCACGAACGAAGTGTAATCTATCGCCTGATGCTGAATTTAGTATTGCTACAGCACAGGCATTTGCTTTTGTAAATATCGCTGGTTTTTCAAAGTCTTTTTCCTTGGAGTTCCATTTTTCGTATTCCGCAATAAGTAAACCAAATTCATTATCGGATATTTTTTTATCAATTCCAGATAAAAGAATTTGTGCGTTTTCTGCGGAAACTCGGCTTACCTCATTTAGAAGTTGTTTAATTCGCCCTTGTCTGTTGTAAGCAAGAGCTTTTCCAAAAAGCATGTTTCGCAATGGGGGACGTGTTTTCTTAAGTTCCTCAAATAATCGCTGTACTTCTGACCGAGTCTGAGCCAAGGATATTTCCTTAAGTAACTTAAACTCTTTTAAGGACTTGGTTTGGCATTTTTCTTTCTCAAGAGTGGGGACATCATCACGAAGGACAAGGTCACGGTAAGTCTGGTTCAAACGTAAGCTTCCGCTATTTCTTAATATTTCAATCCACTCAATACGACCACTCTTTATTTGTAAAGCAAGAGCATTCGTTGATGCTTCTTTCACTTCAGCTCTAGCGTGCATTAAGCCATATCTTAATAATTCTTTTGAAGCTTTTAAAGCTTCTTCCAATATGAGGTAACTTAGTTCAGAGGCCAATTGATAACCACCAAAGACAGAAAAGTCATCAGTAACAAGTTCCTTCTCTCCAAGCTTTCGGCGCAAGAGTATAATTAATATTTTTTCATCTCTAGTCAGGCTGTCTTTGCTCTCTTCAGCTTTTAACCAATCAATTATTCTGGCTTTGTCAAAATCCAACAACCAATATAATGCTGGCCCAACTTCTTGTAGCCATGATCTTAAAATCAACCTAAGTTCTCCAGCATCCGGTACAATACGATTCCTATGCTTAAAGAGCAGTAATAGTTCTTCAGGACTAAGGGGAGTTCTTGTAGTTTGAAAAGCTGCAGCCTTCGTGCTCAATAATTCACGAGACTGCTTGAACTCACGTTCTTCTGAATCAACCAATTCTAGCATTATTTTCCGTGCTAAAAAGTCATGACTAATTTCATAGTAGGTATCTATGTGTCGGACCAAACGAAGGTTAATCAATTTCTCAAGGGCTATTTCGCAATCTTGCCTGCTAAAACCTGTGTCTTGTACAATATCATCAATCGTCTTTTGAGCTTTGACACCATAACTCCTCACAAGTGAAATCAAGACAACTCGTACATGACCTTCGCTGTCTTGAGCATACTCTAGTTGTCTAGCAAGATAGCCACCAATTACTCCTTCCATTCCTCCTGTTTCCTGATAATGTTTTAAATTGTATTTAATTTTTCCCTTCTTAGATGATGCCCAAATATGATCAACTAGCATTTGGATATACGGAGGATAAACGTCTAATTGTCCAAAGGATTTACTAGCTATAAACAAATCTTCCATTAAACGCTTTTGCCCTGTATCCCGTAAGTCAATATTTATTGAAAGATCAGAGCACACCTGTTTAATACTTTCCCAAGCCTCTTTCTTGTCGATTCCACCAACGTACATTCGTGGTAGTCCCTGCGGTGAGCCGCTAATCTTTTGCCAGTATTCACCAAGTCTACCCTCAAGATCCGCTCTGTAAATAATCAATACACTTATTGATTGAGGGCCTAATTCCCTTATGGCTCTTAACTCAGAAACCAACTTTTCGGTCTCTAGATTTTCACGTGCAGTTAAAACATCCTCAAATTGGTCAATGATTAGTAATACTTTTTCGTCTTTAAAAGCTGCACTAACCTCAGCAAGGAGGGGAACAAGAAAGCTTCTCTCAGGTGGTCTTCCCTCGAATACAGCAGTCTGAATTTGCCGAACTATATCGCCATGAGGAAGACCGAATGGCCTGGTGTAAATAGGACGAAATCCACTCCGCGTCACTTTTGGGAACAGGCCTGCGTGAATTAAAGATGTCTTTCCAACTCCGGAATCACCGAGTAAAAGAACAAAGGGATCCTGTTTCAAGCGTTCCAGCAATTGATTTACTATTTGATGTCGTCCGAAAAGGTAATCCCGATGTTCACTTGTCAGAAATTCCATTCCAATAGGTTGTCGAATGCTTTTAGGAGAAGGTAACTGAAAGGGACGAACAGTGGTGGGTTTAGTTGCGAAGTGTTCATTAGACTTTCGATATACATCTCGAATAATAGAAAATAAAAGATTCTCCTTGCTCTTGAAAGGGGTATACGTATGTTGTGACGCTTTATCTTTAAGACGTTTAAGACCAATTTGTCCGACTTGATTGCCTTCCTTATGTTCAATAAGCCAATTCTCATTTTCTTCGATGATGTATAATAAGATATCTTTTAAAATACCGGTACTGAATGCTGCTCTTGCCTCGTCAAATTCAAGCTCAGTTATGGATTTTCCACTATCCTTGTCAATGGTCCCATAGCGATGCGCATAAATTCCAATAAATAGGTCACATTCTCGTACTCTTTTAACAGAGTGGATATCCGGCGGATCAGCATCACTACCAAATGTCTCCATGATTATAAGTTCTGTTCTGAAAATCCCTTCTAACCATTGAATAATCTCTTTACGGGTTTCCACTAAGTCAACATAAGTTGAACTTAGAAAAATTCTTGGTTTGTGTGGGTTCGCTATAACCATAGTGACTAATTTACCATGTGCCTTAAAAACGCCAATTTTAACACCAGATTAAATACATGATTTCAGACTAATATGTCTAAGGCAATACTTGAGTCCTAAACCACGCTAGAATTTTCATTCTTAGCTTTAAAAGTAAAAATTATGTTGTTTTTCGAATTTAATGCTCCCAAAAACGCTCCCATTATTAATTTTAAGCAAAAATGGGGTTACGAAAACTATCGCAACCCCTTGATTTTATTGGTGGAGACGGCGGGATTTGAACCCGCGACCCCCTGCATGCGAAGCAAGAGGTATCGATCGTTATCTTATTCCGTCCAATATCCCTTAAAGCAAGGCTCACAAGAGTAGGTCAGATACGAGGCTCCGGTTCGACAGGCTCACCGCCCTGAGCAAACGATAGTGCGTCGAAGGGGACTGACGAAGCAACCGGAGCGTACACGGAACGTACGGGAGGATTGTATCAGTGCACCGGTGCACATGTGCACTAGTGCACTAAATCCACCCATGTCCCAATCTCGCAAGGCTCGCTAGAGTGCGTCAGATGCAAGGCTCGAAGGAGCGAGGGACCGCAGGCGTACTAGGGAGGTACGTCGAGGATCACGCGCGACTGAGTACGCAGCAGATGGACTACCCGATTAACACCAGCCCATGTCCATTTCTCACAAGGCTCACAAGAGTAGGTCAGATACGAGGCTCGACTGACGAGGAAACCGGAGCGTACACGGAACGTACGTGAGGATTGCCGAGGAGGGAGTACGAAGTAGATGGCCTGCTATTGTGAGCCGCTATAACCTTACCCCAAAGGATCTAAGCAGCATAACAGTCTCCATGAGAGGAAGCCCGATGACATTAGTATAACTCCCCACAATCCCCTCGACAAACACAGCCCCCCTCCCCTGCAAGGCGTAGGCCCCCGCCTTATCCATCGGCTCCCCGGATTCCAGATACCAGTTGATCTCCCAGTCCTCCAACTGCTTGAACCGGACCCGGCTCTCAACAGTGATCACCCTCTGCTTGCTTTTCCGGTGCCAGACGGCGGCGACACCCGAGAGGACCGTATGCTCCTTCCCGGCGAGGCGGGCGAGCATCTCCTTCGCATCCTTCTTGCTGCGCGGCTTGCCCAGGATCGTCTTCCCGTTTAGCACCACCACAGTGTCGCAGCCCAGGACCACGTCGTCCGGGTAATTGACGGCAACGCTCAGCGCCTTTTCCAGGGCCACCCTGGTGGCGTATTCTCTCGGGGTCTCCTCCGGGAGGGGCTTTTCCTCCGCAGTCGGGGAGATGACCTGGTACTTGATCCCGGTCAGGTCGAAGAGCTCTTTGCGCCTGGGAGAACCCGAGGCGAGGATGACTTTCTTTTTGCGGAACCAGCGTTTTGTAAACAAAAGTTACTCTCCGTGTAACTCGATCCGTCCAACGTCCAATGGGGCAACCAACGTTACTTTATCCCTAACATTTCGGGTCTAATGTCCAACATCCAATGTTCAACGTTATATATCATGATGCTTTTCCCCCAACCAGGTCTGTCCTACGTAAAATATCGATGGCCAAAGACCGGATTCGGTCTTCCCGTTGGCCAAGTGGTCAGGTGCCAGACCAGAACGTGCAGGACCAAGGCTTTGTGATGCCGTTTCTAGGGGTTTTCCCGGCTCTTCCCGTTGGACGTCGGACCTTGGACATTGGAGGTTCCTGTTTCGTTGGGCGTTGGACGTTGGACGTTGGACGTCTTAATGAATTCCCAATACCTCTCCCTTTCGTTCCCGAAGAGGATCTCTTCCGCGCCGGGGTAGATCTTTGTCAGGCGCATTACTGATACACCGTGTGGAGGCAGCTTGTCCAGCGCCGCGGACACATCCCGTCCCCCGAGAGAGAGCAGTGCGTCCAGGAAGGCCCCCCGGACCGAGCCGGTGCGCACGGTCACCCCGCCGAGCCTCATGGCCCCTTCCCGGATGATGGCGAGCCTCCGTTTCAGGTCCCCCTCCCGTGCCATGGGGACCATCTCGAAAGGGGTCTGGGGCTTCGGCACGAAGGGGTTGAGGCTGGCAGTCAGGTGACCGATTTTTCCCCGTCCCCTGCCGACCTTTAGCATCCTCTCCCTGACCCGGGCAATGAGATCCACGACGGCCCTGGCGTCGGCGTCGTCTTCTTCCGGGAGGCCGGCCATGAAGTAGAGCTTGAGGTTGGGGACCCCGGCCTGGGCCAGCATGTCCACACGGGAAAGGAAATCCCGGTCTGTCATCCCCTTCCCGAGGGAGGCTCTTAATCTTTCGGTCCCCGCCTCGGGGGCGAGGGAAACGGTCTTGTGCCCCGCCCTGGCGAGGAGGGCGGCCAGCTCGGGGGTCACCCGCTCGGCCCGGATGGAGGATGGGGAGAAGGTCCCGCCCCTCGAGAGGACAAATTCGCACATCTTTAAAAGCTTCGGGTGAAAGGAAACGGCCGTCCCCACGAGGCCGATCCGGTTCCTGAAAGCCAGGCCGATCCCGGCCTCCCTTTGGAAGGCTTCCATCCCGAGAAAGCGCACCGGCCCGCAGACAGACCCTGCCGCGCAGAAGCGGCATCCGGCCCCGCAGCCGCGCGAGACCTCCAGGGGATACATTTTACCGAACCCGGTCTCACGGGAGATCACGGCGGGACGTGCGGGGACCCGGTCGAGGTCCCCGAAAAACACCCTGGCCACGGGGCAGGGGCGCGATGGGATGTAGATCCCCGCGGCTCCCTGCATGCGCGAAAGGACGGCGTCCCTGTCGGCACCGGATTCAAGGAGGCTTTCCATGAGAAGGGGAAGGACCGGCTCACAGTCCCCCAGGACCGCGAGGTCAAAATACGTGGAACAGGTTTCGGGGTTGATGGTGAGGGCGTTTCCGCCCCCGACCACGAGGGCTTCCCCTTTCGTTTCCAGCAGCCGGGGGAGGTGGACGAGGTCCGGCTGATAGGAAACGGAAAGGGCGATGACGGCAAATTCCTGGAGGCTGCGCCCGCCGTCCGGGAAGTCAAGGGATCGTCCGGTCCAGAAAACCCTCCGCGCGTCGAAACCCGGCCTCTCGAGGAACGCTCTCAAGACGGCCTGGTACCCAAGGTTCGACATGCCCACCCCGTAGGTGCTGGGGTAGGCCACCGCGACCTTCAGCCCGCCGCTCCGGGGTTGCGGCGAGACCCAGGATTCCCCCGGCCGCGCTTCCCGGGACACTTCCCGTCAGTCCGCCTGGCGCCTCAGGAAAGCAGGCACCTCGAACTCTTCCTCTTCGATGAGGGTGATGGCGGGCCGCCTGACCTTCTCGGGCTGAGGCTCCCCTTCCTTCCTCCGGACATAGGCCGGGATTTCCATGTCCTGGGTCCGGTCGATCTTCAGGTGCGGGAAGTGTTCCCGGTTCTTTTCCGGGTTTTCCCGGCCGAAACCCGTGGCGATGACGGTGACCATGAAATCGTCGCCGAAACCGTCGTCCTCGACCCAGCCGAAGATGATTTCCGCGTCCTCGTGCACCGCGCTCCGGATGATGGAGGAGCTGTGCTGGATCTCCTGCATCCCGATGTCCGGCCCGGCGGTGATGTTGATGAGAACCCCGGTGGCCCCGTCGATGCTGTTGTCCTCGAGAAGGGGGCTGGAAATGGCGGTCTGGGCCGCTTCGGCCGCGCGGTCCTCTCCTGACGCCACGCCGGTTCCCATCAGGGCCTTTCCCTTTCCTTCCATGACCCTCTTGACATCGGCAAAGTCCAGGTTGATCCGCCCCGGCTTGGTGATGAGGTCGCTGATCCCCTTGACGGCGGAAAAGAGGACCTCGTCCACCACCCGGAAGGCATCCCGGGCCTTGGCTCCATGCTTGATCACCGAAAAGATCCTGTCGTTGGGGATGACGATGAGGGTGTCCACGCACTGGCGCAGTTCCTCGAGGCCCTCTTCGGCGTTCTTCATCCTCACCCGCCCCTCGAAATCAAAGGGCTTCGTAACGACCCCGACCGTCAGGGCGCCGATCTCCTTGGCCATACGCGCCACCACCGGAGCCCCTCCGGTCCCGGTGCCGCCCCCCATCCCCGCGGTGACGAACACCATGTCCGTCTGGGTGAGGCAGTCGCGGATCTGGTCCTCGCTTTCCTCCGCGGACTTCCGTCCGACCTCCGGATCCGCCCCCGCTCCCAGGCCGTGGGTCACTTCCGTGCCCAGCTGGATCTTCGTCGGGGCAAGGGATGTCTTCAGGGCCTGGGAGTCCGTGTTGGTGCAGATGAACTCCACATTCCTCAGGCGGGATTCGATCATGTTGTTTAAGGCGTTCCCTCCCCCGCCCCCGATCCCTATGACCTTGATCCTGGCCTTGAGATCCTGGCTGTCCTCCACAAATTGCAGCATGGTCCACCTCCTGACGGCGGGCGTCCCGGCGGCCCGCCAGATTTTTCCGCTCCAGGGAAAACTCCCGTTCAACGTTCAACGAAAAAACTTTCAGTGCACCGGTGCACCTGTGCACACGTGCACTTCCTTCTTTTGGACGGCTCTTAAAAGAACTCCTTTTTCCCTTTTTCGCTTGCTAACATGCGCGCCTTTTTCCTTTGGCCCTCCGGCCTTATGTCTGTCCAAAGATCCAAGCCACATTTCCAACTCAAGGGGTCTTCTCGTCTTTCCCCTGACGTTGGACGTTGGACGGCCATTTTCCCTCAGCCTTGGAAATTTATCCCCTTTCAAAAATCCGCACCCAACATCAAAAGCAGGTTTTCCCTACGTCTTTCCCCTGACGTTAGACGTTGGACGTTGGACGTTGGACGGCTCTTAAAAGAACTCCTTCAACCATCCCTTCATCTTGGAAAGGATCTTCTCGAAGATCCTCGATTCGTTGGTCCCGAAGCCGCTTCCATCGACGCCATGGGTGCCCGCGTACTTGACCAGGCCCACCGCCACGGCGTGCATGGGGCTGTTCACCACGTCCACCAGTCCCCCGATGGCAAGGGGCGTTCCCCGGCGCACGGGGAGGTTGAAAACCTGCTCCGCAAGTTCGGGCATGCCGGGCATGATCACCGTCCCGCCGGTGAGCACGACCCCGGAAGCGACCTTGTCGTCGTGCCCGGATCTTAAGATCTCCCGGTTGATGAGATCGAAGAATTCCTCGGCCCTTGGTTCGACGATCTCGGCAATCGTTTTCCTGGAGATCCGCCGGGGCTGGTGTCCCCCTACGGACGTAACGTCCACCATTTCCTCGTCATCGACCATCTCGATGAGGGCGCACCCGTGCTGGCGCTTGATCTTGTCGGCCTCCGTGACGGGGGTCCTCAGGCCGTAGGCCAGGTCGTTGGTGAGGTTCGCTCCGCCGAGGGCCAGGACGGCGGAATGCTTGATGCTCCCGTTTCCGAAGATGGCGATGTCGGTCGTCCCCCCGCCGATGTCGACCAGGACCACGCCCAGGTCCTTTTCCTCCTCGGTCAGGACCGAAGTGGCGGCCGCCAGCGGTTCGAGGACGATATCGAGGACATCCAGGCCGGCCCGATGGCAGCTCTTGATGATGTTCTGGGCGGAGGTCACCGCCCCGGTCACGATGTGGACACGGGCTTCCAGGCGCACTCCGGACATCCCAAGGGGGTCCTTGATGCCGTCCTGGTCGTCCACGATGTACTCCTGGGGCAGGATGTGGATGACCTCCCGGTCCAGCGGCATTGCCACGGCCTGGGCGGCGTCGATCACCCTCTCCACGTCCTTGCGGGTCACCTCCCTGGTCTTCACAGCCACGACCCCGTGGCTGTTGAAACCCTTGATGTGCCCCCCCGCAATCCCCGCGTAGACCCCCTGGATGGGTACCCCGGCCATCAGTTCGGCTTCCTCCACGGCTTTCTTGATGGAATCCACCGTGGCATCGATGTTGATCACAACACCCTTGCGCAGGCCCTTCGAGGGTGTGGTCCCGATCCCGACGATCTCGCACTTGCCCAGATCATCCACGGCTGCGACAACGGCGCAGATCTTGGTGGTGCCGACATCCAGTCCAACGACGATTCTTTCCCTTCCCTTGGCCATGTTTCTAACCTCCGGCAAACGAATTTTTTCCCGGGCTCTCTTTCTTGACGGTGCTTTCAGGCAAGGCCACCACCCTGCCCTCGAAGCGCAGGTCGTACCCGGGGGCGGTGGAATCGAAGACCCCCGCCTGGATGAACCTTTTCAGCCGTTCCAGCGCCCCGGACACATTCCGGCGGGGAAACACGAGCATCGTGCCGCTCCCTGTCAGGAAAACGAGGAGACGCTGATTGTTTATCCTCACCTCGCTGATCCTTTCCCTTTCCGGGAACCCCGAAGAGACCATCTCTTCAATGACCTCCAGGGCAAAGACCGCCTCGTCTGCCACCACTCCCGGACTCGGGATGTTTTCGATGCCGGTGATGACCGGGAACTCTCCAGAGAAAACGTCCTCCCGGGACAGGACCACCCCTTCCCCGTCCACGATGGCGAACCCTCCGCCCAGGACGGCTGCCGCCGGCATTCTTTCAACGACAAGGATCCGGAGGGTGTCGGGCAGTTCCCTCACCACCGAAACGTCTTTCACCACCGGGTGGGTGAGGAGCCTTTGGCGCACGCTCATGATGTCCACTCTGACCAGGGGCTCCCCCGGGCGCACCCCTGAAAGGTTGATGAGCCTTTCCGGCTCGATCTGGATGCATCCTGAAACCTGGATGTCCTTTACCGCGAGATACGAAGACACGATCATTTTATCCACGCCCAGGTATCCTCCGTAGAGGATCACGAGAACGAGAGCCCCGGCCGCGGCGCCGCGCAGGACCCACCAGGATCTGACCAGGAAGGTCCGGATCTTCTGCGCATTCAGGCCCTTCCTCCTGAAAATGCTCTTCCGGGCATGACGGGTCGATCGGGTTTTCCCCCGCATCCCGTTCTTTCGGGCCGTTTTCATCGGCTTCCCTCGCCCGCGGTTCGCAGCATCTCCAGGACCAGTTCCACAAAACCGATGCCCACCCCGGCGGCGGACTTCGGCAGCAGGCTCGTGGGGGTCATCCCCGGCATGGTGTTGACCTCGATGACGAAGAACTTCTCCCCCTTGCCCCGGAAATCCACCCTTACCCCTCCGCAGCACCGCAGGACCCTGGAGGCGGCGAGGGCCATCTCCCGCAGGATCGTTGTGGCGTTATGCCCGATGGGTGCCGGAAACCGGTATTCCCGGGCACCGGTGATATATTTGGCTTCGTAGTCGTAAAACCCGTTCCCGGTCACGATCTGCACCACCGACATGGGCCGGTCGTTGAGCACCCCTACCGTGAGGTCATCCCCTTCGGCGAAATCCTCCAGGAGCACATAGGGGTCGTGAGACGCGGCTTTCCTGATGGCCTCGGGCAGGTTTTCCTCCCTTTCCACCACCGAGATGCCGATGGTCGAGCCCTCCCGGTTGGGCTTGACAACCACGGGGAACCTCACTCCTTCCGGAACCGCGTGGGAATGGGGCCCGATCTCCACAAAATCGGGGGTCGGGATCCCACTTGCTTTCAAGACCTTCTTGGTCATCCCCTTGTCCAGGGCCAGGGCCGAAGCCATCACGCCGGGTCCGGTGTAGGGGATCCCCATCAGGTCGAGGGCTCCCTGAATGGTCCCGTCCTCCCCTCCGCGACCGTGGAGGGCGATGAAAACCCGCTCGATCCCCAGCTTCCGGATCTCCCCCCTCCAGTCGCCCGCTGTGTCCACCTTCACGGCATCCACACCCCCATCGATAAGAGCGTTGAAAACCGACTCCCCGGTGACCAGCGAGATATCCCTCTCGGCCGAGGTCCCTCCCATGAAAACGCCCACCTTACCCATCGATCACCCGGACCTCTTCCTCCAGCCGAATCCCGAACCGCTCCAGCACAGCCTGCCTGACCTTCTCGGCGAGGGTCTGGAAATCCCTGGCCGTGGCGCCGCCGGTATTGACAAGGAAATTGGCGTGGAGAGAGGAAACCTGTGCCCCTCCGCATCGGGCGCCCTTCATCCCGGCCTCATCAATGAGCCGGCCCGCGCTGTCTCCCTCCGGGTTCTTGAACCAGCAGCCGGCGCTGGGACGGTCCAGAGGCTGGGTCCCTTTCCTCTGAAGGAACCGGCTCTGGATCTTCCTCCGGATGGTTTCCGGCGAGGACGCCTTCAACCGGAACCTTGCGCCGAGGATAATGTCCCCCTCCATCAGGCCGCAGGATCGATAGGAAAAAACTATCTCCTCTTTCCTGACCCAGCGGGGGGTCGAATCCCTGAAGAGGTTCACGCTCTCGAGGGTGTCGGAGATTTCCCCCGTACTGCTGCCCGCGTTCATCCTCACTCCTCCGCCCACGGTCCCCGGGATGCCGGAAAGGCATTCAAGGCCCTCGAGACCCTCCTGCGCCGAAAATGCCACCATCGAGGGAAGCAGGGCCCCGCCCCCCGCGAAGAGCACAGTGTCCTCCTCACGGCGCATCTCTAAAAACTCTCCGCCCAGCCGGATCACGCACCCCCGGAACCCGCCATTGGGAAAAAGGACATTGGTGCCGCCTCCGAGAACCATCCGGCGCTCCTTGCCCTCTTCCAGGAGTCCGGTGATGATCCCTAGATCCTCCAGGTCTCCCGGAACGACCATGAGGTCCGCCTCTCCCCCCACTTTCAGGCTGCAGTGCCGGGAAAGGGACTCACCCTCCATGATCTCTCCTTTAAAACCCTTTTCCCGAAGCCTGGGGCCCTGAAGCGTCAATTTTTCCCCTCCAGTCTCCGGACAAGGGCCTCCCCGGCCTTCCAGATATTCCCGGCTCCGAGAGTCAGGACCAGATCTCCCTTTTCCATGTCCTTAACGGTCTTTTCCACGGCCTTTTCCCACCCCCCTATGTATTCCGAGTAACGGTGCCCGTGGCTTGCGATGGAAATGGCGACATCGGCTCCCGAAAGGCCCTCGATGGCCTCCTCCCCGGCGGGATAGATGTCGCAGACCAGGACCCGGTCCGCGTTGTGAAAGGCCGTGCCGAATTCCGGGAGAAGATCCCGGGTGCGGGTGAACCGGTGGGGCTGGAACAGGACGATCACGCGTCCTTTCCATCCTTGCCGGACGGCTTCCAGGGTGGCCCGGATCTCGGAGGGATGGTGGGCGTAGTCATCGTAGACCCGCAGCCCGCCGGCCTCACCCTTCAGCTGGAACCGCCGGTGAGTTCCCGAATAGGAGTCCAGGGCGCTGGATATGGTTTTAAAGGGGATCTCCAGCTCCAGCGCCACGGCGATGGCCGCGAGGGAGTTAAGGACGTTGTGCAGGCCGGGTACGGGGAGAGTCACCTGACCGGCAGGTTTTCCGCTATGGACCACGGTGAAGGAGGTGGAAAAACCCTCGTGGCTGATATCCCGGGCGGTGACGTCAGCCTGGGCGGTCAGGCCATAGGTCATGTAAGGCCGGTCGAGGTCCGCCAGAAGCCCGGCCACCTCCTGGTCATCCAGGCACAGGACGGCCCTCCCGTAGAAGGGCACCTTGTCGACGAACATCCTGAAGGCCTCCCGGAGGCTCTCGAAATCGCCGTAATAGTCCATGTGCTCCCTGTCGATGTTTGTGACGACGGCGATGGTCGGGGTCAGCTTCAGAAAAGATCCATCGCTCTCGTCGGCCTCCGCCACGAGGTAGTCCCCTTCCCCCAGGCGTGCGTTGGTCCCGAGGCTGTGGAGCTTTCCCCCGATGACGGACGTGGGATCCAGGCCGGCTTCCCCCATGATGGTGGCGATCATGGAGGTGGTGGTCGTCTTCCCGTGGGAGCCGGCGATAGCGATCCCGTACTTCATCCTCATGAGTTCGTTGAGCATGATCGCCCTGGGGACGACCGGGATCCCGGCCTGCCTTGCGGCCACCACTTCGGGATTGCTCTGCCTGACGGCGGAGGAGATCACCACCACGTCCGAACCTTCCACGTTCTTCCCCTCGTGCCCGATGTTGACGCGGCACCCGAGGTCCTTAAAGCGCAGGACGGTGTCACTCGCGGCGAGATCCGATCCGCTCACGCGGTATCCGAGATTGCACAGGACCTCCGCGATCCCGGACATTCCTATCCCCCCGATGCCGACGAAGTGGATGTGACGCGTTTTCCTCAGCTTGACCAATCTATGACTCCCTTTTTCGGGTGGGGGAGTAATGGGTGGAGAGTAAAGGGGATAGGCCCGGCTTCTTCCCGACCTTCGGCCTTTTCTCCCTTGCTCCCTTTCGCCCTTACTCTCTTACGCCCCTACTCAATACTCCCCTACTGAACCTTCTTCCCTATCCTCCCCATCTCGGCTTTCACGATCTTTTCGGCCGCGTTCCGCACCCCGGCCTTTCTGGCGGAATCTGTCATCTCCGCCAAAAGCCCGGGACTCTCGAAAATACGGACGATCTTCTCGAAAATCAGGTCCCCCGTGGCTTCGCCGGGTAAAATGGTGACGGCGCCGCCGCGCTCCTCGAACCACCTCGCGTTCAGGTCCTGGTGGCCCCCCGCAGACTGGGGATAGGGGATCAGGAGGGCGGGCAGTCCGGAACCCGCCAGTTCCGACACGGTCATCGCTCCGGCCCTGGAAACGCAAAGATCCGACTGGCCGTAGGCCTCGGCTATCTCCGTGATGAAGGGGACCACCCTGATCCACTCCGCGTTCCCGTATGCCTCCTTTACCTTTTCCTCGTGGGCCGGCCCCGTCTGATGGGTGACGAAAAGGTCCGGAAAACGTTTTTTCAGGCGCGGCACAAAGTTGAGGGCCAGCACGTTGATCTGTCTCGCTCCCTGGCTGCCCCCAAGAATCAGCAGATTCTTCCTCCCCGCGGGCCTTTCAAGATCAGCCGGAGGCAGGGCATCAGGCCGGATGGGGTTTCCCGAAACGATGGTCTTTTCCGTCGGAAAAAGCTCGCTCCGGCTGGCGAACCCCTGGTAGATCCTCTGAACAAAACGGGCCAGGATCCTGTTCGCGCGTCCCGGCATCACGTTCTGCTCCAGGATCGAGCAGGGGATTCCCCGCACGACCGCTGCAAGGACGGCGGGTACCGAGGCGTATCCGCCGACCCCGATGACAAGGTCGGGCTTTACCCTTCCCAGGGCCCCAAAGGCCCTGAAAGCCCCCCAAAGGAGGGACAAACCGTTGCCGAATCCCTTTACCAGTCCGCTTCCCATGACCCCTTTCACCGGGAGGACGATGAGGTCATAGCCCAGTGCGGGGACCACCTTCAGCTCCAGTCCCCTCTTCGCGCCGATGAATGTCACCCTGGTCTCCGGAGCCTGCCGCCGGAATTCTTCCGCAAGGGCAAGACCCGGGTAAAGATGCCCACCTGTTCCTCCCCCGGCGATCACCAGATTCATGATCCGGCGCTCCTCCCCGCCACATTCAGGACGATCCCTGCCGCGATCATCGAAGTCACAAGGGAAGATCCTCCGTAACTGATAAAAGGCAGAGGCAACCCCTTTGTGGGAAGAAGCCCCAGGACAACCATGCTGTTGACCACGGCCTGGATGCCGATCATCAAGGTCAGCCCGGCGGCCAGAAGGGTGCCGAAACTGTCCGGGGCCCTCTGGGCGGCCCGCATCCCCTTGATGGTGAACACAGCGAAAAGGACCAGGACAAGAATGACTCCCGCGAAACCCAGCTCTTCCCCGATGACGGCCAGGATGAAATCTGTGTGGGGTTCCGGCAGGAAAAGCAGTTTGCTTTTCCCTCCGCCGAGGCCGACCCCGAAAAGCCCGCCGTTTCCAAAGGCGACAAAGGACTGAACCAGCTGGAAGCCGGAGCCGTCGTATTCCTTCCAGGGATCGAGAAAGGCCTTGATCCTCTCGACACGGAAGTTCTCCGACAGGATCAGGTAGGTGATCACGGGGGCGGCCATCAGGGCGATGCCCGCCAGAATCCTTTTCGGCACCCCCGCGATGAAAAGCATGGTGCAGCCCAGCAGGACGATGAACAAGGCCGTCCCGAGGTCCGGTTCCCTTGCCACAAGGAAAAAGAGGGCGGCAAGGACGATAAAGGGCGGGATCAGGACTTTCCACCCTTCCTGGACCCGCTCTCCCCGCACGGCCAGGTAGCGGGCGAAATAAACGACGACAATGAGCTTGGCGAATTCGGCGATCTGGAGGGAAACGGGGCCTACCCGGAACCAGCGGGCGGCGTTGTTGGCCGTGTGGCCAAGAGGCGTCAGGACCAGCGCAAGGAGGAGCATCGTTCCCACGAGGAGCGGGGCGATCCCTTTCCCCCAGAACCCGTAGGGGATCGCCGCGGAGGCAACCATCATCAAAACCCCGAGAGCCAGGAAAACCAGCTGTCTTTTAAAGAAGAAATAATGATCCCCGGCGTGTTCGAGGTCCGCCCTTACCGCGCTTGCGGAAAAGACCATCACGGTTCCCAGGACCGCCAGGGCAAGGACTATGGTGACGATGAAGGGATCCAGCCGGAGGTGTCTCATCCGCTCATCTCCATGTACTTCGCAGCCGCCTCCTTGAAGGCCCGGCCGCGTTCCTCGAAACTGGAAAACATGTCGAAACTGGAGCAGGCCGGTGAAAAAAGGATCTCGGTCCCGTGCCTTGCCTCCTTCATCGCTTCTTTCACCGCGTGATCGAGGTCCCGGACCCTCAGGATCCTCGCGGCTCCCCGGAAGGACTTCTCCATCCGGTCGGCAGCCTCGCCGAGAAGGATGAGAAGCTGGACCTTCCTCTGGATGGGTTCCAGGAGTGGTTCATAGGGGGTGCCCTTGTCCTTTCCCCCGAGGATCAGGATCACCTGCCCACCCAGGCCTTCAAGGGATCGCAGGGTCGCCCCGACGTTGGTGCCCTTGGAATCGTTGTAAACCGGAACCCCCCTGAAATGCCCCACCAGTTCCATCCTGTGTTCCAGACCCCCGAAGGTGCGCAGAGCCTGGGCCGTTTCCCGGGCAGGGATCCCCATCTTCCAGGCTACGGCCGTAGCCGCGAGGGAATTTTCCAGGTTGTGGGTCCCTGTCAGGGCGATGGACCGGACGCTGACAATTTCCCGGGTCTCCCGTCCGTCCCGGATCCTGATACAACCCCCTTCGACGAAGACCCCCTTCCCGGGGCAGGAACTCCTGGAAAAGGGGAGCTTTTCAGCCGATGCCGCCGCCGCGATGACCACGGTGCCGGGGTCGTCGGCGTTGAAGACCGCCGTGTCTCCGGACCCCATCAGGGAAAAAACCCTCGCCTTGGCTTCGACGTACTGGGCCATCCCGGGATAACGGTCCAGGTGATCCGGTGAAAGGTTGAGAAGGGCCGCGATCCGGGGGCGGAAGGTTTCCACCGTCTCTAACTGAAAGCTGGAGACCTCGGCGATGAGAAAATCCAGTTTTTTCTCATCCTCCACGAAGGATGTGGCGGGGGTGCCCAGGTTCCCTCCTGTCGCCACCTTCACCCCCCCCAGCCTGGCCATGAGGTCCAGAAGGGTGACCGTCGTGGATTTCCCGTTGCTGCCGGTGACGGCGACCCATGGGACCGTCGTGAGCCGGAAAGCCAGCTCCATCTCCCCGATGACGGGAATTCCCCGGGAGCGGGAGCGGGCCAGGGGTGCAAGATCAGTGGGCACTCCCGGGCTCACAATCACGAGGTCGCTCTTTTCGAAGAGCTCCGCCGGATGTCCTCCCCAATGGATCTCGACCCCGGGCTCAAAAATGGCCGCGCCTCCCGGGACATGTTCCCGTTCTTTTTTCTCGGTGACAATCACCCTGCACCCCATCCGGGCAAGGAGGTTGGCAGCGGAGATTCCCGACCGTCCGAGCCCCAGGACAAGGACCTTCCCGCCCTTCCCGAGGATCCCCGCCAGGGGATCGTTTCTGTCTCGAAAGGAGATGCCCACGTCTCACCTTATCTTCAGGGTGCTCAGGGAAAGGAGCACCAGGATTATGGAGATGATCCAGAACCGGACGATGATCTTCGGTTCGGGCCACCCTTTCTTTTCGAAATGGTGGTGAAGAGGGGCCATGAGAAAGACCCTCTTCCCGAAAAGCCTGTAACTGGCCACCTGGATAATGACGCTCAGCGTTTCCAGAACGAAAAGGCCCCCCACAAGGACCAGCAGGATCTCCTGCTTGGCCACCACCGCCAGGACGCCGAGAGATCCTCCCAGGGACAGGGAACCGATATCCCCCATGAACACCTGTGCCGGATAGGTGTTGAACCAGAGGAACCCGAGGCTCGCGCCGACCATCGCCCCGGCGAAGATCGCCAGCTCGCCGGCCTCGGGGATGAAGAAGATCTGAAGGTAATCGGCAAAGGCCGCATGGCCGGATACGTAAATAAGGAGGGCAAAGGCGGCGGAAGCGAACATGACGGGACCGATGGCAAGCCCGTCCAAGCCGTCAGTCAGGTTGACCCCGTTGGAAGTCCCCATGATCACCAGCATCACGAAGGGGATATATAACCAGCCAAGATCCAGCAGGGCCCCCTTGAAAAAGGGAACCTGAAGAAAGTGGCCCCACTGGCCGGAAGGGTAGATATACAGGTAAACGGCGACAATGGCCGCGAGGGCCATCTGGGCGAGGAACTTGGCCCGGATGGGGAACCCCTTCCCCTTTGACCCGTAAAGCTTGAGCATGTCGTCGATGACGCCCACCAGCCCGAAACCCGCAAAGGTGAGAAGGACCACCCACACCAGCCTGTTGGAAAGGTCAGCCCAGAGGAGAGTCGAGAAGGCGATGGCCAGAAATAGGAGCAGTCCTCCCATGGTGGGGATCCCGGCCTTTAAAAGGTGGCCTTCCGGTACATACTCGCGCACATAGTCTCCCGGCTGGACAGTCTTGAGCCGCCCGATGATCCAGGGGCCCAGGATGAAGCTGATCCCCAGGGCCGTCAGAACGGAAAGGGCCGTCCGGAAGGTGATGTACCGGAATACATCGAAGCCCGGGTCAACAGCCGTCAGTGTCGAGAAGAACTTGTAAAGCAACTAGACCCCTCCCGTCCTCGTGGAAGGCATCCTCTGCAGGAAAGCCTCCATGATCTTTTCCATCCTGGCGGCCCTGGACCCCTTGAAAAGGACCCACACACCCGGGGTCAGAAGGCCGTCGAGAATTTTGATGGCCTCTTCCTGAGTCCGGCAGACCTTGACCCGGAAAGGATCCATCCCTTCTTCGAGGGCTCCGTCGCCCACAAGACCGGCGTAAGCCCCAACCGCGATAAGGTAGTCGATCCCGAGTTCGGCGGCGGCCCGGCCGATGGCGAGGTGCCCTTCACGGGTAAACTCCCCCAGTTCCATCATCTCCCCGAGGACAGCCACGGTCACCCCTTCCTGACTGAACTGCGCAAGGTTCGTTAACGCGGTCTGAACCGAAAGGGGGTTGGCATTGTAGGTGTCGTCGATGAAATGAACCTCCGGGAACGGGGAGAGGATCCCCCCTCTCTGGCCGGGCGGCACCCAGTCTTCGAATCCTCCGGTAATAAGCTCCATTGGAAGCTCGAGGGATTCGCAGGCGGCGACCGCGGCGAGGGCGTTTTCCACGAAGTGCCGGCCGCGGGCCCTCAAGCGGACCTTTCCCCGTGCCCGGGGAGTCCGCAGGACAAAGGACATCCCCTTGTCTTCCAGGGATATTTCCTCCGCGCGGACGGTGGCCGGACCGGAACCGTAGGTCACCACCCGGCACCTGGCCTTTGCCTGGAAGGGAGGCTGGTTGGGGTCATCGGAATTGATGGCGACCCACCCGTGGGCCGGCAGTTCCTCCAGGATGGACATCTTCTCCTGGACCAGGAACTCCGGGGTCATGAATCCTTCCAGGTGGGCCCATCCGATCCTCGTTATCACCGCCCCGTCGGGTCCCATCATCTTTGACAACCGCCTGATCTCCCCGGGGGAGTTGGCCCCGATCTCAAACACCGCGAAACGGTGGTGGTCGGCAAGACCCAAGAGGGAAAGGGGAAGGCCGATCTCATTGTTCAGGTTGCCCTGATTCTTAAGGCACGGTCCCACGTTGGAAAGGAGGGAGAAAAGCATCTCCTTCGTGGTCGTTTTTCCCACGCTTCCCGCAACCGCGATCACCGTGGCCTGGTGCCGGTTCCTCCAGAAGGATCCAAGGTCACCCAGGGCCTTGATGCTGTCCCCGACCAGTAAAAGGGGAATGGGGGCCAGCTTCGCGGCCGGCAGAGGCGTTCCCTCCTCCACCACCGCCATGACCGCCCCTTTCTTCCAGGCTTCCCGGACGAAATCGTGGCCATCGAAAATCTTTCCTCTCAAGGCGAAGAAGATCTCACCCGGCCTGGTCGTTCGGCTGTCGATGGAGATACCCGTGAACAACTCGGCCCCGTCGGCCCTGGACACGAGGGTTCCTTTTGTCCCCTCGATGATATCGGCCAGGCTGTACCGGATCATGATTTCATCTCCAGAGTCTGGTCGATGGCCTTTTTCAATTCATCCACATCGGAGAAAGGAAGGATCCGGTCCCCGATGATCTGGTAGTTCTCATGACCTTTCCCCGCCAGCAGAAGGGTGTCACCCGGCTTCGCCTCCTTAACGGCCATCTCGATGGCTTTCTTTCGGTCCGTGACCCGCTGCCACTGCCCCTCGCTTTTCCCGAGGCCTTCCACGATCTCATCGATGATCCTCTCGGGGTCCTCCCCCCTCGGATTATCCGTGGTCACGAAGGTAAGGTCCGCCAGGCGCAAGGCCGCCTCGCCCATCACAGGCCTCTTGCTCCGGTCCCGGTCCCCACCGCACCCAAAAACCACGAGAAGCCTTCCGGGCGTGATCTGGCGCGCGTTTTCGAGGAGGTTCTCAAGGGCGTCCGGAGTGTGGGCGTAATCCACCACGGCCGTCCACGGCTGACCTCTATCCACCCTTTCAAACCGCCCCGGGATCTTCTTGACCAGGGAAAGACCCTTTGAGATGGCCTCGGTTTCAAGGCCCAGCAAACCGCAGGCACCCACCGAGGCCATGATGTTGTAGACATTGAACCTCCCCGGCAGGGACGTATCCACCAGGATCTCCCCCCAAGGGGTGTCGAGGCTGAACCTGCTTCCCCATTCCCCTCCCTGGATCTCACCCCGGGGCCGGATGTCTCCCTCTTTCATCCCGAAGGTCAGACTCTCGCTGCCCAGCTCCTGGAGGAGGCGATAGCCATAGGGGTCGTCGCGGTTGATCACCGGATTTTGAACCTGGCCGCTTTTAAAGAGGGCGGCCTTTGCCTTGAAATACCCTTCCATGTCACCATGGAAATCCAGATGATCGCGCGTGAGGTTCGTGAAAACCCCCACCTTCATCTCCAGGCCGGCAACCCTCTCCAGGGCGATGGCGTGGGAACTGACCTCCATGATGCACGAGTCGCATCCGGCCTGAACCATCCCCTCCAGGAGGGCGTAGAGATCGGAAGATTCGGGGGTTGTCCTCGCGGCGCTGATGACCTGTCCTCCCATAAGGTACTGAACGGTTCCGATCAGCCCGGACTTTTTTCCGAAGGTCTCGAGGACACCGTGGACAAGATAGGAAGTGGTGGTCTTTCCGTTGGTCCCGGTAATCCCGACGACATTGATCCTGGCGGCCGGGTTCCCGAAGAAATTCCGGGAGGCAAGGGCCAGGGCCTGTCGAACGTTTCCGGTAAAAACATAGGTGCCGGCAGTTTCCCGCCCGGCGTCCGCCGGGACCAGGAACGCCAAAGCTCCGCTGGCCGCCGCTTCCCCGATGAACCGGGTGCCATCGAAACGCTCCCCGCGGATGGCCGCGAAAAGATCCCCGGGCTTGATGAGCCTGGAATCGTACCTGATGGCGCCGATCCCCACCGACGGGTCCCCCTCCACCCGGATTTCGGGGATGTTTTTGATTAGCTCCGAAAGGATCAACTCGTGCTCCTCGGCTGGAGGCTCAGCGAAACGGGTCCGCCGATCCCCTCTCCCGGCACCGGGATCTGATCCACGACAATCCCCGTACCCTCGATTTTCACCCGGGCCTGTGTATCGGCGAGCCTGTCCAGGGCCTCCCTCAGGGTGAGTCCTCTCAGGTCCGGCATGGTGTGGCCTTCTTTTTTCCCCGCCTGGCCCCCCTCGCTGTTAAGGACGATCACCGGTCCCTTCGCAGGGGGGACCGGAGCTTCCTTAAAGTCCGACGGCGCCACATTGAGGTATTTGAGGGTCTTGACCACCATGTCCCGCCAGATGGGAGCCGCCACCGTCCCCCCGTAGATCTTCTGTCTGGGCTCGTCCACGACAACGATGGCGGTAATGGCCGGATCGCGTGATGGAACGAAACCGGCAAAAGAGGCGATGTATTTCTCCCTGGAATATTGTTTTTTGGCGAGTTCGAACTTCTGGGCCGTCCCCGTTTTTCCCGCGACCCGGTAGCCGTGAATGGCCGCGTTTTCCCCGGACCCCCCAGGATTCGTCACGGCCTCCATCATCCTCGTGACCTTTTCGGCCGTATTCCGGGAAATGACCTGCCCATATACTCCGGGCCGGTTCTGAAGGATCACTTCTCCGGAAAAGGAGGTGATTTTCTCGACGAGGAAGGGCTTGAGCAGCTCACCCCGGGTGGCGATCACGTTCACGGCGTTGACCATCTGGATAGGGGTCACCCCGAGGCCCTGACCGAAAGCGATATTGGCAAGGTCAACCTGGGTCCAGCGGTCCTCATCCCTGAGGATGCCCTGGGCCTCACCCGGAAGGAGGATGCCCGTTTCCCGACCGAACCCGAAAGCCCGGACGAATCCTCCAAGCTTATCCTTCCCTATCTCGAGCCCCACCTTGGTCGCCCCGATGTTGCTGGATTTGCTGATGATCCCGCCGAGGGTGAGCCATCCATGGGAGTGGTGATCGTTGATGACGGCATCGGCAACCCTGAACTTTCCGTTTTCACAGAACAGGATGTCTTTCTCATCAAAAACCTTCTCCTCCAGGGCGGCGGCTATGGTGACCACCTTGAAGGTCGAGCCGGGTTCGTAAACATAATTGATAGCCTTGTTCTGGTAGGATCTCCGGTCGAACCTGCCGAAATCGTTGGGGTTAAGCCCCGGATAGCTTGCCATGGCGAGGATCCGCCCCGTAGCGGATTCGAGGATGACCGCCGCCCCGCCCGCGGCCCCGATGGCGGAGCATCCTTCCCTGAGACCCTGCTCCGCGAAGAACTGGATATTCCGGTCGAGAGTCAGCTGAACGGTGGATCCCGTCTCCGGGGTCTTTTCCCAGGAGGAGACGGGCGTCATCTTTTCTCCCCTGGCATCCAGGTTCAGGACCCGCAGGCCGTCCCCTCCCCTGAGGTACTCCTCAAGGGAATTTTCAAGCCCCTCGAGACCCTGGTCGGTCCCCACGAAACCCAGGACGCTCCCGGCAAGGTCGGTGTTGGGATAGTATCTCCTCGATTCCATCCTCAATCCCACACCCTCGATCTCCATCTCGGCCACTTCTCGGGCCACCTGGGGTTCCACCATGCGGTTGAGCCACACGAATCCGCTCCCCCTCGCGAGCCTCTCGTAAAGGGTCCCGGCACTGACACCCAGGACGCGGGACAGGTCTTTGGCGGTCGACTTCTTGTTTGTGACCTTTTCCCTTTCGGCATAGACGGAGGGTACCGGCACACTGACGGCAAGAGGCTGGCCGTTCGCGTCAACGATGGTCCCTCTTTTTGGTGCAACCTTCTCGACCCTCCGGCTTTGAAGGGCGGCACGGTGACTGAGATCCTCCTGTTCCTGGACCTGGAGATGGAATGCCCTCGCGGCGGGGAGCAGGAGGAACAGGGGCACGAGCAATCCGAGGAACCGGATGCGCCTCCGAACCACGCCGTCCCAATGTTTCTGGCTTCCCCGCTTTCCGGTCATCGAAGGGTCCTTATCTGTCCCGGTTCCGGATCCGTGAGTCCCAGCCGCGTGCGAGCGGCCTTTTCGATCCTTTCGGGACTTTCCAGCATGGCTTTTTCGATCTCCAGTTCTCTCTGGAGGTGGAGATATCGGGACTCGAGCTCCTCAAGCTGCTTGATCTCGTAGCCCACGCCGATGAAGGCCACCCTTCGCCAGGCAGTCATGAAGACAGCGCTTCCCACAAGCACCACGACGAGGAGCGCCAAGACAAAATCCCTCAGCCCCCCCCGGAAGGCCTCCCGTTCCTTTCTCTTCACTTTTATGCCTGCGGTGATCTCCATGGGCATCAGTGAGGCATTCCCTTCTTTTCGAATATCCGCAGCTTCGCGCTCCGGCTCCGGGGGTTTTTCTCCTTTTCCCCCTCGGAAGGCAAAACAGGCCTTTTCGTGACCACATGCCCCAGGCTCTTGAGTCCGCACACGCACTCGGGAAGAGAACGCGGACATCGGCAGGGGTCCTGGGCCTTGCGAAAACCCCTCTTGACGATCCGGTCTTCCAGCGAATGAAAACTGATCACCGCCACCCGACCGCCCGGGTTTAACCGGTCTATCCCTTTCGGGATGGCCTCCTCGAGGGCTTCAAGCTCCTCGTTGACCTGGATGCGGAGGGCCTGGAAGGTCCGGGTCGCGGGATGGATATTCCGCATCCTCCCCATTCCCGGCACGCCCGCCACAATCCCGGCAAGGCGTTCCGTCGTCAGGATGGGGGCCTCCTTCCTCGCCCTTACGATAGCCGCGGCGATATCCCGGGCGCGCTTCTCCTCGCCATACTTTGAGAGCAGGCGGGCCAGGTCTCCGGCTTCCCAGTTGTTCACGATCTGGCTGGCCGGTTGTCCTTCCTCCGGATCCATCCTCATGTCGAGGGGACCGTTCCGGGAAAAGGAAAATCCGCGCTGGGCGAGATCCAGATGCATCGAGGAAACCCCAAGATCCAGAATGATCCCGTCGATGTCCTTCACCCCTCTGGTATCGAGGGCCTCATCAAGGTTGCGGAAGTTCCCGTGGATCAGGATCACCCGTTCCCGGAACTCCTCCAGCTTCCTGCCCGCCATTTCGAGGGCGGCCCGATCCCGATCCATCCCGATGACTCTTGCCGTCAGGCATCGCGTCAGGATCGCCGCGCAATGCCCGCCGGCGCCGACAGTGCCGTCGAGGTAAACTCCTCCCTGACGGATTCGAAGACCGTCCAAAACTTCCTCCACCAGGACCGGCACGTGGGGTCCGTCCACCTTGTTCCCGGCCAAGAGATCCCCCTGGTGCCCGTGCGGAAAAATGGCCTCTAAAGGCCGAGATCCGCCAGCTCCGCTGAGATGCCTTCAAAATTCTCAACGGCCTTTTTCATTTCCTCATCCCACCGTCCCTGGCTCCAGATCTCGATCCGGTTGAACATTCCTGCAACCACAACCTGTCTGTCGAGATCAACAGCCTCCCTCAGCGATGGGGGAATGAGGATCCTTCCCTGGCGATCTAGTTCGCACTCCGTGGCCCCGGAGTAAAAATAGCGGAGAAAACTCTGGACATTGCTTTTGACATTGGAGAGCATGGAAGTCCTGGTTTCGATCAGACCCCATTGTTCGGGGGTGTAGGCCACCAGGCAGAGAGGAAAGTTGGTAATGATCAACTGCCCGTCGTGTTCCTGGGAGATGATCTCCCGGAACTTTGACGGAATGCTGAGCCGGCCCTTTTCATCCAGCGAATGTTGATGCCGACCTCGGAACGGTACCTGATTCATGGTCATTTAATCCCCACTTTTTACCACTTTGTCCCACACTATACGGTCGAGATACCCCTTTGTCAAGGAAACAAAAAGGTTTTCATAGGGTTACGTGGAAACGGAGGAGGAAGAAGGGTGAGGGGTAAGGGCGTTTAGGGTAACGTCGAAAAGAACGAAAAAGTGGACCTTGAAGTGGTGAAAAGTTGGGCAGGTCGGAAGGTGGGAAAGAGTGGGTAGGGGACGTTCTGGTGCACGGGTGCACAGGTGCACTAGTGCACTGGTTTCTTTCCCCGTTGGACGTTGGACATTGGACGTTAGACCAATGATTTATATACAGGTTGGCCCGGGGTCGACATTTCGACCCCAGGCCAAAGGGGGAAGGAGGTGGAGATGAAAATAAGACCGAAATAGGTCTCTTTTCAGTTTCTTAACTTGCAAAGAGAGTGCCAAAATACAAAAACAGGCAGTCTCACAACTACCTGTTTTTATTAATAAAAAAGACCTGCCTTTTTCCGGCGGCAGGAAAGCGCCCAAAAGCTCGCACTTTTTTCACCCTAAAGAGTTCTTTTTCGAAACCTAGGACTCTGAAGAGGGTTTACCGGCGGTCCCGCGAAATTTGTTGTAGGCTCCCGTAAAGAGGGCGGCAAAAACGATAAGAATGCAGAACCCCATTGCCAGAATGGAGAGGATGGTGATGAACGTCAGCATCAGTGACCTCCGGGAAAATTTCCGGGAAAGGTTCGATCAGGACCGTTGAGCCAGCGAAGCTTCCGGCACCTTGTCCCGTGTCCCTGAATTTCTATAATTTTATTACGGGAATGACAAGGCGTTTTTTCTCGTTCTCCCCCTTTCGCCGCTCTCCCAACCAAAAACCGGGAAGGATCACGTTGAACGTTGAACGATCTTTTCCCGTTGGACGTTGGACTATCTTTACCTGAGCGGGCGTGAGACATTTCGGCTTTTGCCCGAAAACGGCAAAGGGCAGTCTCACAACAGGAAATGGAGAATTGAGAATTTAAAATTGAGAATCGAGTAATTCAGTGCACATGTGCACCGGTGCACCAGTGCACTATTGATGTTCCCCGTTGGACGTTTGACATTGGCCGTTGGACGTCGATCATCCCCGTTGGACGTTGGACACTGGACCCCGATCATCCCTCTGGACTCTGGACGCTAGACTCTGGACTGCCTTTTTCCGTTGGACATTGGACGTTCAACGTTGGACGTGCTTTTACCGAGCGGGCGTGAGAAACCCCAGCTCTTGCGCTGAAACACCGAAGGGCGGCCTCACAAAAGGAAATTGAGAATTGAGAATTTAAAATTGAGAATCGAGTAATTCAGTGCACCAGTGCACTATTGATGTTCCCCGTTGGACGTTGGACACTGGACCCCGATCATCCCTCTGGACTCTGGACGCTAGACTCTGGACTGCCTTTTTCCGTTGGACATTGGACGTTTAACGTTGGACGCCGATTTTAAAGGCAGCCTCACGCGGAGCCCGCAGAGCGCGCAGAGAAGAGGTAAAAAAGCAGTGCACGAGTGCACATGTGCACATGTGCACCAGTGCACTAGAGATCTTCCCCGCTGGACCTTGACTCCACCATTAAACATCCATTCCGGAAAGGAATGCAAAACCCTCTTTTTAGTAAAAAATACGTATTGCTTGTTAAACGGTTTTTCATTAGCTTTGCCTGATGTTTATCATCCTTTTTTCCCTGATATTCCTCGCGGCGGTCTCTTTTGGGGTGATGGGACTCGGCAGCGGGATTTATTACACGCCTCTCCTGGCCTGGTTTGGTCTGGATTTCGTGACCGAGGCGGTCCCCCTTGCCCTGCTGTTGAGCGTTTTCACGGGAGCCGGTACCGCCCACACCTACCACAAGTGCGGCCATATCCATGTCAAAACAAGCATCATGGCGGCCGGCGCCGCTTTCATCGGGTCGCCCCTGGGAGTCCTCGCCCTTCACCGAACCCCCGTCGGGGCCGTGAAGATCGTCCTCGGCATCCTCGCCTTTTATGTGGGCATCCGGGCCCTTCGCAAGGGAGAACCTGTCTGCCATTCCGAGAGGAGCTATATCCTCAACAACGGGCTCACCCTTTTCATGGGTTTTCTCCTGGGGTTTTTCAGCGCCCTTCTCGGAGTAGGGGGCGGGTTTCTCCTGACCCCCGTGCTGCTCACGTGCGGGTACCCTACACGGGAGGCTGTCGGGACGGCTTCCCTGGTCGTCACCATCGGGGCTACGAACTCGTTTCTTTTCCACCTTCATTCCGCCAGTTTCTCCCCCCTCATGGCGGTTCCCCTGATCATCGCCGTGGTGGTCGGAGCCAAGCTTGGAGGGATATGGGCCACCCGGGTCGCCCATCCGAAGACCCTTCGAACCGTCCTCGCGAGCACCATCGTCCTTGTCGCCATGGGGATCGGGTATGACG
>Ga0272443_10000637_pt1 | contig 60783 bp, 44 predicted proteins | sample SSMAcet12_FD_193581 | JGI IMG/M metagenome (GOLD analysis project Ga0272443, IMG submission 193581) | Marine sediment archaeal communities from Little Sippewissett salt marsh, Falmouth, MA, United States - SSM-Acet-12 | ecosystem: Environmental > Aquatic > Marine > Wetlands > Sediment ... | reverse complement strand
CCCAGAAGCGACTCACTCAGAGCCGGTTTGACCATCGATGGGAATATGGTCAGAATATCAATGACCATCTTATTCAAAACTCAAGCCCGGAAGAAGCTTTACCTCCATTCTCCGGTTGTCCATGTCAATTTTCTTCACTATATCACGAATCGCCGGAATCATTATTCGACCTTCTTCACCTTTAACCACATATACATCATTTGCCGGATATTGCAATACTTCCATCAATTCACCAAGTGAATTTCCATCAGTGTCAAAAACATCAAGACCGATGAGTTCGAAGATATAGTAAGAATCATCTTCGAGTTCCGGCAGTTCACTCGATTCTATCTCCAAATAATAGCCTTTCAACTCCTCGGCTTGATTGCGATCATCCACACCTGTGAATTTGATTATCCAACCTCTTGATGCGGATAAAGCGCTCTCTATTTCATATTTCTCCCTGACACCGTCCGATTCCAGGAACACCTCTTTCAACCTGGGAAATCTGTCGGGATTATCTGTCAGGCTGCTGTCTACCACGACGGCCCCCTTGACGCCGTGTGCCCTTCTGATTTGCCCGATGGCAACGAAATCCGGACGTTTCATTCTACTCGAGGATTTCCAGAACGGCTCGTTTACCCTGTTTGGCGGAAATAGCCGATATCAGGGTGCGAATTGCCTTTGCTGTTTGTCCTTTCTTTCCAATAACCTTTCCGAGATCACCGGGACCGACCCGTAATTCGTAAACCGTTGTTTTGGCACCTTGTACTTCAGTAAGTCTAACCTCATCCGGATTATCAACCAGTGCGCGTACGATGTTCTCGATGAATTCCTTCACAGTAGAACTCCTCGTTGAATGCTGTTACTCGGTTTCTTCTTCCGGCGTTTCCTCTGATTTTTCCTCGGTCTTCTCTTCGGCTTTTTCTTCAGGCTTTTCTTCCGGCTTTTCCTCCGGTTTTTCTTCTGTTGCCGCCGCCGCCTGTTTCTTTTTACGCTTTTTGCGCTCGCGGATTTCAGTTTTTATTTCGATATCATCACCGGATTCACCGGCTTTAACTTTTTCCCATTTGTCGAGGAGATTGATCTGCCTGAATAGGCTCTGGACCGTCTCTGACATCTGGGCGCCGTTCTTCAGCCATTCAATAATCCGTTCCGTCTTGGTAACGACTTTCGCCGGCTTTTCAATTGGGTTATAGTACCCGAGTGTCTCAATGAAACGCCCGTCTCGCGCATAGCGCGAGTCAGCGGCGACAAAACGGTAGAAGGGGCGTTTTTTGCTCCCCATCCGTCTTAAACGTATGCGTACGGCCAATGAATTAACCTCCTGCTTACTTGAACAATCCACGGGTCAGATCGTTCAACTGACCCCGTGATATCTTTTTTATCATCTTCTGCATCTGCTGAAATTGCTTCATAATTCGATTAACATCCGTAAGGCTGTTGCCTGATCCGGCTGCGATTCTACGTCGACGGGATCCGTCGATTATTTTCGGATTACGCCGTTCGGCTGGTGTCATCGATTGAATCATCGCCTCGATTCTCACGAGTGCGTTATCGTCAACCTGGATATTCTTCATCGCCTTACCGACCCCTGGAATCATGGATAGGACAGATTCGAGCGGTCCCATGTTCTTCAGTTGCTGGAGCTGAGTATAGAAATCTTCGAATGTGAAGGCTTCCTTCTGAAGCTTCTTGTGAAGCTTCTCCGCCTCACGCATGTCGACGGCATCCTGTGCCTTCTCAACAAGCGTCAGAACATCACCCATACCGAGAATCCGGGACGCCATCCTATCGGGATGGAATACCTCCAGATCGGTCAGCTTCTCACCTATACCGACCATCTTGATCGGTTTGCCGGTAACCATCTTGATGGACAGTGCCGCTCCACCGCGTGCATCACCATCCATTTTCGTTAGAAGCACACCCGAAATATCAAGACGGTTATTGAATTCCTCTGCAATGTTGACCGCATCCTGACCGGTCATTGCGTCCGCTATCAGAAGGATTTCGCTTGGATTGACCGCTTTCTTGATATCATCAAGCTCAGTCATGAGCTTGTCGTCGATATGAAGCCGTCCGGCCGTGTCGATGATGATTACATCATGATTGCCTTCACTCGCGGCATCGAGTGATTTCCTTGCAATCGTAACCGGGTCTTTGTCCACATGAAAGACCGGCATATTGATGCTCTTACCGAGGACTTTAAGCTGGTCGACCGCCGCCGGTCGATATATGTCTGCTGCAACCAGAAGCGGCGATTTGTTCTTCTTGCGGAAGTGAAGCGAGAGTTTGCCGCACATTGTGGTCTTGCCCGATCCCTGAAGTCCAACGAGCATGACAATCGTCGGAGGGGATGGGGATATCTGGATTTCGGATGCTTTCGCACCAAGAAGACCAACAAGCTCTTCATGTATGATTTTGACAACCTGCTGCCCCGGTGTGATGGAGTGAAGGACTTCTGCGCCCAGAGCCTTCTCTCTCACCGATGCAATAAAGCTCTTCGCAACTTTGTAGTTGACGTCAGCTTCGAGAAACGCGCGTCTAACCTCTTTCAGAGCCTCGGAGATATTCTTCTCCGTCAGTTTTCCGTGACCCTTGAGCTTCTTAAAAACGCCCTCGAGTTTATATGTCAGATCATCAAACATACTCGTCCTCAAATAATTGCAAGACCAGTAATATATATATCACCGGTACTATTGCAAACGATTTTTAGCGGGTTTGAAGGCGCAGTTCCAGCGGGTTTACCCCCCCCCGGCGAGCTTTTTTATGCTCTTTACGAAGTCACCGTAATTAGCGGATTTATAGAAAGCCGATCCGGCCACCAGAATATCGGCTCCGGCTTCTATAACCTGCGGAGCCGTAGTGAGATCGATACCCCCGTCCACCTCGATTTCACACTCGAGACCATGCGATTCTATGAAATCCCTTGCAGCGGATATTTTGTTTAACGCAGCGGGGATGAATTTCTGACCTGCAAAACCGGGATGAACAGACATTATAAGAAGCCAGTCTGCGTGTTCGAGGATTGGGAATACCGTCTTGATTGACGTGTTTGGTGAGATGGAAACTGCTGATTTTATCCCCAGTTTACGGATCTCTTTTAATATCTTCTCCGGGAAATCAACAGCTTCGTAGTGCACCGTCAGGAAGTCAGCGCCGGCTTCGGCGTACACCTCAATGTATTTAGGTGCATTCGAGATCATAAGGTGAACATCGAGCGGAATATCTGTTTTGCTGTTGACGAATTTTACCATCTCCGGACCAAATGTGAGATTTGGCACAAAATGGCCGTCCATTATGTCAAGATGAAGATAGTCTATTCCGGCATCGACACTCTCTTTGATTTCGTCCGCGAGATGTCCGAAATCTGCCGCGAGGATTGAGGGTGCAAGTTTAATCATTAGTCCGTTACCGATACCTTAAGATTGATTTCAGTACCCATCGAAACCTTTGAGCCGGCCTGCTCCGACTGCCACATGATTGTGTTCGGAAGGAGTTCATCGTTAACCGTTCGATCCACCCGGCCGAGTATGAGGCCGAGGGAGTCAGCGACATATTCCGCGTCATCAAGGTTCATGCCGACAAACTGAGGGACGAATATGACATCGGATTGTGTACCCTGATTGAAATACAGATTTACCATTGTTCCCTCCGGAACAAGAGATCCACCGGATGGCACCGAATATACGACCACATTGATTGGCAGAGAGTCACTCCGTGCCCAGTTGAATGTCCCGGTATGAAGTCCCGCTTCGCGCAGTTTTAGTTCCGACTGGCGTTGTGAGAATCCAACCAACTCCGGAACCTCGACCATCTGCTCGCCGGCGGAAACGACAACCTTGACCCGTCGTTCGACCTTGACCATAGAACCGGCGAGTGGATTCTGGGAGACAATTCTTCCCTCCGGCATATCCGGTACCGGTTCCTCTCCGGCTATCTGTAGTTCAACACCGAGGCTTTTTAGTGTATCCACTGCATCGGTTAAGCTCATTCCCTTGATATCGGGAAGGGGAAACTCCTCGCCGTGCCTTGTTATCATTGGCATAACGAACATATCCATCACAAAAAAGGCAATTACGAGGAGAATAACCGGAATCAAAAAGAACCTGGCAAGATTTTCCCAGAGTGTACCGCGGGGTATAAAGCCGAGAAAAGGTCGTCCTGATTTTGTCATCTATTTCATCTTCCGTGCTCTAAAAGCATACATTCCCTCGAGTCCATCCCCCGGGGGAATTAGGATTGATTTGTCATCCTGCACGAAACGATGATATTGAAAACCATCCGGCAATTCAAGATTAAAGTTAGTGTGAGACTTGAGGAATGTCTCTTTAACACCATCTGTCTCATCAGGGGAGAGGGTACACACGCTGTATATCAGATGTCCGCCGATGTTGAGTATTTTGGCTGCATTCTCAAGTATCTCTATCTGCAATCCGGCGAGTTTTCGGATATTTCCCGGACTCTGGACATACTTGATTTCCGGGTGTTTCGCAAGAGTGCCGATTCCACTGCAGGGTGCATCCACCAATACGATATCGAATCCGGTTTCCTCAACTCTGCGTGCATCGGCAACTCCGACTCGAATTCCCGATAGTCTTAGGCGATTGAGGTTGTGCTTGATATGTTCCGTTTTACGTAAATCCACATCGAGAGCGGTAATCTGAGCCGTCCCGTTGGTTTTTAGAAACATCGCTGTCGCCTTGCCACCGGGAGCTGAGCAAAGGTCCACTACATTTGAATCGGGTTGTGGATCGACGAGTTCGACTACAACACCCGATGAAACATTTTGAGCAAAGCAATCACCCTCGGAGAATAGATGCAGCGATTTAGGATCGACACCATCCGGCAGATAGTAATAATTGTCGATAAGCTCGCTTCTGCGTTCTTCGAAATTCAATACTCTCAGTTCATTCTCAAATTCTTCCGCTGTTGTTTTCCAGGTGTTGATACGGACGGATAACGGAAGACGTTCCTCGAATGCAGAACAGTATTCCCCTGCTTTCTGCATACCATATTTTGACACAAGCATCTCAACAAGCCACTTCGGCTGTGAGTACCGTATCACCATATCATCCACCGTTTCAGGGTTCGGACCAAGTGCGAACAGCCGATCGGAGTCATCGGCGATTCTCCGCAGGATGGCATTAACGAATCCCGTAAGACCGTCCCCGAGTGTGGCGCGGATCAGTTTGATCGATTCGTTTATAGCCGCCGGTTTTGGTACCTTGGAGGATGGCATTAGCTGAAGTGTACCGAGTCTCAGGATGTTTGCCTTCATCCGGTTCTTGGTGAAATCTCTCCGCTTGACGAATTTGCCAATAATCGAATCGAGCTTCTCTCTGTGCCGCACTACTCCATAGACAAGGTGCTGCATGAACGACTGATCAATCGGGGACATCTGACCTCGTCGGGCGTTCTCCTCAATCATTTCGGGCAGGGGACGTGGACGGCGTTCGAAATCGTTAAGTATTCTGAGTGCCCCCTGGCGAACCGGATCGGCGGGTTGTTTCTGCTTTTTCGTCATGTATTCAGGTTATGTTCTAAAACTGTTTATCGCAAGCCAAATCGCTGACCACCAAATGGAATATAAGGTGTCATCAATATGGATTATTGGGGGGGCTGTGCGTATAACATATATCCTGTTGTGTATATAACCTTTTTATCGGGTTGTGATATTTTGAATCTTTATGTATATATAATTGAGGTCCAATGATGAAGATATTTATTGTTTTGGTAACTTTTCTCCTGCTGGTTCAATCTCCCGGATTGTTTGCTGATGATTGGGATCTTGAAGAACCGCAGGAGATGCCACAAAATTCTATCGCATCCGGAGCCGGTATTCCATACGGTGGGATTGGCGGGAATCTGGAAATGAAGATAGTATCGGGATTACGGTTGTCTGCCGGGTTTGGGTCGATGCTCTATGCCGGTGTGGGGTGGAATCTCGGTTTGCGCTATTATCCGATTAGATCATCATCACACTTCTCACCGAGAATTTCCGTCTACTATGGGACGAATTCGGTTCTGGAGAAATTCAATCTCTCCAGTGGTGAATCTGAGCACGAGACACACACGGGAGCGACGATTGGAGTCGGAACAGAGGTCTTTTTCGGAAGAGCAAAGCAGCACGGCATGGATTTCGAGATACTCTATATCGTCGATTATGATTCCACGATCGATCGTATGCTTGATGAAATCTCTACCGGGGATCAGGATTCCCGATTCAAGGTTTCCGTAGGGTACAGATTTGCTCTGTAAGATTGGGATTAGAATATCTCAAACGGAGTCAGATAACCATCATCCCGCTTGATAAGAAGATCCGTTCGGTGCACTCTCAACGCAAGAATGTCATTGTCCGACATCCCAAATCCGTACTTAAATATTTCTGACGGTCTTGCGAACGGTAATTGTCCGAGACCGGTGGTAATGCGGGCAACCGTTATGCTCTCCTGCTCGAACAATTCGACATCTATTATAGCCGGGCGAATGTCGATCTTCTTGATTTCGTTTTTGGAGGTTCGCTCGGCAATAATCTCCTGTTGATTAAGCAACCATTGACGCTTCTCAGAGGCTTCCGTAAATGTCATTGGAACCGTAGTTTCATGTACTGCGGCATTTATGACAGCCGATAGCGATTGACCCTTACCAACTAACGGCATGGTCTGGAGAATTTCGAAGCCATCGGGAAGCTCCCTGCTCAAAATATCCAAATACGATTCCTGATAGGGAGCGTCGAGTTGAATATCCACATATTCTGCTTCGGATGTATATCCGAGCGTGAGTGGTGGACCGAACGCGAGTTTCTGATGTGGAGAGTATCCCTGGCTGTATGCTACCGGAATCCTGGATCGTCTGATTGCACGCTCGAACACGCGGGAGTTGTCGAGATGAGACAGAAAACGCACTGATTCATTTCTGCCCCACTTAACCCTAACTTTCGAATTTGGAACCTGAATAGGGGAGGCGGTCTTTGTTCGTTTGCTGCGCCGTCCATATTCCATTTTCTTTTCAGGAGGTTTGTCATTTGGAGTCGGTCTCTGCTCCGTTGTCTGTGAATCGTCGGTGAGATCGATCTTTTCTTCGATTACCTTCGAACGGATTGCATCCTGCTTCAATGTATCCTTGGTGACTCCGGAATCTATATGATCCCACGGGAGAGGGGCATCGAATGGTATCGCCCGGTGATAGTCGGAAATGTCCAATCCGGATGCTTTGTATGATTTAACCCACAGATCATAATCCAAGTGCTCGGTCCATGCATCGAGACGGGCACCGTTTCGGAAAGCGTGCTCGATTACATCCGCTACACGCCGGTCTCCACGACCCAGCGCGGATTCGAGAAGGGTGACATCCGGCTGCCGATATTTGACCGTAACCATGCGGGGTGACTTTTTCGATATGTACTTCTGCTTCTCGACAATTTCATCCGCACCGATCTGAGGTTCCCATTGCCATGGTGTGTGCGGTTTAGGGCAGAATGGAGAGGTAGTGATGTTAACAGCTTTCTTGCCGCTCTTGGCTCGGAAAAGGTGTACGATTTTCTTGATGAGTTCGCATATCCCCTCGATATCCTCATCTGTCTCTGTAGGCAGACCGACCATAAAATAGAGCTTGATAGTAGACCATTCATTCTCGATAGCGGCTTTGATGGCCTCAAGGAACTGCTCCTCCGGCACAGGTTTGTTGATTACCCGACGGAGTCTCTCAGTCCCCGCTTCCGGTGCAAGGGTCAAACCGGATTTTTTAACGGCAGACAGTTTCTTAGCCAGCTCAAGAGAGAGCCCATTCGGTCGCAGTGAGGGTAGTGAGAGGGTTGCGTGTTGCTCGGACAAACGGGGAACGAGTGCGGAGACTACGTTCTCTATGTTGCTGTAGTCGGAGGAGGAGAGCGAGAGCAGGGTGACATCGGAAAATCCGGTATTCGACAAACTTCGCACAACGTTATCTATGACCTCTCGCGGTTCTCGCTCACGTCTCGGGCGGTATATGTTCCTTGCCTGACAGAATCTGCAGTTGCGTCGGCAACCGCGCATTATCTCTACCGCGAGACGGTCGTGGGCTATCTCCACGAATGGTACTATCGGAGCATCGGGATAGAATTTTTCGTTTAGCTTGTCTGTTTTTCGGACGTCTATAGTATCCGGTGCGGTATCTACAGTTTTTCTGATACCTGCGAATTGCCCATCTTCATAGTCGGCTTCATAGAAGGATGGTATAAATATGCCCTTAATCCCTGCGAGTTTCTCGATTATGACAGTTCTGTCTTGACTGTTGTTTTTTACTGTGGATATTATTTCCTCAATCGCCTCTTCGGCATCACCTATGAAAATCGCATCTGCAAACGGAGCAATTGGTTCCGGATTGAACGCGCACGATCCACCGATAATAATCAGGGGATCATCCGGTTCCCTGTCTGGGCTGCGTAGTGGAATTCCCGCCAGATCGAGCATGTTCAGGATATTGGTGCTGCAGAGTTCGTACGGGAATGTGAATCCGAGAATATCGAATTCTCTAAGGGGAGTGAATGATTCGAGTGAGAACAGAGGTATTTGCTTATCACGCAGAATTTTTTCGGCGTCCACATCCGGTGTGAATACCCGCTCTGCGATGGCGTGATCGAGCTTGTTTATTATGTGATACAGGATTTGTATACCAAGATGCGACATACCGATCTCATAGAGATCGGGAAAAGCCAGCGCCACGCGAACACGCCCATCCTGCTCTCTGTGGATGCTGTTCAGTTCGTTCCCGATGTATCGTCCCGGTTTGATTACGAAGGGTAGAAACTCGTTTTCGACTCGATCACGGAGACTGCTGTCATTCATCCCTGATTCATCCCGTTGTATTGAAGACAAAAAAACCAAGGGCCGTACTCAGCACTTGGCTTTTTGTGGTCGGAAATTCGTCTGAGGTCAGGCCAGTACTGCCTGCTCATTACATTTGCAGATGCCGACTGTTTTCGAGCGCATGCGGTATGACTTGCCGTCCTTAGTCGGTTCCGGTGTCACTACTACGGAATACTGCACCTGCTGATTACACACAGGGCAAATCTTCTCGTGTTTCTTCTTGCTCGCTTTATCAGCAAATGATTGTCTTTTCGCCATAATTCAACTCCTCATTCTACGACACGGAATATATACCCTTTTCCATTATAGTCAACAACTTCTTTGTCGGTCATGGTCCCGAAATCTACAAGATTATCACGATTTTTCCCATCTGCTTCCCCCAGCGCGATTCGACAACGTAGAGATAAATCCCGGATGTCACTATCTCATTGTTGGTTGAGCGGACGTTCCATGTCAACTTGGATTCGGTATCCGTGAAGTTGCCGGGGTGCTTGAGTTTGCGGACGATATCGCCTGATATCGTATATATCGTGATTGTGCACTCGGTCGGGAGATTCAGGAAATGGATCCTGCGTTCGTGGTCTATAAAACCGGTCTTCAGCGGATCCTCATAACCTGCCAGAGCATAGCTGCCGTCCCCGTGGTAGGGATTCGGATATACCTTGACCGGAAGATTGTCCTCCCGTACCGCCTCGGCATCAGAGATAGCCCAGACCTCGATTGAGTTGGCGAGGGGAGAGGTCTCGAGCGGGTCTATGCCATAGATTGCATCTCCGAAATCGAATGCGGTAACGCTGAAATGCCACGCTACGGAGGGAAGGAGGTCATTGGCAATATATTCATATTCCCAGAACTTGTGATACCATACCGAATCTCCGGTTTGTGGGTCAATATCCCTGATCCAGTTGTTGGATGTCAGTGTATCCTCAATATCTATTTCGTCGGTAACTTCACCGGCAGCAATTTCATCAGCATAAGTTTTGTGGATTCCGAGGTCCGATTTCCATGGTGAACCGTCATTCCATCCGGTAATCGACTTGTTCCAGTCCATCGGATCGAAACACCAGAGATTTACGCCGTCATCATAGGCGATTGGATCATACTTGTACGGGTATTTCTCGGGATCGAAATCCTCACCATAGAGGACCTCAAGAGAGTCGAGTGTGAACGGATTCTCGGTCCTGATCCACTTGTTTCGATCGTTATCCCATTTGTATCTGCTGTAGTTGTGTACATCTCTTGAATCGAGCAGCGCATAGGAATCGAGCCTGCGGAATCGTCCCATATAGAGACGATAACCCTCAAAATCGATCCTGTGAGTGAATGGATCCTCGGAGGTCTCCGTCACCATGCCGTTCCATTTAATGATAGCTTTTCCGACATACGTTTTCAATCTCAGGATCGGTGGTGTTGGTGGGGATGCTGCACGGAAATCCGGGATACCATCACCTGCATAGTAGTATTTCTCAATAGAGATTTCTCCGGATGGAAGAGTGTCGATGAACTCGATATATGGTCCGGCATAGCCGTCATTATCGGTGTCATAGCCGGGATTGTCGTAAACCCATTCCGCTGATTTCGCATTCTGAATGAGATCATCGAAATCGAGCCGTTTGTAGTACTCGTCGGGGTAGTATGAATTGATAATATTCTGCTGGTAGTTTGTCGGATCTCGATGGAAGTCTTCTCCACAGATTACTGCAATTGTTAGCGGGACTGTGTCACCCGGTAACAGGTCGAATGGTCCATAGGACATGAGTTGATGTAATTTCGTTCCCGTTTGAACTGCATTATAGAATAGCGAAGATGGCGGAAGATAATCCGTGTATTCATTCCATTTCCCTATGCGGAATGAATCATAGTCCCGCTCTCTGTTTGTCATCATGTAGAATTTTTCACCATCCGTTAGCGGAAATCCCTCACTGTTGAGAGAGAGTCTCCGCATGTTCCCCTCCTCCATTGGTCCCCAGGAGCCGAAAGCATAGAAGTGGGGCCAGTAGCTGTCACTTGTCCACCAATTATAGGTCGGTACAGTTTGTCCGTTGGGAGATCGAATGACTCTCACGGCAGAAACCGATGTCAGGCTGAATAGATCAAAACCGCCGCCAGAACCAGGGGCACCATCCCGACTCGCACCCCATGCCATATAGAGGCTGTCTGTTAACTCGTTGGTAACAGATGAGGCTCTTGTCTCGATAAGTCCGCAGTAGTCGCCGGCGTTATGGGTGTGGACTGAATCGGCCGGACTATGAGAGAGGTTGATTCCAAGATATATGTCTCTCAGCTCGTGGTTTCCGATATTCTCAATGGTATAGTCTATAAGAGCAAAATCACCGACATAACCGGCACTCCATGTCATTGACCTCTGGGTTATCTTTAATCCGAGAGGTTTGTGGGGACCATCAAAATAACTTCGCTCAAGAGAGCTTGTATGGGTGTCTGCATAGACCGCAATCATATCGAGGTCGGAGTTGGCGTCATCGCTGTATATTTCTGAGTTAAGGCGGCTGGATATGCGGACTATTTCACCGCCAGGATATACGTCCGGATTTAGCTCATGGTGATAGTCAATTTGAGATATGCCAAAGCGTGCCAGAGAGAACCCGGTGGAACAGAGTGTATCATCACCAACTACCGCTCCGAACCAGAGTGTCACATATTCGAGATACTCCTTGTCAGAACCGGCCGGGAATATGCAAAATGCATCAGGCATCTGTCCCGTAATACAATCGGGTATCACCGAATATTCATAGCCAAGCAACCCATGGTTACAGATTCTGAATTCTATGTTGCTGACATCATGAAGGCACGATTGCCAGTTCGGTACTTCAGCTACTACTATAGAATAGAATGCAGTAACGATAGATACAAGTAGTAGCATATTGCCACGTTTCATGAGAAATGCCTCTATTTGATTTTGCAAGCACTCCTGTGCGGGAGCTTCTTTCCGTGTAATATTTATTAATTCAGGGAATGTTCCACTCTATATGGATAACGATTATGATACCTGTATGTCAAAAGGTAAAAGAAGAGTGAATAACTATAACTTGAGTTTGCCCTGGTCGATTTTACGGCTCTTTGATATACGGAGTATCTCGTCCCGGTAGAATGCGGCTTTCTCAAAATCGAGATTCTCTGCCGCTTTCTGCATTGCCTGCTTGAGAAACTCCACCTTGTTTACTGCGGGCATTTCACGATAGAAATCCGGTAGCAATTCTTCCGCCTGATCTACGGTCTTCGAGTCGGCAAATGAGGTAGCCTGTATTATCTGCTCCCGGGTTTTGAAAATAGTGGTTGGGGTAATGTTGTGTTCTTTGTTATAAGCGATTTGGATTTCACGGCGACGGTTGGTTTCATCCATAGCTTTTTTCAAAGAGTCGGTCATCTTGTCGGCGTACATTATTACCTGTCCTGCAACATTTCGTGCCGCGCGTCCCGCTGTCTGGATAAGACTTCTCTCTGAGCGAAGAAATCCCTCTTTGTCGGCATCCAGTATTGCAACGAGTGAGACTTCCGGAAGGTCGAGTCCCTCACGGAGAAGATTTATCCCAACAAGGACATCGAATTCGGCGAGCCTCAAGTCTCGAATGATAGCGGTTCTGTCGATAGAATCGATTTCCGAGTGAAGGTACCTGACTTTGATTCCAAGCCGCGAAAGGTAATCCGAGAGATCCTCGGCCATCCGCTTTGTTAGTGTTGTGACAAGAATCCGTTCTTTACGTTCGACGCGCTGACGGATCTCCTCGAGAAGATCATCCACCTGAGTCTTGACCGGGCGGACAATGATCTCCGGATCAACGAGTCCCGTTGGGCGGATAACCTGTTCTACAACAACACCGCCTGATTTCTCCAACTCATAATCTGCAGGAGTGGCGGAAACGAATATCGCCTTGTCGATCATTGTTTCGAATTCATCGAAGAATAGCGGTCGGTTATCGAGGGCGGATGGCAGACGGAATCCGTGTTCAACGAGTACATTCTTACGAGAGCGATCCCCGGCAAACATGCCGCGTATCTGCGGTATGGTCTGGTGGGACTCATCAATAATCAGGAGAAAATCATCGGGGAAATAGTCGAGCAGACAATCGGGACGACTCCCGGGTTCTCTCCCGGAGAGATGTCGGGAGTAATTCTCGATTCCACTGCAATATCCGATTTCCCGAAGCATTTCAATATCATAATTCGTTCTCGATTCAAGTCTCTGCGCTTCGAGAAGTTTGTCGTTTTCCCGGAAGAATTCGAGCCGTCCGTCAAGTTCCTGTTCAATGCCGGTAATTGCTTTTTTCAGTTTTTCCGGGGATGTCAGGAAGTGTTTTGCCGGGTATATTGCAGCATGCCGGATTTTTTCCCTAACATTGCCTTTCAAGGGGTCGATAACCGAAATCTGATCGATCTCATCACCGAAAAACTCGATTCTCAGCGCCTCAATCTCGTAGGCGGGGAATACCTCGATTACATCTCCGCGTACCCGAAAAGTACCGCGCATGAATTCGTAATCGTTCCGAACATAGTGCGTCTCTATTAACTGCTTCAGGAGATCATCCCGGTCCATCTCCTTGCCTGTTTCGATGAAAACAAGCTGACCGCGATACTCCTCCGGCGATCCGATACCATAGATGCATGAGACAGATGCCACAATGACGACATCCTTCCTGCCAAGCAGCGACGATGTCGCTCGCAGTCTCAGTCGGTCGATATCATCATTGATGGATGTGTCCTTCTCAATGTATGTGTCCGTCGCAGGCACATAAGCCTCCGGCTGGTAATAGTCATAATAGCTGATAAAAAACTCTACTGCATTCTCGGGGAAGAAGGCTTTCAATTCTCCGAACAACTGGGCGGCAAGGGTTTTGTTGTGTGATATCACCAAAGTCGGTCGACCGTAGTTCTTAATGACATTCGCCATCGTGAATGTTTTCCCGGAGCCTGTTACACCAAGCAGAGTCTGGAATTTGCGGTTGTCTTGCAATCCTTCGGTAAGCTCACTGATGGCTTTCGGTTGGTCGCCGGTTGGTTCGTATTGCGAATGTATTACGAAATCGTCCATATCAGTCTATTCTACGTTAAAAAAGCCTACCGGATCAATCATTTTCGACAATTAACTTGTACTTAATTGCATTTCTTGCTTGTCTTGAAATGATAGTGGAGGTGGAAAATAATCTGCCCGGCATTTGAACCATTGTTGATTTGAATCCTGAAACCGTGTTCCCCGGTACCGATCATCTCGGAGATTTTCCTGATCGTATCGTGCAACCTGGCAGCCACTTCCGGGGGGGCCTGCATAAGATCGTTATAGTGGACTTTAGGGCAGATTAGAAGATGAGTTGGTGCCTTTGGTCTATGATCGTGAAATACTATAACATCGTCATCCTGATAGAAGATGTCGGCGTGTGCTTTACCGTCAATTATGTCGCAGAAAACGCAGTTCATGTCGCCTCCTCCGTGTCAGCCGGAAGTGAAAGATATAGTAGATTATACCAATCTCTTCAAATAGATAATTAAATCCACATATAACAATAAGGTCATAAGATCGTCTTAAGTTCAAATAATAGTTGACTTTTCGTTTGCCAGAGATTACAATTCTGCTAAACTTGACAAGCAAGGGTTCTCTGAATTTGTGAACCCATTCACATTGCGAGTGCAAACATGACCTTAACGGAGCCTTCCTTCCCTTTCTTGGTTGAACTCTCGCTCCCGATACGATTAGAGTCGGTTTGTACTCGGCAAGCAGGAAAGGTTTGGAAAGGAGCAATTGATGTCTGCTTTGAAGGACAAGTTTGCCTCTCAAATTCCTGGCATTCGGGATGAGCTGAAAGCAATTGCCAAGGATCATGCCGACCACAAAATATCGGATGTTTCGGTTGCGCAGGCTTATGGAGGTATGAGAGGGGTCAAAGGTATGATCTGCGACACCTCTGTTGTTGATCCGGCAAAGGGTCTCATTATCAGAGGCCGGCCGATTCTCGATCTTACAGACAAGATTCCGGAAGAGATTTTCTTCCTTCTTCTGACCGGTGATTTGCCGACGGATGCCGAGTTAAAGGACCTTCAGAACGAGTATAAAAAGCGTGCTGAAGTTCCGGATTATGTCTGGAAGGTGCTGGAGGCGATGCCGAAGGATTCTCATCCGATGTGCATGCTCGATACGGCTGTTCTGGTATTGGAGAAAGAATCCAAATTCCGTCAGAAATACACCGAAGGCATACCAAAGACCGACTACTGGGATCCTGCACTCGAGGATTCTCTTGATCTGCTCGCCAAGCTGCCCGGACTCGCAGCCGGTGTATATCGCATGAGATATGACAAAGGTCCGAGAATCCCCTACGATCCAAATCTGGACTGGGGTGCCAACTATGCCCACATGCTCGGTAACGACAGCGAAGATTTCTACAAGGCTATGAGACTCTATCTAACCCTGCACTGCGATCATGAGGGTGGTAATGTCTCAGCTAACACCTGCCACACGGTTGGATCGGCTCTGTCCGATGTCTACTATGCCGTGTCTGCCGGATTGAACGGACTCGCCGGTCCTCTGCACGGTCTGGCGAATCAGGAATGCCTCGGATGGATTCTCGAGGTTGTAAAAGAATTCGGTGGGGTTCCCACCGACGATCAGCTCAAGGATTACGCATGGAAGACCCTGAACTCCGGCAAGGTTATTCCGGGATATGGCCATGCCGTTCTCCGTTGCCCGGATCCGAGATTCGTGGCATTCGTTAATTTTGGTGCTGAATACTGCAAGGATGATGATGTTTATCAGACTGTGAAGAAGGTATTCGATCTCATCCCCGGCGTGCTCAAGGAGCATGGCAAGGCCAAGAACCCGCAGCCGAATGTGGATGCAGGTTCAGGTTCCATTCTGTATCACTTCGGACTCACTGAGTTCCCGTACTATACGGTACTCTTTGCCGTTTCTCGTACAATGGGTATGTGCTCGCAGCTCGTGCTCAATCGTGCGATGGGAACCGCGATCACCCGGCCGAAATCGGTTTCGACCGAGTGGATCAAAAAAGAAGTGGGAATGGCTTAATTTGAAGAAACAGGGGTTGATTGCTATATCAGCCCTCTGCTTAATACCCTACTTTGTATCCTCTATACAGTACCCTGAGAGGGTGTCATCCTCGATACCCTCTCTTTTTTTGTTGTTGTACTACTAAAAGTGTCGGAATACCGAGCATTTAGCGGCAATATCTAAATTATTACCCTATCGGCAGTTATGATTTATTGCCGGATTGCGTGTCGGTTTTCCTGACAGTTACAAAATATATACAATAATGGCTATTGAGGAGAGTATGTTCGTAAGGGATTGTGCGATAAGGCTTAAGTGGTCGTTGAACGTTGTGATGGGAAGTCGGCACTTTTTTTGCTTTATACCTATATGGTCTTAGATAATCATTGACAGAGAGGGGATAAAGTGAGAGTCCATGCCGCAATCATATTTGGTCTAATCTTTTTGCTGATGTTTGCCTCGGGTGCCTACGGGTTTGTATGGGTAAGCGGTCACGCTGAATTGTATAATGTCGGCGGGGAAGATGTCGAAATCACCGGGAATGACCATGATTTCGTAAACACGATCTATGACCCGGACAGCCACCCTATTAGCTTCGATCGAGATATGGAGATACTGACAGCTAACAGCACCTATGTTACATGGGGGCACAGCTACAATGGTAAGGTTCTGTTCACGGGTGCTTCGAGTCATCTTCGGATATCATTTGATCATGAAGTGTATGGCTGGGGGATGAATTTTCAGCAGAATGTTGATGATGACGTTGTTTACAGTATTGAACTTTCGAATGGTATCAAGCGTACGATGTCTGTAAACGGAATCATGGGTTACGATGCTGCCTTCCTCGGTTTTTGCGGCGGTGCAATAGACTGGATTGATCTGGAGATAGTTGATACACCCAATGAGCCGTACCCTCTCGGTTTTGCAGTTGGGCAGATGGTAGTTGTCAACAATCCTGTTCCGGAACCGTCTACATTGATTCTTATGGGAATCGGATTCGCTGGAGTCAGCCTCTATCGAAGGTTCCGCAAAGTCTGATCAAAATAATGTCTAACACTGATTGCGTGTTAGATGTATAGCAGATATTGAAATGCCCCGGAATTTTTCCGGGGCGTTTTTCGTGGAGTTATCATGCCTGCATTCAAAGTCTCCAGTCTTGAAGTTCTGTATGCAAGCAGTATCTATATGTGTAAGTGCAAGTACTACAATCAAAACCACCGGGGTGAGATGTGCTTTTCATGGTTTGCATCCATTCCTTCTACATTTCAGAACGGGAAATGTCCACATTACTATGTAATCGCTGAATGATACAGATTTCTCTATTCTGTATGGCATTTCAGATTAGTATCATTGCTGTCCAAGTTTTTGAAATTAATGGTGGAAACATTTTGAGCAAAGACTATATTACACATCTGTAGAATGGGGTTGTGATTGAAATTGTGTTTGGCAATAGGTTGGGTTCATAAATATATATGCCGAAGCAGGCGAGACGATCGCGGCATGAGAATGCTGAGGAAAGTCCGGGCTTCAGAGAGCAGGGTGCCTCCGAAACGGAGGGCGGAGTGATCCGACGGAAAGTGCAACAGAAAGCAGACCGCCGGAAACATTGTTTTCGGTAAGGGTGAAACGGTGGTGCAAGAGACCACCAGCGGAGCGAGTAATCGTTTCGGCTCGGTAAACCCCACCCGAAGCAAGGTCAAATAGGCGGGAAGGCGTTGCTCGCGCCATTCGACCCGCGGGTAGACCGCTCGGGCAGAAGGCAACTTCTGCTAAAGATGGATGATCGTCACCCGAAAGGGTACAGGACCCGGCTTATTGCCTGCTTTGGCTTTTTTATTTATATGGGATGAGTATATGCCGCGTCTTGAATGGATGGTAGCACCGGAACCGGATTATCGCGAAGTCGATGAACTCGCCCGGGAATTGAATCTGCCCCCGATTATAGTGAAAATACTTATCAACCGTGGAATGAATACGATTGATGAGATAAAGAGTTTTATCGATCCGAAAATGGAGGATCTTAGTGATCCGTTTGAGTTGCCTGATATGGGGAAAGCAATCGAGCGGATTGTGGATGCTCTTCGAGAGAATGAGAAAATTCTCGTTTACGGCGATTATGATGTTGACGGTATAACCGCGTCCTCTTTGATGTTCCTTGTCCTCAACAAGCTCGGTGCTCAGGTTTTTTATTACCTACCGAACCGGCTTGTAGAGGGGTATGGTCTATCAGAGGAGGGTATCGCTGAAGCAACCAAGGTTGGAGCAACTCTCATTGTCTCGGTTGATACCGGTGTTACGGCTATTGAGGAAGTGGAGTATGCCCGCAAGCATGGAATCGATATAGTCGTAACGGATCATCACGAACCTGGTGAGGAGCTTCCCGACTCGGTAGCTATCGTTAATCCAAAAGTTGATCGTGATTCTGAAAAAGGCTATGAGCTTGCCGGTGTCGGTGTGGCGTTCAAGGTTGCGCAGGCGCTCTATAGACGGCTCCAGCAGAACGAGACGGATCTCTATGAGCATCTTGATCTTGTTGCGCTCGGAACCTCCGCTGATATTGTACCGCTCATTCATGAGAACCGTATTCTTACGAAATTCGGAATCAGGCAGATTGTACGGACAACCAAACCGGGATTGAAGAAGCTTGTATTTGTGTCCGGTCTGCTCGGTAAAGAAATCTCGACCGGGCAGGTTGTTTTCGTACTTGCACCGAGAATCAATGCAATTGGCAGGCTTGGCGCTGCGGAGAAAGCAATCAAGCTTCTGACTACGCGGGATGAGCAGGTTGCGGGTGAGATTGCCCGGTTCCTCGATGAGGTCAATCGTCGGCGGAAAGCCATCGATGAGAAAACACTCGAAGAAGCGCTGTCTCAGATTGATGAGGATGTCGATCTCGATAATGATCGTGCGATAGTACTCGAATCATCCGGATGGCACCAGGGAGTAATCGGTATTGTGGCATCAAGGCTGGTGGAGAAATACTACCTGCCGACCGTTCTTATTTCAATCGATGATAACGTAGGAAAAGGCTCTGCACGTTCAATTCCGGCTTTCCACATGTACGAGGCTCTTAAAGGGTGTGGTGATGTTTTGATGAGATATGGCGGACACAAGTACGCCGCCGGTCTCTCCATTGATCCGGTACATATTCCGGAATTTCGCAGACGTTTGAAACAAATTGCCACCGAGCAGTTGACGCCTGACGATTTGACTCCGAAACTTAACATTGACGCTGAGGTCGAACTGGATTCAATTGACATGGATTTCGTCAAGACTATCGAGATGTTCGCTCCGTTCGGACCGCAAAACATGAGACCGATATTCCTGACACGCAATCTTAATATCGTCGGATCACCCTACATAGTCGGCAAGAACCATCTTAAGATGAAAGTTCGCAAGGGTGACAAGGAATACGATGTCATCGGTTTTGGGTTTGGCGATCATGCGAACGCTCTTGCAATGCGCGGTGTCGATCTTGATATGGCGTATGTGGTCGAGGCTAATCACTATTTCGAAACACCGCGAATTCAACTGCGAGTGAAAGACCTGCACTACTGATATGGCTGTCATCGACAAATTCTTCGAGGGTGACAGACGGGCGCTTGCCCGCGTAATCTCATACATAGAAAATCGCCGAGAGCAGTACCGTGAAGTACTCGCGCGGCTATATCCCAAGACGGGACAAACCTATCGGGTCGGTTTTACCGGTCCCCCGGGAGCCGGGAAATCATCCATTGTCGATGCCACCGCGAATCTTTATCTGAAAGACAGTGAGAAGGTCGGCATTATCGCAGTCGATCCGTCATCACCGTTCACGGGCGGTGCTCTGCTGGGTGACCGCATCCGAATGTCGCATCTCTCCAATCAGGAGAATGTATTTATCCGCTCAATGGCTACGCGAGGCTCCGGAGGCGGGCTTGCATCCGCTACGAAGGATATTCTCATAACGCTCGATGCGTTCGGATTCGACCGGATACTGATCGAAACAGTCGGAGTGGGGCAGGTCGAACTGGATATCGTCGATTCCGCCGATACGGTTGTTGTCGTGCTTGTTCCGGAATCGGGGGATACGATCCAGGCGATGAAAGCCGGTTTGATGGAGATTGCGGATGTCTTCTGTCTGAATAAATCCGACCGGGAGGGCTCGGACCGTCTCGCTGCCGAACTGAACATGATGCTCGATTTCCGAAGGCACGATTCCGAGTGGGAATATCCGGTTGTGCAGACATCGGTGACGAAGAATTTCGGTATCGAGGAATTGTCCGCGGAGATTGCGCGCCATCGTGAGTTTGTTCTCGATACGGGATTGTTCGAGAAGCGCAGACGAGCGCAGTTGCGCAAAGAGATGTACACTCATCTCGAGAGTCTGTTACGCGATGAGGTAAACCGCCGTCTCGGTGGTGAGGTCAAGCTTGAAGAGATAATCGAGTCGATAGCATCCGGCCACTCAGATCCCTTCACTGAAGCCCGCAAGATTTTCGATAAATACTTCGGATAGATTCTCTATTTCTAATTATGTTATTTTGATGGTTCTCCGTTACTACATGGGGACTGCTACCTGATAGAAGATATGAACCACGCTTACTTGCATAGATAGATCCCCAAATAAGAAGGAGCGACGCTCCTTTCTGATTGCATAATGAGCATTTCTACTTATATTTATTCTATACGATCTTTTAGAGTCTGACAACATCGATACAACATCCATAGTCCGGAATTCCATCCGCCGCACGAGTATGTCGTGATGCGGCAGGTTCTAATATTACTGCGGAGTTGGCATCGTGCGCTTGCGAACCAGCCAAATCGATGTGCTGATCTATGCCGTCTGTTTCGCCTCCGGGTTTGCCGGTCTCGTCTATGAAGTAATATGGGCGCGCATGTTACACATCGTGCTCGGCAGTACCGTATATGCAGTATGTGCTGTTATAAGCTCCTTCATGGCGGGACTTGCAATTGGCAGTTATGTGGGAGGGCGATATATAGACCGGAAGCGGGATATACTCCTTGTATATGCCGGGATCGAAGCCGGAATCGCCGCAGTGGCGCTACTGCTGCCGTTCGCGCTCAACCTTCTCGATTCGTTCTACATCAGTCTGTATAAGGATTATTCGCAGAGTCACGCGACTCTCACACTAATTCGTTTCATCCTCTCATTTGCGCTGCTTGTGGTGCCATCATCATTAATGGGTGCTACGCTACCGGTGCTAATTCGATATCTCGTGCGTACCAAATCGGAGTTGGGAACCAGAACCGGCGGACTGTACGGAATCAACACTCTCGGAGCGACGATTGGATGTGCGGCAACCGGTTTCATTCTGATAGAAGCAATCGGGATGAGCAGAACTGTTCTGCTGGCAGTCGGAATTAACCTGCTGGCAGCAATAGCGGCTTTCATACTGAGATTCAGTGAATCGAGAGGGGTGGTTGTTGCAACCGACATTGAAACAGCCAAACCCAAATCCAAAGTAAAAAGCACAGCAGTTATAAATGAGAATATCAGCGGTTTGCACAGGTTGATCCTCTGGGGGTATGCTCTCGCCGGATTCGTGTCTCTGGGATATGAGGTGCTGTGGACCCGCTCGATAGGTTTCTTTGCCGGTAACACGAGTTATGCTTTCAGCACTATGTTGAGTACATTCCTGTTTGGTATCGCAGTCGGAAGTATGGCGGTACGAAAACTTAGCGACAGAATTAAGACACCGATCATGGCTCTCGGAATCTGCGAGGTTCTGATCGGAATAACCTCCGTGATCGGTATTGCTATCTTCTTCGGTGCAGTGGGTGCACTCGATCCATACCAGTTCGGCGACAGTGCGGTGTCACCATTGTGGATGAAGTTCGCAGTCTCGGTCTCCATCATGATAATCCCGACTCTGCTAATGGGTGCCGCCTTCCCGCTCGCAGCCAAAATATATGCAACAGACTTGAAGAAGGTCGGTCGGAGAGTCGGAAGTATCTATTCGTTGAATACTGTCGGTGGAATCATTGGTGCGATTGTCGCTTCGTTTATTCTGGTACCTGAGATTGGAATACAATCCGGTATTATAATTCTCGCAATGGCAAATATCGGGATCGGTCTTCTGATGGTACTGAATGATCCACGTGTTGTGATTGTGCGAAGGTATGCGGCGGTAATATCATCTGCAGCCGCCGTTCTTTTGGTATTTTTGGTTGTTCCGATGCAAGTCGGTGTATTCTCAATATCCGGTCATCCGAACAAACCCAAGGGTAGAACGATCTACTATTCAGAGGGTGTCACACAGACGGTCGAGGTTCTTCAGGGGCAGGATGGCAACCGTCATTTAATACTTGATGGCGGCGTGAATGCATCGACTACTGCAATTGGTGTGGGAGTAAGGGTACACACGCTAATGTCACAACTACCGCTGATTTTGCATGAAGATCCTCGGAGCATTCTCCTTGTTGCTCTTGGCTCGGGAATGACCGCCGGAGCAACACTTGCATTTGATAATCTCGAAGTGATAGACTGCGCGGAGATATCGAATGATGTGGTCCGGGCTGCAGGATTCTTCTCATCATGGAATGGTGATATTGCGAAATCGGAGAGGTTGAACCTCTATATCGAGGATGGCAGGAATTTCGTGCTGACTACGCCACGTAAGTATGATGTTATCACAACGGGTATCATACACCCGAAAATAAATCCCGGAAATGCCGGATTCTACAACAGAGATTATTATGAGCTTTGCCGTTCCCGTTTACGTGAAGGAGGAATTGTGTGCCAGTGGGCGCCGCTATATGGTCTGACGGTCAAAGAGTTCAAAATGATCGTGCGGACATTCATGGATGTATTCCCCAATTGCACACTCTGGTTTGCGCAACCGTTCGGATCAAAAGGAAGCAGTAATGCGCTTCTAATTGGATCGACGGGTGAATTGCCGCTCGAATATTCGAGGATAAATAGAGCCTTTCAGACTGAGTCGATTCGTGAGGATCTTAAACGGAGCGAACTCAATAATCCGGTCGAACTCCTCGATTGTTTTGCGATGGGCGCGGAAGCGCTTGGAGAATTGGCAGGGGAGGATACTCCACTCACTACAGATGACCATCCTTTGCTCGAATTCGGCGAGATTGAGATGCACTATGATGATATACTTAATCTGATCTCGACTCGGAGAGAAACGGCGGTGGCATATCTCACATTCAACGGAGTCCCGGAACAGACAGCTATGGATGTCCGTGAAATGCTCACTCTATACAATGAGATATCGAATGAGTGTATCAGGGCGGATTTGAAGGCGTTGGAGAAGGAGTATAACACTGCTATTGCGCATTATTGCAATGCCTGGTTGAAAGACACATCGCGGGATGATCTGCTTGATGAGCTTCTTGAGATTCAAAGACGGTCAAGCAAACCATTGTTCAGAGCGCTGTCAGCGAAGAAATCATCACTCGCCAGTCAGGTTACAGTATTTGTGGAAGACCTGTCGGATGATCGCATTAATGATCCGCAGGCTCTTAACCGACTTGCATATTTCTATCAGGCAGCCGGATGGCTTGATGCCTCCATTGGAGTCTACCGTAGAGCTGTCATACTCGATAGCGACAATCCGGACATACGATTCAATCTCGCTGCTACATACCATCTACATGGATTACCGGAATCGGCACTCGCGGAGCTTGATATAATACTCGCAGACAATCCTGATTTTTCAGCCGCTCATGCTCTGGCGGGATATGTCCACGAACTTCTCGGGGATACTGCAATGGCAATCGGACGGTATGAATCAGCACTGTCTGTGGATTCGAGCAATACTCGAGCATCCCAACGACTCTCGGTACTACAGTCCATCTTCACCCGTTGAAGCTGATATTTCCACTTGACCTTGCTCCATCAAACAGGCATATCAAATTAATAAGGAAGGTAATAATCCTGTTATGGTGGATGTATGGATATACTTCTAACAATCAGTCTTTTTGGTACAGAAATCGACTTCAGCAGTGTAATGGAGAGTGTTCTGAAATGGCTCTCATCGAATGGCTTGCGAATCCTCCTACTGCTGATACTGGCTGCAATCGGTCTTAAGATAGGGCGATTGGTTGTCGACAGGATATTCTCCCGGTTTGTTCGAGGTGATGGCATAGAAGCCGAGAAACGTTCGGACACGCTTGCGTCTGTTATGAAATATGTCGTTACGATTGTGCTGCTGTCGGTGGTGCTCGTAATGATTCTCGGTGAGTTCGGTGTCAAGATCGGACCTATTCTCGCTGCCGCCGGTGTCCTGGGGCTTGCTGTCGGATTCGGTGCACAACATCTCGTGCAGGATGTATTCAGTGGTTTCTTTATTCTTCTTGAAGACCAGATCAGGGTTGGGGATGTAGTCACTATTTCCGGGCATACAGGACTTGTGGAGAAGGTGAATTTGCGGATGACAATTCTTCGCGATCTATCCGGTAATGTGCACTATATCCGTAATGGTATGATCGATGTTGTTACGAACATGACGAAGGACTATTCCCGATATGTTTTCGAGATCGGGGTGGCATATCGAGAGGATATCGATGATGTCATCAAGGTTATGAAAGAGGTTGATGAGGAACTTCGAGCGGACGAGGAATTCGGGAAACACATCCTTGAGGAACTCGAAATTATGGGGCTTGATGAGTTCGCTGATTCCGCGATTGTCATTAAAGCCCGCACCAAGACACGCCCGAGTTCACAGTGGTTAATCAAACGTGAATATCTGCGCAGGCTTAAAAAGAGATTCGACGAACTCGATATAGAGATACCATTCCCGCATATCACACTCTATATGGGGCAGGACAAGAACGGATCCGCTCCACCGATTCACGCTAAAATCGATAAAACAGTCGATTAATAGAACACAAATCAGCAGTTTTTTTTCGAGAATTTCATTTTCCTGAAACCTGATTACAGTCATTTCGTATTTTATGCTAAATATAATAAATTTTACGTAATACATAAATTACACTTGCAAAGCATATGCATGAGATTATACTGTTAGTATGAGTATTCAGATAAACCTTGATGTCATGATGGCGAAGCGGAAAATATCGCTGACAGAGCTTTCGACAAAAATCGGCATTTCGATGACCAACCTCTCACTTCTGAAGACGGGGAAGGTGAAGGGAATGCGTTTTAGTACGCTGGATGCCATTTGTGAAGCTCTCGAATGTCAGCCCGGAGACATACTAGAACACAATCCTGATTTTGTATGAATAATCAGGGTGTTCGGTTTTATTTGTTTGGGAGGTGAAATATGGAAGAGAAACGTTATTCTTATGCAAGTTGGCTGTCATTTACAGCTGCCGCTCTATTTATACTCGGCTGGGGGATCGGTTTTACACAGATGCTGATAGGCGTTAGGGTTTTCGGCTATCATGGTCCGGTAGTTGGTCCTTCAGATTTGCTGTTTCTTGGTTTCTCAGTGATTATAATCTACATTGCGGTAATGCTGAGAAGATACTTGAACGAGTTCTACAATTTCCATGAAATCGATAGCATTATTACCGCGAGCATTATCTGGACTGTCTGCTTCCAGGTAATCAGTCTTCTTTTGAAGGGATTCATGTTGCTTGGTTGGTCCGGCGACAGAGTGGTGTTCCTTGTTATTATTGGGAGTATTCTGGTTATAGCGAATGTCTCTCGCGGGATTATCGATATCATGAAGGGAGTCCGACTTCTTAAAATGCCGGGTTGTTCAGATGATCTTATTAAGGTGTATGGCTATCTCAGTCTGGTTTCCGGTATCGCAATGGCTTCAGTCATCTTAGCGCCAATTGGTCTATTGTTGATTCCGGTTAACGTAATAGTACTCGGGATGATATTCCTCAAAGAGGGGGAGTGCGTGGAATTCGTATAGATGTGTTAGATGTCTCTTATTCCGATAGATGATCATTCAGCCGGTTGAATGCCGCCTTCCAGAATTTCGCGTAATCGTAATAAGCGTCGTCGTATTCCTCGCCAAACGGTAGATTGGTGTGATACAGATCCAGCCTGACCTGATCCGATTTCTGGTTAATAACAACCGTAACAAGTGACTTAATCCCCCGCTTTTCGTCAATCCAGACGTACTGAACGGTACGGTTTATTACAAGGTTTATGAACTGGCCATATATGTCCGGCTTCTCATCCTTTTCCGCCTCCATCCACAAGCCAAACTCACCGCCTTTGTCGGGGACAGTGTGTGCCTTGCTGCAGAGCCAGCGTTCGAGAAGCTCTCCTGTGGTCAGATAGCTGAAGAGTTCCTCAACGGTTGAATTCAGATGGGAGGTAACCTCCAGTGCCCGCGAAACTGCCGTAGTACCTATCATATTCGGATTCTCGGTCATAGTCTTAGATTATCGGTGGTTCCTGATATTCTCCCCAAACTTCTCGCATGACATCGCAAATCTCGCCCTCTGTCGCATAACACCTGACGCATTCAAGGATATGCTTCATTGTGTTATCCGTGCCCTCACAGGCTTTCTTGAGATCAGCGAGCACACGCTTTACTTTATCATTATCGCGCGTTTCCCTGGCTTTCTTAATAGACTCTCGCTGGATTTCGGCGGACTTCTTGTAGTCAATGTTCAGGATCGGAATCTCGATCTCCTCGTTTTCCAAAACGAAACCGTTTACTCCGACAATAATACGATCCTTTGAGTCGATCTCTTTCTGATAAACATACGCGGACTTGGCGATTTCCCGCTGGAAGTAGCCTTCTTCTATGCCTTTAAGCACTCCTCCGATTTCATCAATTTCGCTGAATATCTTCTCCGCCTCCGCTTCCATTCGGTCTGTAAGGGATTCTACAAAGTAGGAGCCGGCGAGAGGATCAATCGTGTTGGCTACCCCGGATTCCTCCGCTATCACCTGCTGGGTACGAAGAGCGAGACGAGCCGCCTTGTCGGACGGCAGGGCGAGGGTTTCATCCATCGAGTTCGTGTGGAGCGATTGAGTTCCCCCGATAACAGCGGACAGCGCTTCGAGTGCGGTACGAACAAGGTTAATCTCCGGTTGCTGTGCGGTCAGCGAGCAGCCCGCAGTCTGTGTATGGAACCGTAGTTTCCACGACTCCTCTCGCTTCGCACCGTATTTCTCCCGCATGCGCCTCGCGTATATCCTGCGTGCGGCGCGGTACTTGGCTATCTCTTCGAAGAAATCCATGTGAGCGTTAAAGAAGTATGATATCCTCGGTGCGATGGCGTCGACATCGAGTCCTCGTTCAATTGCAGATTCGATGTATTGAAAACCATCCGCGAGGGTATAAGCGAGCTCCTGTACGGCGGTAGCTCCCGCTTCTCGTATATGATAACCGGAGACTGAAATCGTATTCCATTTCGGCACATTATCCGCGCAGAATGCCATAAGGTCTACGATAAGCCGTACGGATGGTTCAGGAGGATATATCCATTCCTTCTGTGCGATGTATTCCTTCAGTATGTCGTTCTGAAGTGTGCCGCGTAGCTTGTCGGCACTGATCCCCTTGTTTTCTGCGACAGCGATATACATTGCAAGCAGGATGCTCGCCGGAGAGTTGATCGTCATGGATGTCGATATTCTGGCGAGATCGATACCGTCGAAAATTACTTCCATGTCTCTGAGTGTGTCGACTGCGACACCGCACTTGCCGACTTCACCGAGAGAGCGTTCGTGATCGGAATCATAACCCATCAGAGTGGGGAGGTCGAAAGCTACGGAGAGACCGTGCTGACCCTCTTTGAGCAGCATGTGGTATCTCTGGTTGGTTTCGTATGGAGTGCCCATACCGGAGAACTGCCGTTGAGTCCACATCTTTCCGCGATACATGGATGCGTGTACACCGCGAGTATAGGGGTACTGACCGGGAAAACCGAGATCGCGCATGTAGTTCTTGCCGTCAACATCCTCCGGCAGATACATCGGCTTAATGGGAGCGGATGAAACAGTCACCCATTTACGGTCCTTCCTGACTGTAGCTTCGTGTTGCTCATCCCATATCTTTTTCGCATCTTCGTATTTTGGCAGGTCTGCCTTCGATTCCATGTCTTTTTCTATATCGGGAGTTGTCGGCTTCATAGATCAACCCTTCCTTGAGACTTGTGATTTCTGAGTTCTGTAGACCTTAAAGATAATATCCCCGGGCTACTAATTCAATGCTATTATCATCCTGTTATTCATAAACAGCATTCGAGGCGATTCGTTCAGAATGGAGGTATATCACTTGCAAATCATCTGTTTCGGCTTATTATGTATATATGGGAATACTCGACAGGCTATTCAATAGAGAGCCGAAACCCGGTGATCCGGTTCCGATCAATGATGGCAACTTCGAACAGGAGGTGCTGGCGTCGGATCTGCCGGTAGTTCTCGAAATGTACTCCACGACGTGTCCTGCATGTCAGGTTATGACAGGGTTGCTAAAGGAAATCGCTCCCGATTTCGCCGACAGGATCAAGTTCTGTATGGCGCACGTCAACCATGCTCCGCAGGTCGCTGCGAAATTCAATGTTCGCGGCGTTCCTACAACTGTCTTCATGAAACGAAGCAAGGTGCTGGATGGCGTTGTCGGTGCAATTCCGATCACGGAATTGAGACAGAAATTCGAGAAGCTTGCAAAAGCGTAACTGTTGATTTGGTAATTGATCCGGAATAACCACTGCATTAGTGTTTATTACTGCTTAATATCGAATTCATTCTTCAAAATAGCTTGCTAAACCGGGGTTACGGACTTATCCTACCCACCTATGATCGGGAAGATACTCATCGCTAATCGTGGCGAGATTGCAGTACGTATCATGCGATCATGCCGCGAGCTTGGAATCACGACAGTTGCAGTATTTTCTGATGCTGACGCGGATGCGTATCATACGCGATATGCCGATGAAGCCTATCACATTGGTCCGTCACCCTCTTCAGAGAGCTATCTTGTAGGTGAGCGAATAATAAAAGCCGCGCAGGATGCGGGTGCGGATGCCGTGCATCCCGGTTACGGATTCCTCGCAGAAAATGCCGGTTTCGCCGGGATGGTGCAGGATGCAGGACTTGTCTGGATCGGTCCCAGATCCGATGCAATCAAGACTATGGGTGACAAGCTGACAGCGAGGCATACAGTCCAGCAGTTTGATGTCCCCGTTGTTCCGGGATTTGAGAAAGCCATCGATGATATAGAATTGCTGACTGACGAGATAGAGAAAATCGGATATCCGGTTCTGATCAAAGCCGCTGCAGGTGGTGGCGGTAAGGGTATGAGGGTTGTCTCCGATCCTAAAGACCTTGCATCGGCAGTGCGTGGAGCCTCAAATGAGGCAAGGAACGCATTCGGAGATGATCGGGTTTATATCGAGAAATACATCGCCAAACCGCGACACATTGAGATTCAGGTAATGGCCGATTCGCATGGCAATGTTGTGTATATCGGCGAGCGTGAGTGCTCGATACAGCGGCGTCATCAGAAGGTGATCGAGGAGGCGCCATCTCCGCTGGTAAATGATGAGATGCGCAAGCGCATGGGTGAAGCTGCTGTTAATGTCGCGAAATCGTGCGGCTATGTTAATGCGGGCACGGTGGAATTTCTTGCCGATAATGACAGAAATTTCTATTTCCTCGAAATGAATACACGTCTTCAGGTTGAACATCCGGTTACGGAATTGATAACCGGGCTGGACCTCGTAAAAGAACAGATCAATGTCGCAAATGGCGGGAAGCTGTCGTTTGATCAGGACGATATTAAGCTTCGCGGTCATGCGATAGAATGCCGTATATATGCCGAAGATCCGGAGAGCAATTTTATGCCCTCGACGGGAGAGTTAAAATCGTATCGTGAGCCGAGTGGTCCGGGAGTCAGGGTCGATTCCGGCGTTGTTGAGCGCTCTGTGATACCGATTTTCTACGATCCGATGATTGCGAAGCTCTGTGTCTGGGGTAAAGACCGCAGGGAGGCCATCGATCGGATGATCAGGGCGATATCCGAGTACAGAATTTGCGGTGTATCCACGACTCTCGCGTTCCACGAGACCGTACTCGATCATGAGGTGTTCCGCAGCGGCGATCTATCGACTCATTTCATAGATGACTATTTCGCTGACCGAAAATTCGGCGTGAATGAAGATGAGCATATTCTTAAAGCCGCCGCTGTGGCAGCAAGCCTGTTCGATTATCAGGAGAGCAAGAGAATTAGCACGGCTTCGGGTGGTCATACTCCGAACTCGCGCTGGCGAAAAGCCGGACGAAAAGCGGGACTCAGAACTCCACTGGAGGAGACGAAATGAACTACGCTGCCAGAGTGCTTGATCGAGAGTTCGTTGTTTCACTCGAAGATAGAGGTGAGAAGATCAATCTCGAGGTGGATGGAAATTCCGCTGAGTTGATGTTCACGACTCGCAAAAACAAGCATCGTTTTCTCGTCGTAATCGACAATAAATCGTATGATGTGGAAGTTAATCGCACCAACGGCAAGTTCTCCGTATTTGTATATGGTCGTGAGTTCGAGGTTTCGGCTGAGGACGAACGACTCGCTCGAATCCGGGAAGTTGCCGGAATGGGCTCCGATGTGGATGACAGCAGGGAAATTCATGCCCCAATGCCCGGTCTGGTTGTCGATATCCTTAAGAAAAAGGGTGAGGCAATCAAGAAGGGTGAGGGGGTCATCGTAATAGAAGCGATGAAGATGGAGAATGAACTCAAATCGGAGGCTGATGGAGTTATCGATGATATCCTCGTTGATATAGGGCAGTCTGTGGAGAAGGGTGCATGCCTCGTAAAACTTCAATAATCTTCACTTGGAGGGGAGGGCAATTCAGCTATGAGAGCAAAGAAAAAGTCCCTCTATTCTTACCAGGATACGCAACGATTCAAATATGACGAACAGCTCGGTGAACCGGGCGAATATCCTTTTACTCGCGGAGTATATCCGGAGATGTACACGAAACGGTTCTGGACTATGCGCCAGTATGCCGGATTCGGGACAGCTGTAGAATCAAACCAAAGATACAAATACCTTCTTGAGCGTGGTCAGACCGGTTTGTCGGTGGCATTCGATTTGCCAACTCAGATCGGGTATGATTCGTCCGATGAGATGGCTTCGGGAGAGGTCGGAAAAACCGGTGTGGCTATCGACACGCTGAATGATTTCGAGATTCTCTTCGACGGCATTCCGCTCGATAAGGTCTCTACCTCGATGACAATCAACGCGACCGCATCCACACTTCTCTGCATGTATATTGCTGTTGCTCAGAAGCAGGGGGTATCCCAGGATCAGATATCCGGGACGATTCAGAATGACATTCTCAAGGAGTATATCGCGCGCGGGACATATATCTACCCGCCGGAGCCATCCATGCGCTTGATCTGCGATATATTCGAGTATGCCAAGGATAATCTTCCGCGCTACAATACGATCTCAATCTCCGGCTATCACATCCGTGAAGCCGGATCATCAGCAGTTCAGGAGGTTGCGTTTACACTGGCGAATGCAATCGCCTATGTTGAAGCCGCACTCTCACGGGGACTCGAGGTGGACAAGTTTGCGCCAAGGTTGTCGTTTTTCTTCAACGCTCATCAGGATTTCCTCGGTGAAGTGGCCAAGTTCCGCGCTGCACGCCGTCTTTGGGCGAAGATCATGAAAGAGCGTTTCAACGCTCAAAATCCGAAATCACTTATGCTGCGGTTCCACACACAGACAGCGGGGTCATCCCTTACAGCGCAGCAACCCGAGAACAACGTGATACGTACAACACTCGAAGCTCTCGCGGCGGTGTTTGGGGGAACACAGTCGCTTCACACGAACTCGCAGGATGAAGCACTCGGTTTACCGACAGACAAGACTGCGCAGACCGCACTTCGAATTCAACAGATAATCGGTTTCGAATCCGAGATTACCGATACAGTCGATCCGCTTGCGGGGAGTTACTGTATCGAGAGTCTTACCGATGAGATTGAAGCGAAAGCTGCCGAGTATATTGCGAAGATTGATGAGCTTGGGGGTGCGCTGAAAGCTATCGAGAACGGTTATTACCAGACGGAGATTCAGAAGGAGTCGTATCTATATCAGAAGGAGGTCGACTCCGGTGAGAGAACCGTTATTGGTGTAAACAAGTTCAGAACCGATAATGAAGCCAAACAGGATATTCTCAAGGTCGATCCGAAGGTCCGTACCGAACAAATCGAGCGTCTGGAAAAGGTGAAACAGCAGCGCGATTCGAAGACTGTGGAGCAGAATCTGAATCGACTCAAAGAGGCTGCTTCGACCGATGGGAATCTGGTCCCGATAATTCTCGAATGTGTGCAGAGTTACTGTACGGTTGGCGAGATTTCGAATATCCTCAGAGAAGTCTGGGGAGAGTATAGAGAAAGCGTGGTGTTGTAGTATGGGACTTAACAGGATAAAACACATTGCGGTTGCTGTTAAGGACATTGATTATCATATCAAGCTTTTCAGTGACAAGTTCGGTGTTCCGCATAGTGAAATAATAACTGTGGAGAATCAGGGTGTCCGTGTGGCATTCCTTGAATTCGAAAATATCAAGATAGAGTTGATTTCACCACTCGATGAGTCCGCGAATCTAAACAAGTTCCTTGAGAAAAAGGGCGAGGGGTTACATCATATCTGCATTGCTGCAGATGATGTTGCCCGAACTCTCGAAGATCTTGTCTCGAAAGGTGTTCAGCTTATTGACCGTGAACCACGACCCGGAGCCGAGGGGAAACCGGTTGCATTCCTGCATCCGAAAACAACCGGATCGGTTCTGATAGAATTGGAGGAGGCGTAAATGAAATCATTCCGGTGGCTGTATATTCTCAGCCTTTTGATGACTATACTTATTCCTCAAACGGCTGGGGCACAGCAACCCGGTTCCGAAACAGCCTATGAGGTCAAATCGGGGCCGTTTATCGGCCTCGATTTAACTGCGGAGTTTGAAAGGTGGGGTGGTTACACGGAATATGAAATAGATGTCGGGACCACGACATACGGACCTACCGGTGAGAGCGTTTCTGTCGGAAGCAGACTCCGTTTTCCGATCGGGATTTTTGCTCTGCGTCTGCAGACAGACCTTGCGCTTGGGTCATTCTCATTGCGACCAAACTTCGTATTCAACATAGCGAACTCCGGCAACACATTCAAAGACTATGACTGGTATGAGGGAACCGGCGGTCAGACGACCTTCATCTATGGTGTTGCCGATAACGATGAGAGTATGTTCGGGCTTGGATTTTCAGCGGGCTACGGATTAAAGGCCGGGAAGTTCAGATTTATGCCCAAGTTCGATTTCACGTGGATGAGGTTCGTCTTTGATAACGAGAACCTGACTCAGTTTGACTATGCTTATTTCGACGGATCAGGAAGGATCTATCCCCTCGATGAGGCGCACCGTTACGACACGACCGGCGCGGTCATACGCTATACGGTGAATTATATCGTCTTCTCGCTTGGTGGAGAGGTCACATATGAATCCCCGTTCGGTGTGTATGGTATGGTTGATTTGCTCTTCTCTCCGATTACGATTGTGGATGATCTCGATGAGCATTTACTGCGCGGTAAAGACTCCGAAATATCGGCAACGGGGACATCCGGAATGTTTGAATTGCGTACCGGTTACAGAGTATCACCACGTTTGTCATTCTATGGAGGCATTTCATACCGTTATATCAAGACGAGTGGAGATCAGGATCAGACAATTCCCCGCAGCGATGGAAGTGTGCTTACAACAACAATACCCGCGACCACTCTCGCGGAATGGACCACATTTTCACTGGGATTGACATTTTCGCTTAACTCACCCGACTCCAATTAGTCGGTTTTCGGAGCGCCAACGGGTCATGATCGTGGACTGTTATGGTCTTGCATATTAGTGGGTGATTGTGTATCTTAAATTGTATCAAGTGATTTTATAGATATACCGATCACATCCATAACTGTGTTGAGCAACAGGAGTCTGCCATGTTCCCGTATATACACGTACTTATTCATCGCGTATTACGAACGAAAGCAGTAAAGCTGAATTTGATTATAGCCGGTATAGCGGCTTTGGTTTTGCTGCCGGTTGTGGATTCGTATGCTCAGTTATCAAAGGGTGGGACTCCGCCAAGTTTCACACGAACGCTGACTGCCGGCATAGATACCCGTCAGATGTCCTCGGTTGACGTGGAGCAGTATCTCGTTGAGGATTCAATTGACCAGACTCTCGGAGGGATACCGTTCCGGTTCGGAGCCGAGCTTGAGGTTGATCTGGGACTTGAGAACGCGGGTGAATGGACCACTCTATCCGGAGGTGACCGTATCTGGAGACTGAAAGTCTCATCTGATGGTGCGTATTCGATCAATCTAATTTTCGATAGTTATAGACTGCCTCATGGTGCGGAACTCTATATCTACAATCAGGACCGTAGCACGATCCTTGGAGCGTTCACTGAATTAAATAACAAGGATCATGGTAAATTCGGTACGACTCCCGTTCCCGGCGACAATCTGATTCTCGAATACTATGAACCGGCCGAGGTTGAGTTCGCCGGAGAGTTGCATCTTGCTACCGTTGTGCACGCATACCGAAATCTTTTTGGGAAAGACTCGCAGGGTTTTGGGGGATCCGGCTCGTGTAACATTAATATCAACTGTCCGGAGGGGGCTGACTGGCAGGACGACAAGAAAGCGGTTGCAATGATATTGACTCAGGGGGGCAACAGAATCTGTACGGGGACTCTTATCAATAATGTCAATCAGGACCTTACACCGTATTTCCTGACGGCAAACCATTGTCTCGGTGGGGAGGAGACATGGGTGTTCATGTTCCACTACGAGAGTCCCTCATGTAGTGATATCGATGGTCCAACAAGCTATACACTTTCAGGTTCAACTCTGCTTGCGAATACCTCCTACTCGGATTTCGCGCTATTATTGCTTGACGAGGAACCACCGAGTGAGTGGGACCTATACTGGGCAGGGTGGAATAACGAGGATTCACCGAGTCCCCAGTCGGTCGCAATTCACCATCCCAGCGGTGATATCAAGAAGATATCATTCGACTATGATCCCGTGACCTCGGCAAACTACCTCTCGAGTTCCGGTACGACACACTGGAGGATTGGCTCGTGGGATGAGGGTACGACTGAGGGAGGTTCCTCCGGTTCACCCCTGTTTGACGACGATCATAGAATTGTCGGACAGCTTCACGGCGGTTATGCCTCCTGTACGAGTTTGACACCCGACTGGTACGGTAAATTCTCCAAATCGTGGGACTATGGAAGCTCCGCGAGTACCCGACTGCAGGACTGGCTCGATCCTGAAAATACAGGGGTGGTCTATCTCGATGGTACCTATGGAGATTCGGATGGTGACGAGATACCGAATGCATCGGATAACTGCCCGTTCGTGTATAATCCGACTCAGGATGATGGTGATTCTGATGGTGTCGGTGATGATTGCGACAACTGTGTCTCTGAGTATAATCCGGAGCAGGGAGATGCCAACGGCGATGGTATTGGTGATTACTGTGATCCCGATGCCGACAGCGACGGATATCTGAATGAGGAGGACAACTGCTGGCTTGTTGAAAATGTTGACCAGACCGATTCTGACGAGGATGGTGCCGGTGATGAGTGTGACAACTGTTCTGGAGTTGCCAATCCGAAGCAGTATGATGAGAATGAAGACGGCGTAGGCGATGCCTGTGATGGAGAACTGCACCTCGAATCCTATCACGAAGATATCCCGACAGCATGGCTCGGCATATCATACAGCTATCAGTTCTGGGCGGTTGGAGGAGTTGAACCATACACATTCAACCGAATTCTCGGTTTGCCGCCGTACGGAATGACATTTTCAGAGGGGGATGGACTCCTGAGCGGAACACCTGAGTTTGCGGGTACGACGATCATGCAGGTTGAGGTCGTCGACTCGGACAGCCCCGCAAATAAGGATACGCTGTTCGTTCATATAACCGTTGAGATGCCGGAATGGATCTGTGGTGATGCCAATGAATCCGGAGATATTGATATTGATGATGTTATTTTCATTATAGACTACGTGTTTGCCGGAGGTCCTGAACCGAATCCACTTGAATCTGCTGATGTCAACTGCATTGATGATATAGATATCGATGATATCGTTTACCTCATTGAATATCTGTTCAACGGTGGTCCGGATCCATGCGAGGATTGTTGAATACTCTCGTATAGATAGATGATTCCTCATTTGGTTCTATTCAAAGAGATACACCAGTTTTTCTTTTTTGAACTCAGTATCAAATTGAATTAGCAAACCCCGATGGGTAACCGGGGCATGCCTTTCGGGTGGGTGAGGCAATAGGCAGATTGTATCGTGTCGGCTTGGGTATGCCGAGTTAAATCAGGCAATAGATGAATAGATTTGCAAGGTTAGGGCATAATTAGACGGGAGTGAAATATTCGCAAACTAAAAGACAGACGTTAGAATAGAACAGCCCTGTTATATGTTAGTGGGATTACTCTGATCGAAGTGATTTCACAGGATTTGCAGTTGCAGCTCTGAAAGAGTGATAGCTGACTGCAATAACCGCAACGAAGAGTGAGATCAAACCGGATAGCAGCAGTATGTCAACTCCGAATGATATTCGATACAGATAACCTTCAAGCCAGCGTGATGCGAGAATGTATGCGATGGACCATGCTGCAATAGTGCCTGCAATAACCGGGAATGCGAAACGCTTTGTTAGAAGCAGTACAACGGAGAATACGCTTGCTCCAAGTGTCTTGCGGATCCCAATCTCTCTCGTGCGCTGAATTGATGCAATTGATGCCAGACCGAACAATCCCATGCAGGCAATGAGAATTGCCGCTATACAGGGATATGTGAATGCTCTGCTGAAACGCCTCTCAGAGGAATACAACTCATCCGTATAGTTGTCGAGAAAGAAATACTCGAAGGGGACATCCGGGGAAAATCTCAACATAGTATTCTTAATATCATTCAGCGCATTCTGGATATCATGTGTATCAATCCTGACGAGTAGATAGTTCAGTCTGTAGTTATCCACTCTGAGAATCAAGGGTTGTATCGGCATCCTCACATAACGGAAATGGAAATCCTCTGTCACTCCAATGATTTCTATGGGAAGAACGGATTCGTCATGTTCCACTATGGCAAGCCCCATTGTAGAGCTGTCTTCCTGAGCAAGCATGGAAAGTGCTTTCCTGTTGACAATGATGCTGTTATCAAGTCGGCTTGTTGGGACATCTGAAAAGCGTTTACCCTGTATTAATTTCAATCCGAGCAATTCACAGTAGTTCCTGTCAACAAACAGGGCGGGGAAGTGCATCTGTTCCGGTTTTAGCGGAGATCGAATTGTCACACCGCGACAGTCACTTCCCGCCGGGATATCGGAGGAGGCGCTAACATTCAAAATATGCGGTGATGCCATGCAGTCGGTACGGATTGCATCGAGTTTTTTCCATAGAACGCCACGTGGTGTTGGAACCACGACAATACCTTCAGATTCAAAACCGAGATCATGATTGCTAAGGAATCCCGCTTGTCTGTACGCAACAATTGCAAATACAATTAGTATCACAGAGACAGTGAACTGGATGGTAACAAGCCCCGTGCAGATCTTTGATCCACCTCCAGGAGTTCCGGTCTCTGTCTGAATATTCCGTATGGGATTAGCGCGGGAGAGAGTGGCAGCCGGGTACAAACCTGCAATGATACCGACAAGTATGGCTATAAACAAAATGACAGCAATATTCAGCGGGTGAATCAGCATATCAAGAGAAACACTTACACCCGCGATGGATGCAAATACAGGGCGTAATAATTCAGCAAGAACGACAGCGATGACAAGTGCAATCAGCGCTATCAAGACAGGCTCAGTCAGAAATTGAATGACTATATCCCTGCGGCCTGCCCCGGCGGCTTTGCGAATCCCCATCTCTGATGTTCGACGAGTAAACAATGCTGTCGACAGATTAACGAAGTTGAAATAAGCTATAGCGAGAATGAGGATTCCGATCCCGCCGAGTATATAGAGTTTCCCGATATCTCTGGTGACGTGGATAGACGCACCAAGTGGGAGTTCACTCAGGTGTATATCATGGAGAGGTTGAAGAAAATACGATAGAGACTCGGACCTGTTCTCTCCGAGATGTGTTTTTATGAAGTCCGGAAAGCATGATTCCACACGTTCCGGGGTGACACCGGATATTAGTTTGATGTAGGTCCAGACCGGACCATCCCAGTGATCCCGAAAGGATGGTACCCTCGAGAAATAACTTTCGAGTGGGGCTATCATCCTGAATTGGATGTGTGAATTGGTCGGTGGATCGTTAACGAGAGCTGTAACTGTTAACAGGGTGCCATCGGTAAGCTCGATTTGTTTTCCAACCGGTCGTTGATCCGGGAAATATTCATCTGCGGCACTGTGTGTCAGTACTATTGAATTGGGTTCATTGAGTGGAGTGGCTTTGTTGCCGTCTGATAGTTCGAAATCAAATAATCGAAAGAAAGAGGGATCGGCATAGAAGAAGTCATTTTCATACCGAGAGTCGCTCCCATCTCGAATAGCTGTCCTGATCCTGAGTATTCGCGCGCCTTCATCGATTCCCGAAATCTCACGCTGCATAAGAGGTCCCGGAGGCACTCCAACGGATGCCCACATTCCACCGAAGCCATCCGGTCGTGTCAATACACGACAAACGCGGTATATCCTGTCGCTGTCGGAGTGAAATCTGTCATAACTTAATTCGTGCAGTATGAAGAGAGTTATCAAGAGACAGCAGGCGAACGCAATCGCAAGTCCGAGAATGCTGATCGAAGATACGATTCTCGCTCTCATCAGACTTCTTATAGATGCTCTAAAGTAGTTCGCAAACAATTCCATGCATTAATCCGTCATGCTTGTTTTCGTGTATATCCTCTATACAGTTCTATTCATTCCTCAATACCTCCGCAGGATTTGACATCGCAGCTCTTATGGTCTGGATACTTACCGTTACGACAGCCAGCAGCAGAATTGTCAGGAAAGCGAGGATAAAATTATCTGCCGATACACCAACTCTATAGGCGAAACTCTCGAGCCAGCCCGAAAGAATGATATATGCCACCGGAATTGCGGGGATGCTGGCGATGAGAATCATTATCACAATTTTCCGATTGAACAAACCGATAATCTGCCACGTCCCCGCGCCGTGTACCATGCGGATTGAAATCTCCCGAGCGCGCCTTCGAGTTGCGAGTGCTGCCAGTCCGAAGAGGCCAAGGCAGGCTATCGCGGCAGTGAAGAGAGCGGAGTATCGGATAATAGCTGTCCATCGTTCTTCCTTGAAATAACAATGCTCGAAATATTCATCGATGAAAAAATAATCGAACGGGACATCCGGGGCAATTTTGTTCCATGTCGACTTGAGATCATTTATGGTAGCGGACATGTTGTCCGGAGATATACGCGCATAGAAATAGCGGGTAGGACTGGGACCTCTCAGGTAGAGAACCATCGGCTTAATACTCCACCGCATTGATAAAAAATGGAAATCCTTCACCACCCCAATGATTCGCAGTTGTTCGTCGTTGATGCAATTGTCCACCTGTTTTCCGATTGGATCCTCAAGTTCAAATTCGGCTACATAGCGTTCGTTGACAACGGCTGCAGTGACGTCTGATGGCATCTCTCGTGAGAAGAACCGTCCTTCAACCATCTCGGCACCTATCGTCTTCATGAAATCGGGATCGATGCGGTACATGTATACTTCTTTAGAAATTTCTCCTACTTCCGAATGACTGCAGATACTTGTATAAGATCCTGCAATCGAGGCATCTGTCTTACTCACGGATATGATCGATGGTATCTTTTCTGTTTCAGTTTTTAATCTCTCAAATATAAGATCAGCGTTTGGAGTATTGACTACAATGGATAGAAGCTGCTCTTCATTGAATCCGAGGTCACGGTTTTTCATGTATGATATCTGACGAGTCATCACTAATGTACTGGTTATGAGGACAATCGAGATAGCAAACTGCAGCACTATGAATCCGCCGGTAATTAAATTATCACCGCCTATTTTAAGACGATTTCGCAATATCTCCACGGGTTTCAGTCGGGAGATAATGAGCGCCGGGTAGATTCCGGCGAGAACTCCGGATATACTGGCTATTCCGAACAATATTATGATTGTTGTAATTCCGGAAGAGTGCAATATGCTCAGGTGTTTTGCGGTGAGTCGATTGAAAACCGGCAGTGATAGCTCCGCAAGTACTACACCTATCAGAGTCGCGATGAAAGCCATTATGATAGCTTCACCGAGGAATTGGTATATGAGGTCGCTCCGATTGGCGCCTATTGATTTGCGAATCCCGATCTCTCTCGCCCGTGATGATGATCTGGCTATTGCGAGGTTTGTGAAATTGAAGCACGCAATCAGAAGGACCGCTGCAGCAATGAGGCTCAGGATGTATGAATACTTGCGGTTGCTCGTCGATTCGATTGTCCATGCCTTGGGTGATCCGAGGTGGATATCCGACAATGACTGAATAGAATATCTATAAAATGTCGTATCAGTGAATTGCGAAACGAAGGAGTTCAGCCGTGATCCGAAGACGGATGGATCTGCACCATCTGCAAAGAACAGATAGGATGCTACATCTGTACCGGTCCAATCTGTCATAAACATATCGTTATAGTCTCTGTGGACATCGTTTAGACGGGATGTGTTAAGGATGATATTGTATTTGATGCTCGAGTTGGAGGGGGGAGGCTCGATAATCGCGGATACGGTGAATATATGAAATTCACTCTGGAGCTTAATTGACAGGTTCTTTCCAATCGGAGTATCGCTCCCGAAATATTTCTCCGCTGCTGTCTGGGTCAGTACAACGTTTGATGGGTCAGATAGAGGATTAGGATCTCCGTGGAGGATCTTGAAGCTGAAGATATCAAAGAAATCCTCATCTAAGAATGTCAACGTCTCTCTGCTGATGATCTTGTCTCGTTTGACCACATCCCGGAAATAGGAGAGGCGGGTGCCGCTTTCGATTTGATCGAACGTTTCAGTCAGGTATGGTATCGCTGGGAGTGGTGTTGTCGCAAGCCTCATTGTATCTCCGGGTTGCATTGCAAGATCGAGATTTAACCGGTAAATCCTGTCGAGATTCTCGTGAAACTCATCGAATGATGTTTCGTCTCGTACGAACATCGAGAGGAGAATACAGCAGGCAATTCCAAGTGACAGTCCAAGGATGTTTATCGTCGATGACAGTTTATCCGAGACGATATTCCGAAGGGTGACTTTGAGATAATTTGCAAACATGCGATAGCCTCTATTCTATGTCATTCATATCTCAACGAATCAGTTGGATTTCTCAGAGCCGTAAAACATGCGTGATAAGAAACAGATACCAGAGCGATTATAAGTGCAATAGCACCTGATAGTAGAAACACGCCCGGTGACAAGTCTGCCCTGTAAGCGAAACCGGAGAGCCATTCACTCATGACGAGGTATGCGGCAGGCCAGGCAAGTGTATTGGATATTACAACGAGAATCAAGAACTCCCGACTGAGCAACGAGAGTATGTTAGGTACTGTAGCCCCCAGGACTTTACGAACGCCTATTTCCTTCGTCCGTTTCATGGCGGATAGTGACGACAGACCGAAGAGTCCCAGGCAGGCGGTTATAACGGCGACAATGGCGGAGTAGACGACGACTTTTTGCCAGAGTATGTCTCTGCGGTACTGACGCGCGATGTTATCATCGACGAATGAATAGTCGAATGGCTTCTCCGGGTAAATTTCCCGCCAGTCATTTTCGATACTAAGAAGAGATTCCCGGATATTACCCGGTTTGATCCGTACCAGAGTTGCAAATAAAGGCAATCTGGGATCAAGAGTTATTACGCATGGTTTGATCTTTCGATGCAGTGAGGAGGTATGGATATCTTTCACAACTCCGATTATTGTTGGATCACTCTCATCACCCATTACATGAACCCCCCAGCCATCAAGAGGGGTGTCGATCGGTGATTCAAGTTCAAACTTTTCGACCAGTGCTTCGTTGACGATTATTGATTGGGTGATATCGGAGGTTCGTTCGGATGAGAAATCCCGTCCCTCTTTAATTGTCGCACCGACAGTATTAATGAAATCAGGGTCGACTTTATACACAAACACTCTACGGCTTTTGCCATCTGAGGGCCATCCGGCCTGATAATAGCCCCGTCCAAAAGGATAGTTGACTCCACTGACCGAGACTACACTTGGATTGTCGTCTAATTTTGTTTTCAACAGCGATAGTACCCGATCACCCTCTGTCCCCCAGCCGGTATATGTCGGTATTGATATCAGGAATTCGTCCTCGATTCCGAGGTCACGGTTTTCTATATATTTCATCTGTTGCGAAATGACAATGGCACAGACAATTAAGAAAACAGACAGGGAAAACTGCAATAATACGAGTATTCGAGTGACATTCCCTTTGGAGGATAGTCCACACTCTCTCTTGATTGCTTGTGATGGGGTCAGTCTAGAGAGAATTAAAGCCGGATATATCCCAGATATCACTCCAAGGAACAATCCAGAGAAAACTACACCGGCGAGAGCAATCGGATTTAGTATGAGATTGGTTTCTATCGATGTTCCGGAGAGTCTGCTGAATGTGGGAAGTAGAATTTCTGCGAGTGCGATACCGATCAGGAGCGATATCATGCTTAGCACGACAGCTTCTGCGATGAATTGAATCGCAAGCTGTCGCCGCGAAGCACCGATAGATTTTCGCGTGCCGATTTCAGAAACTCTCCCGGCAGCCTTGCCGATTGAGAGAGTGGTGAAATTGATTGCCGCTATCGCAACTATCAGAAGAGCAATGCCTGCGAGAATATATATACGTTCGAGTCGTGGAGTTCCCCAGAATGACATTCCTGCAAACCTGCTGTCAAGATTAAGGTGCTCATCCTTGATATTCATAAACGCCAATGACGAACTATAGAGCTGGATGGGGTCGGGCAGTGGTTCATCCGGGTGGTGTTCCCTGTAGAGAAATTCGCTCGATTTTGATTCTATGGTACTCAGGTCATCATGAGATAGGATCTCTACATACGTATTGCAGGATTTATTATTCCACACATTCGATTCTGTCGAATAGTCAGGGTGACTCTTGTATGGTATGAGGATATCGAAGTCTATACTCGAATTCACCGGTACATCCTCTGCAATGCCGGTTACCGTGTATTGCTGTTTAACGTCACTCAGTGTGACATCGACAACTCTACCGATTGGATCATCATCTCCGAAATATTTCCTGGCTGTACTCTCTGTCATGACAATCGAGTACGGATCATCGAGTACATCTGCTGGATTACCTGAAATCAATGGGAAAGTGAACATCTCTAAAAACGTGCTGTCCACGCATTTCAGATCTTCCGCGAAACAGGTCTTGTCGAAACCCACAACAGCGTCTGTCACCCATAGAAATCTCGAATACCGCTTGATTTGAGGGAAGCTCTCTGCGAGTGCGGGGCCGAGTGGGAGGTAGGTCGAGGTGCCCGCGACAACAGAACCATCTCTACTAAAAGTCATATCTACAGTAAGGTAGATCGAGTCTGCATTTTCGTGAAAGCGGTCGTAAGAGAATTCATGCACTATGAAGAGACCGATCAGAATGAGACTTGCGGATGCTATGGCAAGCCCGATGATATTTATCACCGAGTGCAGTTTGTGTCGGAGAATATGCCTGAGTGTGGTTATGGCGTAATTGCGGATCATCTCAAACCTCGCACCAATGATACTTCATTACCCTGATCGTATCTGTCATCAGATATGGAATTTGTCCTTGATGTTTTCTGTCACAACATGCCCATCGAATAGATGAATTGTGCGGTTGCCGTACTCGGCATAAGTCGGCGAGTGTGTGACCATGACAATCGTAGTACCGGCTTCGTTTAGTCCGCTCAGGAGCTGCATGACCTCATCCCCGTGCGAGGAATCGAGATTACCGGTCGGCTCATCGGCGAGTATCACCTTGGGATTCGCAACAACCGCACGCGCAACCGCGACTCGCTGCTGTTGACCGCCGGATAGCTGCTGCGGGAAATGGTTCTTACGAGCCATGATCTCCATACGCTCGAGGACATCATAGACTATTTTCTTTCGCTCAGCACTCGGAGTGCGGAGGTAGAGAAGGGGGAGTTCGACATTTTCGTAGACTGTCAGTTCATCAATCAGGTTAAAACTCTGGAAAACGAATCCAATGTTTCCTTTCCTTAAGCCTGCGCGACGTCTCTCGGTATGGCGGGAGACCTCCTCTCCGAGGAAGTGATATTCACCTTCGGACGGATTATCGAGCAGACCGAGAAGATTGAGAAGGGTCGACTTGCCGCATCCGGATGGTCCCATTATGGACACGAACTCGCCCTCGCCAATCTCAATATTGACGTTATTGAGCGCGGTTGTTTCCACCTCCTCGGTAGTATAGACCTTTTTCAAATTCCGCGTTTTCAGCATTCTGTTCTCCCATCTATCATGAGACATATTTTCGTATGGATGTTATCTATGCTCCAGTTCCAGTCGAGCGTAGTCCCCAAAATTGCTGTATGAGGATGTTATAAGAACATCGCCCGGTTCGAGTCCGCTGAGTATCTCGTATGTGTGAGGGTTCTGTCTCCCTATACGGATATCACGCTTGTAAGCGTACTGCTTCGACTCATCGAGCACATATATCCAGTTGCCACCGGTGCCCTGATAGAACCCACCACGAGTAATCATCGTTGTCTCAGTCAGGTCGCCGAGCGCAAGCCGAATCTGGACAGATTGACCGCGTCGGATAGTCGATGGCTCTGTTTCAGTGAAATTCAAATCTATCATGAACCGTCCGTCGCGGACCTCCGGATATACCTTGCTGACGGTCAGATCATGCTCCACATCTCCGATCTTGACCGATGCGGATTGTCCCCGTGAAACACGCGAGATATAGTACTCATCAATTGCGGCAAGGATTTTGAAGCCGTCCAGGATGTCAATCTGCCCAAGTCGTTCACCGGCGGGTTTGGTTTCGCCTATCTCGGCTACAAGGGATGTAAGGTGCCCGTCCACCGATGCGGTAACAACGAGGTTGTCGAGTTTCTGCTTGACGAATTCGAGGTTTCTCTGCATCCGATCCACTGATTCCTCGAGTTGCACGACCTGCACTGCCCGCAGAATCGAATCCTGTGTCTGACTCTCGATCGTTATTTCCCGCTTGCGGATCCAATAGTTGTAATCATCTTGTGCCTGATCATAATCATCCCGTGAGATAAGTTTCTTTTCCATCAAGCCTTTGGTTTGCTCAAACCTACGTTTGGTACTCTGAATCTGATAATCTATCTCAACAAGTTGCTCGCGGAGTTCGAGACTGTTCTGTTCCATCGCGAGGCGTGTATTACGCAGATTATTGATCTGCTCGAATAGCTGGGCTTCACGGAACATGATGTCGAGATGAAGATCCGTGTTGTCGAGACGGAGAATGCTATCTCCAGCCTTGACGATACTGCCTTCTTCAACAAATATCTCTTCAACGCGACCACCCTCGATTGCATCCAGATAGATCGTGTTGCGTGGCATTACGGTTGAGTTTACAGGAATATATTCCTGAAACTCACCATAGCGCACCTCGGAGAGAGTGATCTTGCGGGCATCAATCTTAAGCGTTGAACCACCACCACTGGTGAGGATACCGTAGATCATCAGTATTATGAAGACACTCGCGGTTAGATAGATGGCAATCCGTTTTGGAGGCCATTTCCGCTTTTTAAGTTGTTTATCCATCGACATCCTGAAACTCTCCTCGATTCTTTGTAAGCAACCATCATGCCGAAATACCATAAGTGCATTGTTGACAATGTCATAGGTTGCATAGTAAAAACTGCAAAGTGTACGGATTTGCAACTTTACATGTACGAATTCGTACAGTATCTTGTTAATTGAAATCTAAGTCTGAAAAGCATCTTAAATCGGCGGGATGTATGACAGAGAAGTATGGTCATGTTCTCATCGTGGATGACGATATGGATGTGCTGAGTGCGGGAAAGATGCTGCTTAAACGGCATGTCTTTGCGGTCACAACAACCACAGAACCGAACAGCATACCGGAGTTGATTGAAGGTGGCGACATAGATGTCATCCTTCTCGATATGAATTTTACGCGGGATGTTTCGAGTGGTCGTGAGGGATTCCAGTGGCTCGAACGGATACTCGAGATAGATCCACATGCTGTTGTTCTACTCATAACTGCGTTCGGGGATGTTGAGATGGCTGTTAGCGCAATAAAAGCGGGAGCAGCTGATTTCGTATTAAAACCCTGGCAGAATGAGAAACTGCTTGCCAGTGTCTCTGCCGGTATTCAACTTCGCAAATCCCGTCTTGAAGCAGCGACTTTGAAGGATCAGGGGAAGAGGCTTGCTGATGACATTGACCGGAAATTCCGGGATTTCATTGGCACATCCGATGCCATGAGGGGAGTGTTCGAGACGATCGAGAAAGTCGCGGTAACGGATGCAAATGTACTGATCCTCGGCGAAAACGGTACAGGCAAGGAACTCGTTGCACGAGAGATTCATCGCCAGTCTCTCCGAAGGGACGAGGTCTTTATCTCTGTTGATCTCGGAGCAATAGCTGAGACTCTGTTCGAGAGCGAACTATTCGGTCACAAGAAGGGCGCATTCACGGATGCACGTGAGGATAGAGCGGGACGGTTTGAGGTGGCATCAGGCGGTACAATTTTCCTTGACGAAATCGGTAATCTTCCCCAGTCGCTTCAATCGAAACTTCTCTCGGTAATCGAGAATCGGGAGGTTACACGGATTGGAACCAACAAGCCGGTGACGGTTGATGTCAGGCTGGTGTGTGCAACAAACAGACCGGTCTATGACATGGTTGCCGAGAACAAGTTCAGGCAGGATCTCCTGTATCGCATCAACACAGTTGAAATTCGTCTTCCGGCACTACGGGAGAGATCGGAGGATATCCCGCTTCTGGTCGATCACTTTCTGGAGATATACAATCGCAAATATTCGAAAAAAATATCGGGATATTCGCCCTCTACTGTGAAAAAACTCCGAAAGTATGACTGGCCGGGTAATGTTCGGGAACTTCAACATGCTGTCGAACGAGCTGTTATCATGAGTGGGACTGCTACACTCAAACCAGGAGATTTCCTTCTGGTGGAGCAGAGATCGGGACAGAAGCGGTTCGAGGTAGAGACTCTGAATCTAACCGATGTTGAACAGGAGGTTATACGAGAGGCCCTTGCTCGGCATGACGGAAATGTATCGCGGGCGGCGAAGGAACTCGGTCTGACACGAACTTCCCTGTATAGAAGGATGCAGAAGCATGGTCTATAAAAATTTCAGAATAGCCTGTATCCTGCGGATAATTCTGATCGTGCTTACCATCTGGCTTCTCGTATATCTCTACAGCAACACAGACCTCTATGCAACAATGTCGGTTGTCGGGATTGCGATCCTGATTCAGACAGCAACATTGATACACTTCGTTGAGCGCACCAACCGTGATCTGGCACGCTTTCTCGATTCGATAAAATACTCTGACTTTTCGCAGAGTTTTTCATCCGGACCGGGAGGAAGAGCATTCGAGGAGCTTAACAGGGCGTTCAGTTCGGTAATGGATAAATTCCGGCTCGCAAGATCGGAAAAGGAAGAGCAATACAGATATCTTCAAACTGTACTTCAGCACATCGGTCTCGGTGTAATCTCCTACGATCAGGATGGAGATGTCGACCTGATCAATTCTGCGGCAAAGCGTCTGCTTGGATTGCAGGGATTGAGGAATATCGAAGATATCCGGAAGATATCCAAAGACCTCGTCGTGAGTCTAAAAGAACTGGGATCGGGGGATCGCAAGCTTGTGAAGGTACGTGTCGATGAAGAGCATCTTCAACTGGTAGTAGCCGCGACTGAGTTCCGTATGCGCGACAGGGCGATGACGCTGGTCTCGATGCAGAATATCGAGAGTGAGCTTGCTGAGAAGGAGATGGAGGCCTGGCAGAAACTCATAAGCGTGTTGACACATGAGATAATGAATTCTGTTACACCCATAGCATCTCTCGCATCGACTGTAGGGGAGATGATCCGATCATCGGAAGATGTCGATACCGATCTCACACAGGATGAGAGAGCGGATATTGACGAGGCGGTTGGTACAATTGAGAGGCGCAGTACCGGGCTTCTGAATTTCGTCCAGTCATATCGCAAGCTTACAAAGGTTCCGACCCCCAACTATACCATATTGCCGGTCAGGGATCTGTTTAATGATATCCGAAATCTGCTGTCTACTAATCTTGATGAGGCGGGAATTGACATTTCATCGGAGGTTGATCCCGAATCTTTAGAGATCACAGCGGATCGTGAACTGATAGAGCAGGTACTGATTAATATCATTGTGAATTCAATTCATGCTTTGAAGGAAACTGAAAACCCGAGAATTCTCCTGCAGGGTACGACAGAGGAGAGGGGGCGTGCGGTAATCCGAGTGAACGATAACGGTCACGGGATGGATGAGGATGTAAAGGAGAAGATATTTACCCCGTTCTTTACAACCAAGCGTGACGGTTCCGGTATAGGACTCAGTCTTTCGCGTCAGATAATGCGGCTTCACAGAGGACGCATCACGGTTGATTCGGCACCGGGTAAAGGATCAACATTTATACTTCGTTTCTGATATAGCACTACGTTTGTATTTTGTTGTGAAACAGGGGGAAGAATTTGATTGGAAGCATGATCCAATCATGCTATACATATATTGATTGACAGTTCGGTGTCGAAGATCCAAATGTCGGTTTGATTGTCAGCTATTGAGTTTAGTGCAACGGATTGGGGATTGTCGTATGGATTGGTGGCACAACATTCAATGGAGGGGTTATGAGATTGAATGAGGGGATCGCGGTTGCCATGCTTGCAATGATACTGTTGCTATGCATCATAGCAGCCTGCAATAGCAAGCAGGAGAGAAACGAGACGAAGGAAGTCTCGACAGAAGAAGTAGTCATATCCGATTCCGGTATTGTGAATTTTGAGTATGGCAATTGCGCGGATTCAGCAGGTTATTGCGCGCGGTTCTTCCTCGATTATTCCGAGCTGCAATCGCTGGATAGCGAACTTCGAGGTGTTATCGGGAATTCGATTATATCAAAGATTGCTGCCACATACATTGATTCCTGTATGGCTGAAAACCTTGCCCTCTTTGCGGAGTGTCAGGGACGTGAATTCTCGGCGGCTTATGAAGAATTTGTCGGTACATTCCCGGATGTCCGTCAAAGATGGTTCGACAGCACAGGTATCAGTATTGTTTTTGAGTCAGACAAACTCATTTCCATTCAGAGTTACCGTTTCTCCTATACCGGAGGGGCTCATCCTAACACATGGACATACTTTTTTAATTTCAACAGGGGAACTCTGTCTCAGTTCACGCTGTCCGATCTGATCGCGCCGGATTGCGGGGAGAGATTCCGTGCTGAAGCGGAACGTAATTTCCGGTCGACTGTAGGAATCGGTCCGGATGAACCATTGGATGGTGCAGGTTTATGGTTCCCGGATGGTCTGTTTGATGTGCCGGACAATTTCATCCTGACTGATTCGACGATTACGTTTCTATACAATCCGTACGAGGTCGCACCATATTCATCGGGTTCGATATCATTTTCTATGAATAAAGCTACCCTTGGTAGTTGTATAAAGTTTTAGAAGCTTGTGTTTATACTCTAAAAGGAGCGATAGTTGTGCCGTTTTGTCCAAACTGTGAATATGAATACTCTCCTGGTATCGATGTCTGTCCCGATTGCGGAGCCAGACTCGTCGATCAATTGCCGGAGGAAGAGTGGATGACTCGCGAACAACTCGAGAACGGGAAGTGGACCGCTATTGCACGGCTCAAGTCCCCGCAGTATGCGGAGATGGTTCTCGAGGCATTGCGAGAGAAATCGATCCCGGCGGTAATTCTGTCTACGACCGGATATTTCGGTCGTGCCGGGCAGATGGGAGTATCATCGTATCTTCCAATTGCGGGATCGTATGCGGTAATGGTTCCGCTCGATTATGTCGAGGACGCCGACATGGAGGGAGAGACCATCCTCGGAGATGAATGGCTTGCTTCGCGGGTGTCACGCGATTGATGGTGCATATTCTGTGCACCGGCTATTATTGGCACGATGCTGGCGCACGGGCGTACACCAGCCAACGTCCTGTTTACAGCTCTGCCCTGAGGAGATTTATGTCGTCAATCCAGATTGTGCCCTCACCCTCAACAACGAGGTTCAGGCTGATGATATCTGGATTCTCTCCCTCTTTCAGATAAAAGTAAGTCTCTTCGGTTGTCCAATCGGTTGTACCGGTAACCGGTGATTGCAGGTCTCTCGAAAAGAACTCTCCCTGTCCATTGAATTGACAGAGCATTTCAAGATAGGCTTTTCCTCGTAGTTCTTCACTCTTTACGCGTGCTCTGTATATGAGTCGCGAATTATCAAGTTCTGATGCGCTGTATTTTCCAAGGTGTATTGTCATTGGTTCAGTGAACTCAATCCTGATCGACCCGTTACCATCGCTCGATACCGCTTTATCCAGTATGACAAGATGCTGGTCGATAATTCCATCCATCGAGTTTAACTCGAATTGCGCGATCTTACTTGCTGGTTGTGGCTGACGTGTTTGCGAACAACCCACGATTATTCCAAATACCAGAATAAATGTCACGATTGGATAATGTTTCATAATAAACCTCCTTTGTTAGATATCGGCATGGGTTGTGATCAGTTGAGTATAATAGTCGAGAATATGTTGATGGAGTAACCCACAGATTCTGCTTTGTTGATAGTATACATCCCTGTGCACCGGCTTTTGATTGGCGACATGTTGGAGCATGGACGTACGCCAATCACAATCATTGTGATTCAATGAATTTTTACAAGACAATAACAGCGGGCAAGAACTGCCGGAACGATTACCCCGGGTTTTACAACAAGCCCCTCCGAAGGAAAGACAGTGAAATATCCCGTTGTTGTCTGCAGGTCACACTGTCGGAGGCAGACAGGCTCTACATTCAGAGTCAAGACATGCGAGGAAATAAAGTTGCACGTCGAATCTCTTGCGGAATTAATATTCCTGTTTTTACTTGATTTGAGCATACAGGAAGATTGGGTAGCCTACCTTTCAGGCTGGGTGGGCCACCTTCCAGGTGGGTTTCTTCTTTCTTAATCTTGCGATTCAAAACATGATGCGGTAACTTTCACTTATGCCGAAGCTGAGACACTATGACCATCTGAATACTGTACGATTTGTAACATTTTCGACCTTCCGACGAATCAGGCTGCTCACAAAACCTGCACCGATAGAAATATTCATAGATACTCTCAAATCTATTCGTGAAAAGCATCGACTGCGAATTTTCGGGTACGTCATAATGCCGGAGCATGTCCACCTCGTGCTGCATCCTCCACAATCTGCGAAACTCGGTCTGATTATCGGAGAGTTGAAATCCAAATCTGCAAGCCGGATCATCACTGATAGGCTGGTTGAGTTTCCGGAAGCCTGCTATATTCGAAAGGATGGCCGCAAGCGCCTATCATTCTGGCAACCGAGATGTTACGATCATAATTGTAGATCTAATGAGACAATAGTTGAAAAGATTTACTAATGTCATAACAATCCGGTGAAGCGGGGATTGGTGAGTGAACCCGGTGATTGGGTATGGTCGAGCTATAACTGGTATGCTGGACAAACAGATGTTCCGATTGAAATGGATCATGTATATTGATTCGAACTTGAGAAGAAACCCACTTGGAGGAAAAGGAGAAACCCACCTGAAAGGTGGGTCACCCTACGAGGAGTGAATCTCCCACCCCAGAGTCTGTGGGGCACCCAGAGCGGAATAGATCGCAATCTTAACAGGTGAGTTGTAGATGAAGAATCCTCCATCACGGACTGCAACGGTTCTTGCTGATCTCGGGCTGCTCTATGCCGCCCTGAGTTGGGGAGTGACATTCACCGTCATCAAGACCGCTCTCTCCGGGATTGATCCTGTCGTGATGGTTGGGTATCGGTTCCTGATAGCGGGTGGTCTGCTACTCCCGTTTCTGCTCTTCACTGGTCGCAATCCTCTCGAGGGAATCCGTCATGCGATCTTCATATCTGTTGTTCTCTGGTCGCTTCATATGCCACAGACACTCGGACTAAAATATACTACAGCATCAAATTCCGGCTTTATAACCGGACTGTTCGTGCTATTCATACCCGTCTTTCTGATTATAGTATTCAGGGTAAAACCATCTATCTGGGAGGGAATTGCCTCAGTCGTCTCCATTGCAGGGCTCTGGGTGTTGACCGGTGGAATGTCACAGTTCAATATCGGTGATGCACTCGCGCTGATCGGAGCTATGGCGTACGCGCTGCACGTTTTATTATCTGACAAATATATGAAAGCGGGATTTGATCCATACAGATTCAGTTGCCAGCAATTCCTGATTGTTGGAGCATTGAGTATTGTGACATCCGCATTTATGGGATTACCGTTTGGTATCGAGAACAAGCAGGCTCTGTGGGGAGTAATCTTCATAGCACTCGTACCTACACTGTCAGCATTTGTTATTCAAATGCATGCGCAGAGGATTACCCGTCCGGTCAAAGTCTCCCTGATATTCGCGCTGCAACCGGTGTTTGCGGCACTTACAGCCTGGACTCTGGGAGGGGAGGAGTTCGTACTCCGGAGAGCTGTCGGTGGGTTGTTAATCTTCGGTGCGCTGCTTATCGCAAGTATATCGGAGATTCGGAAAAGCAGAGAGAGTAATCTATCGTGAGAAGTATTACACTTTCTTATTGTTTTTAACGGGTTTATCGAGTTCTCTTCTGACAGCCTTTGAGATACTCTTCAGTGAAAGCGGTTTTCTTACATAATCACCGGCACCGAGCGCCAGAGCCTCCTGTACACGATCCGTTTCAGCGTATCCAGAGACTATGATCGCTTTCTGATCAGGGCGCATTTTCAAGGCGCGTCTGTATGTTTCCGTGCCATCGATACCATCCGGCATAATCATATCGAGAACCATAAGCTCATACTCGGATTCCTTCAGTGCCGCAAGAGCGGCTTCACCGCTTTTTACAACCGTAACTTCGTAACCGAGTTTTTCCAATAGACGCTGTGTGACATTGCGCTGAGACTCATCATCATCCACAACCAGTATGCGATCAGTACCACCTGATATTGTTTCCTTGATCGTGTCACTCAGTTCATCACGCGAGACCGGCAGGTAAACATAGAATGTTGTCCCCTCACCCTCTTTCGTTGAACAGTCAATATGTGCACCATGATCTTCAAGGACTGCGTGCACGACACTCAGGCCAAGACCGGATCCCCGACTCTTGTTTACTGTTTTGGTAGTGAAGAATGGATCGAATATCTTCGGGAGAGCATCATCCGGAATACCACAACCGGAATCCGTGATTGATACTTTTACATATTCTCCGCGTGGGATACGACCATACAGCCCGGATGGTGAATCAACATAGAAATTCTCGGTCTTTACCTGTACTGTCCCGACATCCATCATGGCATCAGCGGCATTTCTTATAAGGTTGGAAAAGACGCGCATTAGTTGAGCAGAACCACCCCTGATCTTCATTGCAGACTTCTCGAAAGCCTGTTCAATTATGAGAGTATCGGGGTGAGGTTTCATTTGAGCTACAACCTTTTCTAACAGGCTGTTGATATTCAGAGGCTCCATAGTGTAATGCCCTCTCCGTCCGAGGGTGAGGAGCTGCTGATTTATGTCAGCAATGTGCGTGGCAGCCTGCTCGATCTCATCGAGAAACTCCATTGATGGGTGATTGTCCGGGAGTTGTTCCCGGATAAACATGGGATAAGCCATTAGAGGTCCGAGAAGGTTATTGAAATCATGTGCCACCTGACCTGCAATTCGACCGGCCGTTTCGAGACGTTGTGCACGTACTGCGAAGTCCTGCAGCCTGCGTGTTTCGGTAACATCACGGAACACGAGTACAACACCGACTATTCTGTCCTTGTTGTCACGAATTGGAGCGCCGCTGTCGGAAATCTGTTTCCTTGTACCGTTTTTGGAGATGAGAGTTGTGTGATTGGCGAGTGCGATAATCTCTCCGCTTGCAAGAACTTTATCCACCGGGCTTTCCTGTTTTTCTCCGGTATCCTCATACTCAATGTCGAAAACTTCCTGAAGCGAACGGCCGAATGCTTCCGCTTCGGTCCACCCGGTTAATTCCTCAGCGACCTTGTTCAGAAGAATAACCCTTCCTTCATTATCTGTTGCAATTACACCATCACCGATTGATTCGAGAGTAACCGCTAGACGCTCTTTCTCATTAGCCAGTTTTTGTTCTGCTACTCTGCGTTGTTTTTCAAGCCTTATACTGTGAAGCGCAAACGAGATATCATCGGCAACCTCACTGAAAAGGATTTTCTCCTCCTCATCCTCTGTCAATTCAAATGGGACTGCAAGGTTGATCATCCCGTAAGTGCGACCACCGTGATACAGGGCTTTGCAGAGTATTCCTTTTTCCTTTTCAGAATCATGGAGACTGCAGATTTCACATTTATTATCCGGAGTCATGAGGACTGTTTCACCTTTGTATTTGAGAGATGTTTCAAGGCAGAGGGGCTTGTTGTCGTGAGATATTGACTCGATGAATTCGCTGAATTTATCCCCGATTCCGGATTCAGCCGCAAAGGTTACTCTGCCATTTTCATCCATTAGTACAATCCAGACACTGTAATACCCGCGTGTTTCCGCAAGTAATCTGCACGCACCTTCAATAAGCTCCTGTTCATCTCTAACCCTGTTGGTCAATTGATTGACATCCATAATAGCCCTGAGGACACGGTTGAGATGCAATACTCGATCTTCAGCCTTTTTTCGATCAGTAATGTCGGTAACTCCGGCAAGCGCTCCGGTTACCTCCATGTTTTCATTGTAAATCGGAGTGGAGGCGAGCAGTGTATTCAGAATCTCGCCGTTCTCTCTTACAAATGCCAGTTCATACTGTTCTTTTATCCCGCGTTTCCGGCGTTCAAGGGTATTCTTTAGAGAATAGTCTTCTGTTTCTTTAATAAATTTCGATGGTGTTTCACCGATAATGTTTGCCCTGCTATATCCCAGCATTTCAGCCATTCGTGAATTTACGAACGTTGTTTTTCCGTTTGTATCAACAGCCCAAATACCTTCATTCAGATTTTCTACGAGGAGTTTGTATTTTGCTTCGCTTTCCTCAAGTGCTCTCTCGGCATTTTTCCTCTCTGTAATATCGAGCATACTAACTGTTATGCCCTTCGACAAATCCAGTGGATCCAAAGCGGCTGCTCGCATGTGAACATCAATCATGGAACCATCGGCTGTCTTTATTCGAGTATCGAGAGTACCGACCCTGCCTTTATCCGTATCTCTGTAGAGAATTGTCCCGACACGTATGAATTCCTCTGTCGAGTCATACAGGAACTCCGAGGTTTGTCCTATCACGAAATCCCTGTCGTAACCGGTCATCTCTATGAAACTGTTACTGACCCATTTGAATTCCCGTTCGAAGAGTACCGTAAGTCCGATAGGAGTAGCGGCAAAGATACTCTTAAGTTGCTGTTCGCTGTCACGCAACGCAATCTCTGTCCTTTTCCTTTCAGTAATGTCAACAATCGAAACCGTTAAGCCCTTCGACATATCCTCCGGGTCTATTGGAGCGGCACGCATATGGACATCGATTGGCGGACCGGACTTTGTGATTAATCGGGTGTCAAGAGCGGGTACTTTTCCTTCGGCAATCTCCTTTTTAATCTGTCCGGTTACGCGCTTAAATTCCTCTATTGTCTCGTAAAAACGTTCTGTTGAGCTACCTATGATATCATCCTTGTCAAATCCACTCAACTCGACGAGACTATTGGTTACCCACATAACTTCAGTATCATGTAGAATTGCCAGCCCGAACGGAGTAGCAGCAAGGACACTCTTAAGTTGCTGTTCGCTGTCACGCAGAGCGATCTCCGCTTTTTTCCTGTCTGTAATATCAACTACGCTTACCATTATACCTTTCGACAGATCCGAAGTATCCATTGCAGCAGCCCGCATATGAACATCAAATGCTTCACCGGACTTCTTCACCAATCGAGTGTCGATAGAACTGACTTTTCCTTCAGCAACACCCTTGTATAGGTATTTGCCAACGCGCTCGAATTCCTCCTTCGATTCATAGAAAATATCTGATGTGCGACCTATGGCGTATTCTTTTTCATAACCGGTCATCTCGACAAGACTGTCACTCACCCATCTCAATTGTCTGTTATGCATAATAGCCAGCCCAAATGGAGTTGCGGCAAGGATGCTTCGAAGTTGCTGTTCACTTTCGAGTAACGCGGTCTCTGTTCTTTTCCTGTCCGTAATGTCGAGTACACTTACCATTATACCCTTTGACAAGTCCGAAGGATCTATGGCGGCAGCCCGCATATGAACATCAATCTTTTCACCGGATGCTTTCTTTATTTGGGTGTCGATAGAACCGGTTTTTCCTTCAGCCACTCCCTTGTAGAGGAGTCTGCCAACAAGTTCGAATTCCTCTTTCGTTTCATACAGAGCTTCAGTCGTGTGACCTATGGCATGGTCTTTGTCGTAACCGGTCATCTCCAGGAAACTGTTGCTGGCCCATTTTACTTCTCTATTGTGTATAATCCCCAGTCCGATAGGGGTTGCGGCAAGGATGCTCTGAAGCTGCTGTTCACTATCGCGCAATGCAATTTCAGAGTTCTTTCTATCGGTGATATCCTGGTAGTATACGGCGATCCCCTCATCATAGGGATAGACATTTATCTGATACCATCTCCTGTCGGGTTCATCCCGATACCATGCCTCAAAAGATATCTTCTCACGATTTTCGATTGCGCGTCGATAGTTCTCTTCAATAATCGTTCCCCTGGCATCCTTGAGAATATCCTCGAATAATATTTTGCCTATGGCATCTTCCCGTTTTACACCGAGATGCTTTTCTGAGGCTGCGTTGATATATCTTATTGTAAAATCATCATAGACTGTATAGAATCCTTCGCTGATACAATCTAATATATTTGCAGTGTGTTGCTTAAAGGTATCCGCTTCTTTTTGTGCATGGCGTTTTTCTGTAATATCCCTGAATATTAGTACCGCTCCGGTTAATCTGTCTTCGCGGTCCCTTATAGGAGCACCGCTGTCATCAATTAAGAAGCGATTACCGTCTTTCGAAATCAACTCAGTATGATTGGCGAGACCAACAACCACACCCTCCCTCAAGACTCTCTTGACAGGACATTCCACATCGCTTCCAGATTCTTCATTAACGATTTTGAATACATCGGATATATTTCTGCCAAGAGCTTCTTCGGCGCTGAATCCTGTCAGTTCCTGTGCAACTGTGTTGATGAATGTGATTTTAGCATCCATATCCGTTGCAATAACACCGTCACCTATGCTTGTAAGTGTTGTGGAGAGCCATATCTCCCGTTCTTTCAGATTATTCCGGGTTCGTTCCAATTTAGTGAACAGGGCAGAGGTAATAATCCCGAGAAGAAAAAACAAACTAAAGGTCAGGATTCTAACATATAGCTCATGAACGGGAACGTCTGTTATCATCATCTCGAGCAGTGTGCTGCCCTTGAAGAAATAGTAGTAATCGAGAAGACCATCAATTACCCACGTCGCAATGCCCGCAGCAATTGAAGTCAGGATAATTCTGTTGCGAGTATTCACTGTAGGACACCCCGCCTGGCTTCGGATTCGCAAATTCCAGCACAACGGAACCCCCGCAGTGCAAATGCTCAACTCCTGATAGGTGTAATACACCTACCAACCTACCGATAACTATAGACTTTGTTGTCGACTCTTCGTTTGAGTCCGATAGAAATAGAAACTTCGGATTATAACTGACAAGTTAGATTCTCTGTTCCTCTCTGTCAAGTTAATAACTGTATGAGTTATCTTAGAGAGGTTATCAAGTTCCCCTTGCCAGTTAAAGTATTAGTTTAATGCCTGTTATGGAGACAACAGGCACAACAGTTTCAATTATCGACATTATCATGCGATTACTATAGTCTTGTAGGACAAGGATGTTGCGTTTGTGTGTCGCTGATGTCCATATTGTAGATTTGATCGTGAACCTGTCAGTTATTGTCTTTCTTAACCTGAGTATTTTTATGATGTATCAATACGAAAGGCGCTTCGATGAAGCGCCTTTTTCTCTGCCTCTATTACTATTATAGTAATCAGATTTTTGCGAATGCCTGATCGAAGTCCGCAATCAGATCCTCAATATTCTCGATTCCTATTGAAATGCGAACGAGATCGTTTGAGATGTTTGCCTGAAGCCGATTCTCCTCCGGTACGCCCGCGTGAGTCATTGATGCCGGATGCTGTATCAACGATTCCACGCCACCAAGCGAAACCGCAAGTGTTATCAGATTCAGATTGTCCAGAAGAACAGTCGCTTTGTCATATCCGCCTTTGACGCCGAATGTCATCATGCATCCGGGACCCTTCATCTGCCGACCCTCTTTCACAAGGTCGTGCTGCGGATGATCCTCAAGACCCGGGAATCGCACCCATTCAACTTTCGGGTGTTTATTCAGATATTCCGCGATTGTTATAGCGTTCTGCTGCATTCTCTCCATACGTAACCCGAGTGTTTTAACACCACTGAGGAACATATCCGCATTGTCAGGGGAGAGAATTCCGCCTCGGTTTGTAACAATATTCCGCAGATAGTAATATGTTTCCTCATCTTTCGCTATAAGCATCCCGCCAACAGCGTTCGCGTGTCCACCGATAGATTTGGTCATTGAGTGAAGTGATATGTCAGCACCAAATTCAATAGGGTTTTGAAGATATGGCGAGCAGAATGTGTTGTCGACAACCAGTGGGATATTGGCTTCCCTGGCGATTATCGACATCTGCTTGATATCGGTAATTGCGAGAGTGGGATTCGCCGGAGTCTCTACATAGAGGAGTTTGGTGTGTGGAATTTCAACCGCTTCACGTACCTTGTTGACATCCGATGTGTCGAGAAATGTTGAGCGGATTCCCCATTTGGCATAGAATTCCTTTTTCTCGACAATACTGCGGCATGGCCCGTATAGTGCGCTTGTTGCGACGATGTGAGATGTCGGATCGAGGTACGCGTAGTAAACTGTCTCCACAGCTGCCATACCGGATCCGGTTGCGATACCACCGTATCCCCCCTCCAGTGCGGCAATTTTCTTCTCGAGCGCATCGCAGTTTGAATTGTGAAGTCGCGAATAGATACCATCCTTCAGGGGACTGGCGAACCTGTCCGCACCGTCCCTACAACTGTCAAACACAAAAGTGGATGATCGTTCAATCGGCGGATTTACCGGTCCCTTCTTTGCGTGGTAACCTGCGTGCACCGCCAGAGAATTGAAACCGAGTTTATGATCCTTATCCATGATTACTATTCCTCTCTGTTCTGCGATAACATCTGCAGAACGCTTAACAGATATTAGTCTATATAATCGGCAAAGGCAACTCTAAATCCGTTTCACTTCGGTACTGAATCAACAATTGATACAACATAATCCAGCCCTGCGGGTTTCGCAGATTCAATAATCTCTTCTCACCTGTTTAACTCACCTGTAGTTCGTCCGATATGATTATTACCGCAGTGATTCGGTCCAAACAAACAAGGCGAGGCTTGAAAAGGATGTCTGACCGGATGAGAATAGCAATATACTTCTGTATAGCAGTATTCATTTCATTGAATTTGGGATGCAGCTCGAATCTTGTAAATGAGGGCAATAAGGCTCTGGAAAATGGGGACTGTTCTGTAGCTGCAAACCTGTTCTCAACACATCTTGATGTTCATCCGGGGGATGTCCGAACGATGCAGAGACTTGGCGGTGCTCTGCGCTGCTCAGGGAATCTGGATAGCTCTGTCACGGTACTTACACGGGCACTCGAAACAGATTCCGCAAATGGCGCAACTGTAATTGAGCTTGGACTCTCTATTGAGGAATCCGGTCTGTATGAGGATGCTGAATCTTTATATGTAGCTTACCTCGAGAAATATCCGGACAATCCTCGCAGTACAGAAATTCAAGGGCGTCTTGTTTTTGCCCGAAGTGCGAGAATCAGACAGGAGGTTTCGGAAGCTCTGCAAAACGAGGAGTCGCTGATCGCATTGGCGGATGAAACCCCGCGCGTTGGAGTTTTGCCGTTTACTTTCGATGATTCCTCTCCCGATTCACTGAAGCCGTTGGGTAAGGGTCTATCTGCCGCAATCATGTACGATCTCTCATTGCTTGGTGAGATTCAGGTTGTAGAGCGCCTGCGGTTGAACTATGTCATTCAGGAACTAAAGCTTGTCGAGTCCGGTCTGATCGATACAACTCAATCTGCACGTCTTGGGCGAATCGCGGGAGCATCCCATTTGATTGAGGGTGTACTCTCGTATTCGGATGAGATCATCGCGCTGCGGTCCGCACTCGTCGATGTGCGGGAGTCATCATTCAAACCGGCATTCGGTGCTCAGGACAGAATTCAGAAGATAATGAAGATACAGAAGGAGCTTACGTTTGCCATAATAGACAGTCTTGAGATTTCGATCACACCGGAAGAGCGGAATACAATCGAAGAGATCAAGGCTGAGAGTTTTGAGGCGTTTATGGCATACAGCTTCGGAATCGATGAATTGGATCGAGGCAACTACGAGGCTGCCAATCATCAATTCGAACGGGCGGGATCACTCGATCCCGGTTATAAACCGGCATCTGCACTTAAAGCGAAAATTGTTGCAGCAGCGGCGGCAGGACCTCACAGCGGAGGACCTCGTAATGCTCCGAACACTCAAAATGGACACGGACCCAGACCAAATCAGCCACAACCTCCTCCTCCGCCACCACCGCCACCACCCGACAATGGCTTTACGACAAACATATTTGATATAACTGAACCGACAACGGACCCCCGGAGTGATGATGATCCTACGGTGGAAACGGGCGCAATCTGGTTGACCGGGT
>Ga0272443_10000636_pt1 | contig 60923 bp, 55 predicted proteins | sample SSMAcet12_FD_193581 | JGI IMG/M metagenome (GOLD analysis project Ga0272443, IMG submission 193581) | Marine sediment archaeal communities from Little Sippewissett salt marsh, Falmouth, MA, United States - SSM-Acet-12 | ecosystem: Environmental > Aquatic > Marine > Wetlands > Sediment ... | reverse complement strand
TCGGGCCGGGTCGCAGGCGGCGGCCGTGGCGGCCAGGTCGGCCCGCAGGGCGGCCTCCTCCGCGTCCGACAGGAAGGGCCAGCCCAGGCGCGCCAGGAGGGCCAGCAGGCCGCCCAGCATGGCCGGCAGGGCGGCCCGCGGCGGCATGCCGCCGGGCAGGGGCAGCATCTCGCCCACCGGCGCGCCGGCGGCGCGGGCCGCGGCGGCCCGCTCGGCCAGGCGCCCGCCGGAGGTCATGGGCGCCACGGGCAGCTCCGGCCGGGCCAGGGCCGCCTCCAGCAGGGCCAGCACCTCCTCGGTGTCGCCCGAGTGGCTGCAGAGGACCAGCAGGTCGCCGGGCGCCGTGGGCGGCAGCTCGTAGCCCCCGAAGGCCAGCAGCGGCCGGGGCGGACCGGGCCGCCAGCCCAGCCAGCCGGCGAGCAGCGCGCCGGCGATGCCGCTGCCGCCCATGCCCCCCACCAGGACGCGCGCCGGCGTTACGTCCACGGGCGGGGCGGCGGGGACGGCGTCGCGGGCGGCCGCGTAGCGCTCGGGGAAGGCGGTCACCTTGCCCAGCATGTCGCCGGGGTCGGCGGCGCGCAGGGCCGCGGCGTCGGCCAGGCGGGCGCGGGCGCCGGCCGTCACGGCGCGTCCCCCTCGCGGACGAGCAGGTCGGCGATCTCGGGGAACTTGCGCGCGGCCTGGCGGCCCACGGCGCGGCGGATCTCCGCCCCCGTCGCGTAGCGCCAGGCGCTGCCCACCAGGCTCCGGGCCTGATCGAAGGTGATGCTGCGGATGAGGCGCTTGATCTCGGGGACGCGGAAGGGATTGACGCTGATCTCGTCCAGGCCGAGGCCGATGAGGAGGATGACGAAGAGGGGATCCTCCGGCAGCTCGCCGCAGATGCCCACCCAGATGCCCTGCTGCTTGGCCGCCTTCACGGTGCGCTTGATCTGCCGCAGGATGGCCGGGTGGAAGGGATCGTAGAGGCCCTGCACCTTCCGGTTGTCGCGGTCCACGGCCAGGGAGTACTGGATGAGGTCGTTGGTGCCGATGCTGAAGAAGTCCACCTCCTTGGCCAGGAGATGGGCGATGACCACGGCGCTGGGCGTCTCCACCATGACGCCCACGGGCACGTCGTCGCGGAAGGCCTGGCCCCGCGCGATGAGCTCCCCCTTCTCCGCCTCGATGATGGCCTTCACGCGGCGGATCTCCTCCACCTGCGTGATCATGGGCACCATGAGGCGCAGGCCCCCGTAGACGCTGGCGCGGAGGATGGCGCGCACCTGGGTGCGGAAGACCTCCTCCAGGTCCAGGGCGTAGCGCACGCCGCGCCACCCCAGGGAGGGGTTGTCCTCGCGGGGGAACTCCATGTAGGGGGCCACCTTCTCGCCCCCCAGGTCCATGGTGCGGATGATCACCGGGTCCGGCGCCACGCTGCGCAGGATGCCGCGGTAGGCCAGGTACTGGTCCTCCTCGCCGGGGAAGTCGGGCCGCGTCAGGAAGAGGTACTCGGTGCGGAAGAGGCCGACGCCGGCCGCGCCGTGGCTGAGGACGGCCTCGACCTCCTCGGGCAGCTCGATGTTGGCCAGCAGCTCGATCTTCCGCCCGTCGCGGGTCTCCGCCGGGTGGTCCTTGAAGCGCAGGCTCTCGGCCTCGAGGGCCGCGTAGGCGCTGCGCAGGTTCTCGAACTCCGACCGGGTCTTGGCGTCCGGGTTGAGGACGATCTGCCCCGTGTGCCCGTCGAGCAGGAGAACGTCGCCCGACTGCACCTGCGTCAGCAGGCCCTCGGCCCCCACCACCACGGGGATGCCCAGGCTGCGGCCGAGGATGACCGAGTGGCTGGTCTCGCCGCCGCGCTCGGTGATGAAGCCGAGCACCTTGTCGCGCGGCATGCTGGCCGTGTCCGAGGGGCTCAGCTCCCGCGCGACGACGATCACGGGCGAGCGCAGGTCGCCCAGGCCCGAGATCTGGCGGCCGCGCAGGTGGCCGGTGACGCGCCGCTGCACGTCGCGCAGGTCTCCCGTGCGGTCGGGCTGGTCGCCGTTCAGGTTCTGGAAGGCGCGCACGATGTTCTGGCAGGCGCCGCCGAAGGCCGTCTCGGCGCTCCAGCCCTCGCGGATGTACTGCCGCGCCTGGCCCAGCAGGGTCTCGTCCTTCATGATGAGGCGGTGGGCGTCGAAGATGCGCGCGTGGTCCTCGCCCAGCTCTTCCAGGACGTGCTTGCGGGCGTCCAGGATCTCCTGCTCGGCCTTCTCCACGGCGGCGTCCAGCCGCGCGAGCTCGGTCTCGGCGTCGCGCGGATCGTCCTGGCGGGCCGTGGCCGCGGGCAGGTCGGGATCGTAGACGAACACCGAGCCCCGGGCGATGCCCGGCGCTCCGGGCCGGCCCATGAAGCGGCGCATGCCGGTACGCTCAGGGGACATTCTCGTAGAACCCCCGCGTGAAGAGGTCGGCGATCTTCTCCAGGGCCTCCATCTCGCCGTCGCCCTCGGTGCGCACCATGATCTCCGTGCCCTTGGCGGCGCCGAGGGCCGCCACGCCGAGGATGCTCTTGCCGTCCACCTCGATGATGCCGTTGGAGAGGGACACTCGGCAGGACAGCGTCGCGGTGAGTTTCACCAGCTCGCTGGCCGCTCGCAGGTGCAGCCCCTTGGCGTTGACGACTTCCAGCTTGCGCTCGCGCACGCTTTCTCCTCCCTACCCCGCAGCGCCCGCCAGGCGGGCGAGCTCGAGGCGGTAGCTCAGGCGGGCCGTCTGCCCCGCTTCCAGATCGATGCGGCGGGCCACGGCCAGCCAGGAACCCTGGTAGACCCGCTCGAAGCCTCCCTCCGAGAGGCTGACGGTCTCGATGGGCTCGCGCCAGACGTCCAGCCCCTCGCCGGCCAGGGCGACGGCCAGGCCGCTCCACTCGTCGCGCAGCTCCAGGCGCCGGGCGCCGCGCTCCCAGCCGCTGCTCGCCAGGCGGGGATCGGCGGCGGGCGCGCCGTCCACCAGCACGCGGCGGTCGGGCGCGTCCGGCGCCAGCAGGTTCAGGTTCCAGCCGGAGGCCAGGAGGCTGACCAGGCGGCCCGGCCCGTGATAGCACAGCTCGAGGTCCACCGCCAGGGTCCAGCCGCCGTCCGCCCAGCGCAGGCGCTTGACCAGCTCCAGCCGGCGGTCGGGCTCGAAGGCGCGCGCGCCGCGCAGGACCAGCTCGCCGTCGGGCGACGCGGGGAGCGCCGGCTCGCAGGGCAGGTCGGACAGGTCCAGCCAGCCGCCGGCGTAGGGCGCGGCGTCGGCGTCGGCCTCGTAGAGCCGCTCCTCCAGGCTGGCCCTGGGGTGGGGATCGTAGACCAGGTACTCCTCGAGCCCCGTCTCCTTGGCCCGCACGATGTCGTGGATGCTCCGGGCGGCGTCGGCCGCCTCGCCGGGGGCCAGGGCCTCGGCCAGGCGCCGGTGGTAGAACTCCTCGCGCCGCGCCAGGACGTTGGTCAGGGGGAAGGCGGGCTCGCGCAGGTCCAGCTCGCGCACGCGGCCGCCGCGGGGCTTGAGGAAGAGGCGGGCGGCGGGGCTCGTCCAGACGATCTCCGCGTCGCCGTCGATGTCCAGGTCCTCCCGCGCCAGGGTGTAGCCCGGCCCCGCCGCCAGGTGCTCGGCCCGCACGAGGCGCTCCAGGATGGCGTGGCGCAGGTGCGGCAGGTAGAGACCGCCGAAGAGGCCGTGCCAGTAGCCGCAGTTGCACTGGGCCTCCAGGATCCGCTCGCCGGCCTCCGCCAGGGCGTCCTCGCCGGCGGTTCCCGCCTCGCGGGCCCGCTCGACGGCGCGCCCCGCGTGCAGCATGCGCTTGTGGAGCCAGTGGCTCTCCTCGTACTTCGCGAAGAAGTTGCGCCAGAAGCCGCCGCGGACGAAGGGCTGCAGGCCACCGTCGTGCTCCTTCACCAGGGCCGTGAGGGCGGCGAGCTTCTCCTGCCCGGCCAGGGGCAGGGCCCACTCCCCCATCTCGAAGTAGCTGCCCGTGGGCAGGTAGGCGGGGCCGAGGGGCGGCGACTCGTCCAGGACCTCGGAGAAGGTGGCCAGGCGCAGGCCGGGCTCGGCGGCCAGGGCGCCGAAGAGCTTGCCGAGCCGCCCCTGCCCGTAGCAGAGGTCGTGGGTGCCGGGCCAGACGCCGAACTTCTCGCCGTCGTCCATGAGGACGGCCAGGGGCAGGCCCGGCACGCCCTCGGCGTCGGCCTCGTCGGCGCCGTCCAGGTCGCCGTCGCCCGGCGCCGCGCGCCCGCGGAGGTAGGCGAGCACCTCGGCCGGGGCGCGGAAGGGCACCAGGTAGCGCAGCCGCTTGGAGATGGGGAACAGGGCCAGGGGCTCGCCCTCCTCCTCGGTGAGGAAGTAGCCGCCGAGGCGGTCGGGCGTGAAACCGGTGGCCAGGAAGTGCGCGTCGTCCAGGGCGGCGTAGTCGATGCCGTGGGCGCGCAGGATCCGCGGCAGGTGGGGCTCCCAGATGCGCTCGGCCAGCCAGACGCCGCGCGGCCGGCGGCCGCAGAGGTCCTCCACCTCGCGGCTCATGCGCTCGAGCTGGGCGTGCTGGTCCCGCTCGGGCAGGACGGTGAGGATGGGCTCCCAGTAGCCGCCGCCCAGGAGTTCCAGGCGGCCGGCCGCGGCGCCCGCCCGCAGGCGCTCCAGGTAGTCGGGGGCCTCGCGCTTCATCCACTCCAGCAGGGGGCCGGTGACGTGGACGCAGAGGCGCAGGTCGGGGTGGGCGTCGAGGAGCTCCAGGAAGGGACGGTAGGCCCGGTCGTAGGCCTCGCGCACCACGTGGTCGAAGTTGCCCACGGGCTGGTGGTTGTGGACGCCGAGGACGAGTGTTGGCATGCGTTCTCCCGCGCGCGGCCCGGCGGCCGGTTCAGAGGGGCGGCAGCGTCTCCCCGGCCTCGTCCGGGAAGCGCCTCAGTTCGCAGCGGACGCCCGCGGCCTGCAGGGCGCGCAGGGCGTCCAGGTCGGCCTCGTCGGCCGCGACGTCCGCCCCCAGGCGGCGTCCCCCGGGCCGGCGCAGGCCGACGAGGATCAGCCGCCGGTAGCGCCGCCCGGCCCGCCAGAGCGCCAGGGCCGCGGCGGGGCCGTCGGCCAGCCAGAAGTCGCCGTCCGCGGGCGGTGGCGCGTCCCCGGGCGCGGCCTGGACCAGCTCGGCGCCGGCCTCGCGCGCGGCGGCCGCGTGGACCGCGGCGCGGGCGGAGCCGCCGGGCGCCGCGGCGATCAGCACGTAGCGCCGGATGCTCGCACTCCGCCCCCAGCCGTGGAGTATGCGGCCATGCAGCAGGCGGTCGTCCAGGTGGAGGTCCACGGCTTCCGTGCCCTCAGAGGACGGGCGGGCTCAGCTCCCGGATGGAGTTGTGGCCCCGGTTGACGATGCCCCGGACCAGCTCGTCCATGCCCAGCTCGTTGCGGTGGGCCAGGTAGTAGAGCAGCACGGGAAGGTTGACGCCGCTGATCAGGCGCACCGCCGGCCGCTCGGGCAGGAGGGCCAGGCAGGCGTTGGCGCAGCTGCCGCCGAAGTAGTCCGTGAAGACGATGCCCCCGCCCCCCAGGCTGTCCAGGGAACCGGCCACCGCCGACTCCAGGTCCTCGGTCCCGAGACCCTCGTTGGTGACGGCCGCCACGTCCGAGACCTCGCCGTAGATGCCCGCGAGGGCCTCGAGGTAGGCCTCGCCGAGGGCGCCATGGCAGACGATGACGGCCGGGATCATGGTCCTCTCCGGGTGCCGGGATCGGTAAACGCGGGGATTGTCCGGCCTGCCCGGCGAGAAGTCAAGCCCGGCCTCACTCCTCGTCCTGCTGCAGGTAGTGGTAGACGCGGGCCTCGTTGCGGCGGGCCAGGCCCTCCATGACCTGGCGGTTGAAGCGCTCGGCGGGGCTGAGTCCGTAGACCTTGAGCATGTGGTTCATGGCGATGGTCTCGGCGATGACGGTGACGTTCTTTCCCGGGGTCACCGGCAGGAGGACGTAGGGGATCTCCACGCCGAGGATGGGGCTGGTCTGGTACTCCAGCCCGGCCCGGTCGTAGTGCTTGCCCTGAACCCAGCGCTCGAGGCGCACCTCCACCTCCACGCGCTTCTGCACGCGGATGGCGCGGATGCCGAACATCTCGCGCACGTCGATGACGCCGACGCCGCGGATCTCCATGAAGTGCTTGAGGAACTCGTTGCCGCGGCCGATGAGCACGCCGCCGCGGCGGATGAGCTGGACGACGTCGTCGGCCACGAGGCGGTGGCTGCGCTCGACCAGGTCCAGGGAGATCTCGCTCTTGCCGATGCCGCTGGGACCCGTGATGAGCAGGCCGACGCCGTAGACGTCCACCAGGGAGCCGTGGACGTTGCCCCGCGGCGAGAAGAAGTCCTCCAGGTAGCCCGTCAGCGCGCGGATGAAGCGCGTCGTGTGCTGCTCGGTGACCAGCAGGGGCACGCCGTGCTCGTGGGCCTGCTGCACCAGCTCCGGGAAGGGCTCCTGGCCGCGGGTGACGATGAGGCAGGGCACGGGACGGCTGAAGAGGTGGGCGACGGCCCCGGCGACCTCGGCGCGGGGCAGAGTCTCCAGGTAGGAGCACTCCGCCCCGCCGAGGATCTGGATCCGCTCGTGCTGGTACTTGTCCGTGAAGCCCGTCAGCACGAAGCCCGGGCGCGAGACCTCCGGCACCGTGATGTCGGTGCCCGACTCGGGGCTGACGCCCACCAGCCGCAGGCCGAGCAGCTCGGCCGTCTCGGCCACGAAGCGCGCCACGGGCAGGTTGCGCTCGACGATCTCCACCGCCGCCCCCTAGGCCTCGGCCTGGATGAGCCCGTAGTTACCGTCGTTGCGGCGGTAGACGACGCACATCCGCCCCTCCACCGCGTCGCTGTAGACCCAGAAGTGGCTGTCGTGGACCTCCATGCGGCTGATGGCCTCCTCGGCCGTGAGCTCGTCGAGCGTGATGATCTTCTCCTCGATGACCGGGCGCGGCGCCGTCTCTTCGCCGGTCTCCACCTCGCCCAGGATGGTGATGGTGCCGGTGCTCAGGTCCGCGGCGCTGGCGCGGGCGCCCGGCTTGCCGCCCTTGCGGCGGTTGAGGGTGCGCGTCTTGTACTTGCGCATCTGGCTCTCGAGCTTGTCGGCGAGGCGGTCGATGGCGGCGTAGAGATCCTCGCTGTGCTCCTTGCCCGAGAAGTCGGTGCTCTTCCCCCTCAACGTGGCCTCGGCAATGTGTCGGTGCTTCTCCACCCGCAGCAGGACGTGGGCCTCGCGGACTCCATCCACGAACTTGTCCAGCCTGCCGATCTTCTCCTCGGCGTAGCTGCGAATGGCCGGTGTCAGGTCGAGCTTCTTGCCGGTGACCGTGATCTGCATCCTCGAGTCTCCTTTCCCTTCACGCGGAAACGCCCGCCTCCTGCGGGGGGACGGGCGCGGTCGGTCGTCTGGTTTTCCGGGAATCGCGATGGCGGGGCGACGGCTCATCCAGCCTCCGGGCGCGGCGGTCGGGCGTCCAGGCTCCACACCAAGCATAGATGCGGGGACGGGGGGCGGCAAGACCCGGCACGCCCTAAAACTCCTTCCGCAGGCGCGCCGGCAGGATGCCGAGCTGCTCGCGGTACTTGGCCACGGTGCGGCGGGCGATCATCAGACCCTCCTGCCGCAGGATGTCGGCGATCTTCTGGTCGCTGAGGGGGCGCTTCTTCTCCTCCTTGGACACGATCTCCTGGATGCGGCTCTTGGCCGCCTTGGCGCTGACCTCCTCTCCGTCCTCGGTGCTGAGGGAGCTGGAGAAGAAGTACTTGAGCTGGAAGATGCCGCGGGGCGTCTGCACGGTCTTGTTGTTGGTGACGCGGCTGACCGTGCTCTCGTGCATGCCGATCTTGCTGGCCACCTGCTGCAGGGTCAGGGGGCGCAGGGCCTGCGGGCCCTTCTCGAAGAAGTCGCGCTGCTCCTCGATGATGGCGGCCATGACCTTCACCATGGTCGCCCGGCGCTGCTCCACCGTGCGGATCAGCCACTGCGCCTGGTTCAGCTTGCCCTGGACGTAGTCCTTGGTGTCCTTGTTGGCCTTGCGCAGGTAGTCCTTGTAGCTGTCGGCGATGCGCAGGCGCGGCAGGTGACGGTCGTTGAGGTAGATGACGTACTCGCCGTCCACCTCCTCCACCACCAGGTCGGGAATGATGTAGTGGGGTTCCTCGCTGCTCAGCTCGAGGCCCGGCTTGGGATCCAGCTCGCCGATGTCGCGCGCCGCCTCCTGCACGTCCTCCACGCCCAGCTTCAGCTTGCGGGCGATTTCCTGGTACTTGCGCTGCATCAGCTCCTTGAAGTGGTCGCGGATGATGCGCGCCACGAGACTGTCGGCCATGCCGCGCGCCGCGAGTTGCAGCAGCAGGCACTCGGGCAGGTCGCGGGCGGCGATCCCCGGCGGCTCCAGGGTCTGCACGAGGATCAGGGCCTCGCGGGCGCGCGCCTCGCTCACGCCGAAGACGTTCTGGATCTCGTCGAGCCCGATGGTGAGGAAGCCGCGGTCGTCGAGGCTGCCGATGATGTACTCGCCGACGCGCAGCAGCTCGGCGTCGCTGGTGACCATGCGGAGCTGGCGCTGGAGCTTGTCTCCGGCCGACTGGCGGTGCACCGGCACGCGCTCCACGAAATCCTCGGGCAGCTCCTCTTTCTCCTGGTACTGCATGTCGAAGCCGTCGTTGAAGACGTCTTCCCAGTTGTCGAGGTTGCCCGCCTGGGGCTCTTCCGAGCGCTCCCGCTGCGCGCGGTCCTGCTCCTCGTCCTCTTCCTCGATCTCCAGGAGGGGATTGGCCTGGACCTCGTTCTTGAGGACCTGCTCCAGCTCCAGCGTCGGCAGCTGCAGCAGCTTCAGGGCCTGCTGCAGCCGCGGCGTCATCACGAGCTGCTGACGCTGGCGCAGCTGCAGGTTCATCTTCATTTCCATGGCAAGACTCTCGCGCTCACAAGTTGAAACTTTCGCCCAGGTAGACCTGTCTCGCCCTCTCGTCGCGGACCAGTTCCTCCGCCGTGCCGGCGCGAATGATGCGTCCCTCGAAGAGGATGTAACTGCGGTCCGTGATGCTGAGCGTCTCCCGCACGTTGTGGTCCGTGATCAGGATGCCCAGCCCCATCTCCTTCAGCTGGCCTATGATGGTCTGCACGTCGCCGACCGCGATGGGGTCGATGCCGGCGAAGGGCTCGTCCAGCAGGATGAAGCGCGGCTTGCTGGTCAGCGCGCGCGCGATCTCCACGCGGCGGCGCTCGCCGCCGCTGAGCTGGTGGCCCTGGCTCTTGCGGACGTGCTCGATGCCGAGTTCGGCCAGCAGGTTCTCCCGCCGCCGCTGGCGCTCCTCCGGCGGGATCGGCAGGGTCTCCAGGATGGCCATCAGGTTGTCCTCGACGCTCAGCTTGCGGAAGACGGAGGCCTCCTGGCTCAGGTAGCCGATGCCCAGCCGGGCGCGCCGGTACATGGGCATGCCGTGGATCGGCGTCTCGTCCACGTGCACGGTGCCGGCATCCGGCCGGATCATGCCGACGATCATGTAGAAGGTGGTGGTCTTGCCAGCGCCGTTGGGGCCCAGCAGGCCCACCACCTCGCCCTGGCTGAGGGAGAGGGTCACGTCGTCCACCACGCGGCGGCGGCCGTAGGTCTTTACGAGGCCCTCGCCCCGCAGCACGGCGTCCCGGCGTCCGTCAGTCACGGCCGGCCTCCTCGTCGTCCAGCACCGGCGCGCCGACGATGATCCCGCGCGGCTCCCGCTGGATGCTCAGGCTGTCGAGGTTGCGGTCGCAGATCATGTCGTAGCCCGTGTAGAGGTTGTCGCCGTGGTGCACCTCGACGAAGGCCTCCGTGTGGAAGATCTCGCGCCGCTTGTCCCAGTGCAGCACGCTGGTGAACAGCTCGTAGCCCTCGTGGCTGCGCACGTGCACCCGCCCGCTGACGGTCATGGCGCCGGTCCGCTGGTCGATGACGCCCGAGTCCGCCGTGAGGGTGGAGGTGACGGTGCGCTGCTCTCCATACATATCGACACGCAGGGCCGTGGCCTCCACCTCCTTGCGCGTGTTGAACACGCGGGCCTCGCGCGCCTTGAGGACCCAGATCAGGCGCCCCGAATCGGACTCCGTCGTCGTGAAGTCCCAGAGGATCTGGTCCGGCGCCTCGGCGGGATCCTCCACCACGGGCACGGTGGCCTCTTCCGCGCAGGCTCCCGCCAGCAGGATCAGCAGGGCGGTCCCCAGCCGGGCCCAGAGTGGCGTCGTGTGGCGGCGGTCCGGGCGCAAATCAGCGTATTCCTTTGTTCTCCATTGACTTACAGTGAGAGCTTCTCTCGCACGCTGGGATGATAGAGAGGTGGGAAGAAGTTGTCAAGCAATGCTTATGCCAGGAATGATGAGATATGCCGAGAAAGTTCAGAAGACGGAGAGCCACCATCGGGCAGGAGCCCGAGCCGCGACGAAAAGATTCAACCCGTTGCTTTGTAATCGATTAGCTGAGTCCGGCCCGCAGGATGTCATGGAGGTGAACCACCCCCAGCACGGCGCCTCCCGCGTCCACCACCACGAGGCTGGTGATGGGTCCCGGCCGGTTCGTTTCCATCATGGTCAGGGCGTCGGTGGCCAGCGTGCCGGCGCGCACCGTGCGGGGGTTCGGCGAGGCGAACTCGCCCACGGGCCGGTCCAGGAAGCCGTCTCCCTCGCCGTCCACGAGCAGGCGCTTGAGGTCGCCGTCGGTGAGCACGCCCAGCAGGGGCCCGGCTGGATCGGGCATGACGCAGGCCATGCCCAGGCCGAGGCGGATGATGACCATCAGCGTGTCGCGCAGGCTGGCGTCCGGCGACACCCAGGGCAGCTCGTCGCCGCGGTGCATGAGGTCCTCCACCCGCAGGGTGAGCCGCCGGCCCAGGACGCCGCCCGGGTGGGAACGCAGGAAGTCCTCGGGGCCGAAGCCGCGCCGCTCCAGCAGGGCGATGGCCAGGGCGTCGCCCAGCACCATGGCGGCGGTGCTGCTGGCCGTGGGCGCCAGGTTGTAGGGACAGGCCTCGGCGGGCACGGCGGCGTCCAGCACGTGGTCGGCCTCGCGCGCCAGGTAGGAGCCGGCGGCGCCGGTGATGGCCACCACCGGGCAGCCGCGCGCCAGCAGGAAGGGGATCCACGCGCGCAGCTCCTCGCCGGCGCCGCTCTTGGAGACGATGATGCAGACGTCCTCGCCGCGGATGAAGCCCAGGTCGCCGTGGGTGGCCTCGGCGGCGTGGAGGAAGGCCGCCGGCGTGCCCGTCGAGCTGAGGGTGCTGGCCAGCTTGGCCGCCACGTGCCCCGACTTGCCCAGGCCGGTGACCACCACGCGGCCCTCGCAGCTCGCCAGAAGGGCCACCACGCGCTCGAAGCGCTCGTCGAGGCGCGCCGCCACCGCGGCCAGGGCCTCGCGCGCCCGCGCGAAGACCTCGCGTCCCCGCTCCAGGTCCTCCCGCCGGGGTGCCTCAGGCATCGCCGCCTCCCGCGAACTCGGCCATGACGCGCTCCCAGTCGCCCCGCGCGCGCAGCACGGCCTCGATGGCCTCCCGGGCGGCGCCCCGCCCGCCGGGGGCCGACAGGACCCAGTCCGCCCGCCGGCGCAGCTCGGGCCGGGCGTCGGCGGGGGCGGCGGCCACGCCGGCCGCGGCCAGGCCCGGCAGGTCGAAGAGATCGTCGCCCACGAAGAGGGTCTCGGCCGGCGTCACGCCCAGCTCCACGGCCAGCTCGGCCACGCCGGCGCCCTTGTCCATGCGCCCCAGGCGCAGGCCGTCGATCTTCAGCCGCTCGGCGCGCGCCGCGATCTCGGGGTCGTCCCGGCCGCTGCACAGGGCCGTCTTGAGCCCGCCGCGCCGGGCCAGCAGGAAGCCGAAGCCGTCGGTGACCGACCAGCGCCGCTCCCCGGACACCGTGATGGTGCCGTCGGTGAGCACGCCGTCCACATCGAAGACGAGGAGACGCACGCGGGCCAGGCGCGCCGCCAGCTCAGGCGAGGGCATCGCCGGCCTCCATGGCCGCGTGCAGGCGGGCCAGCTCGCGCAGCAGGGCCGCCGCCGCGTCGAAGTCGAGCTGCGTGGCGCTGTCGCTCTTCGCGCGCGGCGGATCCGGGTGGACCTCCAGGAAGAGGCCGTCCACGCCGGCCGCCAGGGCCGCCCGGGCCAGGACGCGCGCGAAGTCGCGCGTGCCGCCCGAGGCGCCTCCGCCCGCGCCCGGGCGCTGCTGGCTGTGGGTCAGGTCGAACAGCACCGGCCAGCCGGCGCTCGCCAGCCGTGGGAAGGAGCGGACGTCCACCACCAGATCGCGCTCCCCCCAGCTGCTGCCGCGCTCGGTGAGCAGCACGCGGTCGCAGCCGGCGCGCTCCAGCTTCTCGGCCGAGAAGCGCAGGTCCTCGGCGGCGAGGAACTGCCCCTTCTTGACGTTCACGGCGCGCCCGACCGCGCCGGCCGCCGCCAGCAACGAGCTCTGCCGGCAGAGGAAGGCGGGGATCTGCAGGCAGTCCGCCACGGCCGCGGCCGCGGCCACCTCCTCGGGGCGGTGGACGTCCGTGAGCAGGGGCAGGCCGGCCTCCCCCCCGACGTCGGCCAGGAGCGCCAGGGCCTTCTCGTCGCCCAGGCCGCTGAAGCTGTCGGCCGACAGGCGGTTGTCCTTGCGGTAGCTGGCCTTGAAGACAAGGGGCCAGCCGATCTCCCGCGCCAGGGCGGCCAGGAAGCCGGCCGTGTCGGCCAGCATGCCGCGGCCCTCCACCACGCAGGGCCCCGCCACCAGCAGGGGGCGGCCCGCGCCCACCTCGGCGGCGCCGATGGCGAAGCGCCTCACGAGACGGCCACCTTGCTCTGGCTCCGCGTCAGAGCGGCCGCCACCAGCTCGCGGAAGAGCGGGTGGGGCGCGCGGGGCCGGCTCTTGAGCTCGGGATGGAACTGGCTGGCGACGAAGAAGGGATGGTCCGGCAGCTCGATCATCTCCACGAGCTGGCCGTCGGGGCTCAGGCCCGAGAAGCGCAGGCCCGCCGCCGCCAGCTTGTCGCGGTAGGCGTTGTTGACCTCGTAGCGGTGGCGGTGGCGCTCGGAGATCTCGTCCACGCCGTAGCACTCCCGCGCCCGGGAGCCGTCCGCGAGGCGGCAGGGATAGGCGCCCAGGCGCATGGTGCCGCCCATCTGCCGCAGGCCCTTCTGCTCCTCCATGAGGCAGATCACCGGCGCCGGATTCTGGGGCTCGAACTCCGTGCTGTCGGCGCCGGGCAGGCCGGCCACGTGGCGCGCGAACTCGATGATGGCCGCCTGCAGGCCCAGGCAGAGGCCCAGGAAGGGAATCCGCCGCTCGCGGGCCAGCCGGATGGCGGCCACCTTGCCCTCGACGCCGCGGTGGCCGAAACCGCCGGGCACGAGGATGCCGTCCACGTGCGCGAGCTTCGCCTCGGCGCCGGCCTCGTCGAGGCTCTCGCTGTCCACCCACGCTATCTCCACGCGCGCGCCGTTGGCCGCGCCGGCGTGGATGAAGGCCTCGATGATGCTCTTGTAGCTGTCGAGGTGGTCCACGTACTTGCCCACCACCGCGATGCGCACGTCGCGCGTCGCGCCCTGGATGCCGCGGACGAAGCGCTGCCAGTCCTCGAGCTCGGGCTCGCGCTCGTCCAGGCCGAGCTTGTCGGCGACGCGCTGGCTCAGGCCCTCGGCCTCGAGGCGCAGGGGCACCTCGTAGATGGACTCCGCGTCGCGGGCCTCGATGACGTCCCGGGCCGAGACGTTGCAGAAGAGGCCGATCTTCTCCTTCACGTCCTGGCCGAGGGGCAGCTTGGTGCGGCAGACGAGGATGTCGGGCTGGATCCCGATCTCGCGCAGCGTCTTGACGCTGTGCTGGGTGGGCTTGGTCTTGATCTCGTGGGCCGCGTCGATGTAGGGCACCAGGGTCAGGTGCAGGTAGAGGCAGTTCTCGCGGCCGAGGTCGAACAGGACCTGCCGCACGGCCTCCAGGAAGGGCAGGCTCTCGATGTCGCCGACGGTGCCTCCGATCTCGGTGATCACCACGTCCAGGTCGGGATCCACGTCGGCCAGGCGCAGGACGCGGCTCTTGATCTCGTTGGTGACGTGGGGCACCACCTGCACGGTGCGGCCCAGGAAATCGCCGCGCCGCTCCTTGGTGAGGATGGCGTCGTAGATCTGCCCGGCCGTGACGTTGTTCTCGCGCCCGAGGCTCCGATCCAGGAAGCGCTCGTAGTGGCCGAGGTCCAGATCGGTCTCGGCGCCGTCGTCGGTGACGAAGACCTCGCCGTGCTGGAAGGGGCTCATGGTGCCCGGATCCACGTTGAGGTAGGGATCGAACTTGAGCATCGACACCTGGAGCCCCCGCTGCTTGAGCAGGAGCCCGAGGCTGGAGGCGGCGATCCCCTTGCCCAGGGAGGAGACGACGCCGCCCATGACGAAGATGTACTTGGTCCCGTTGCCGCTAGCCACGCTGCTCCTCTCGGCCGGAAATGAAAAACCCGGGCGCTCGCGCCCGGGACCTCATGCTAGCTCTCGCCGAGCCGCTTGGCAATGACTTTCAGGTCGCCGGGCCGATCGACGCCCGGCGCCCAGTCCGCGGCGCGCTCCACCCAGATGGGCAGGCCCAGGTGCAGGGCGCGCAGCTGCTCGAGCTTCTCGTCGCGCTCGCGCGGCGCCGGGGGCGCGGCCACGAAGCGGCGCAGGGCGGCGGCGCGGAACAGGTAGACGCCGGCGTGGCGCAGGACCTCCGCGTCCGCCGGCGCCGGGCCGTCCAGGCGGCGGCGGAAGTCGCGGGCCAGGCCGTCGGCGCCGCGCAGCACCTTGACGCGGTCGGGCGCGTCCAGGTCGCCGGGCTCCAGGGGCGAGGCGGCCGTGCCCAGGGGCAGGGCGGGATCGGCCTCGAGCCGCGCCACGAGGCGCTCGACGGCGGGCAACTCGAACAGGGGCTCGTCCCCCTGGAGGTTGAGGATCAGCCCGGGCCAGTCGCCGGCGGCCTCGGCCACGCGGTCCGTGCCCGAGGGATGGTCCGGCGAGGTCATGACGGCCTCGTAGCCCAGGCCGCGGACGTGGTCGCGGATGGCGGCGTCGTCGGTGGCGACGCGCGGCCCCGCCACGCCGGGCAGGCGGGCGGCGCGCTCGCAGACGCGCTGGATGAGGGTCTTGCCCGCGAGGTCCGCCAGGGGCTTGCCGGGGAACCGGCTCGAGGCCATGCGGGCGGGGATCACCACCAGTGTCGCCATGGGGCCTCCATGCAAAACGGCGGGCCGCCGGGCCCGCCGCCTCGTGCCGTGACGCCGCGCCGCGCTCAGACGGGCTGGACGCTCACCTCGCGGCGGTCCTTGCCGCGCCGAGCGTACTGGACGGTTCCGTCCACCAGGGCGAAGAGGGTGTCGTCGCCGCCGCGGCCGACGTTGGCGCCGGGCAGGATGCGCGTGCCGCGCTGGCGCACGAGGATGGCGCCGGCCCGGACCGCCTGGCCGGCGAAGCGCTTGACGCCCAGGTAGTTGGGATTGCTATCGCGACCGTTGCGCGAGCTGCCGACGCCTTTCTTGTGAGCCATGGCTGTCTCCTCTGCCTAGTCGATGGACCGGATCCGGATCTCGGTGAAGTTCTGGCGGTGGCCGCGCGTGCGCCGGTACTTCTTGCGGCGCTTCTTCTTGAAGACCAGGATCTTGCGGGCCCGGCCGTGGGCGAGGACCTCGGCGGTGACGCGGGCGCCCTCCACGAAGGGCTGGCCGAAGCGCATGTCATCGCCCTCGCCGATGGCCATAACGTCTTTGATCTCAATGGTATCCCCCACCGAATCGGCGAGCTGGGGCACCCGGACCACCTCGTCCGGGCTCACCCGGAACTGCATGCCGGCCACTTTCACCAGGGCGTACACCTTGCCGTCCTCCTCGTCCTGCGGAGTTCAAAACGCTTTAAATACTACAGTTGCCCGGGCCTGTCAAGCCCCCCGGCGGCCATCGCGCGGCCCCGGGCGCCGGCGCGAGGCCCCGGCGGCCTCCGCGCCCCGCGGCCGACGCGGCGCGCTTCAGCGGCTGACGGCGGCCAGGAGATCCCGGCCTGTCTCCACGGCCGTGATCTCCTGCTGCTCGCGGTGGAGCCGCGGATCGTCCAGCAGGTGCAGCTCCACCTTGTGCTCCCGCTCCAGGTCCCGGAGGATCTCCAGGCGCTCGCGCCGCACGGCGTGCGCCACCACCGGGTTGAGGCGGATCTGGTACTTGCGCTCCCGGCACCGCGTGTCGATGCGGCGCAGCGTGGCCTCCAGCTTGTTGACCAGGCTCTCCACCGACAGGATGTGCCCCCGCCCGGAACAGTAGGGGCAATCCTCGCTGAAGAAGTGGAGCAGGGCCGGCCGCACCCGCTTGCGGCTCATCTCCACGAGACCCAGGGGCGAGACGTCGAAGACCTTGGTGCGCGCCCGGTCCTGCCTCAGGTAGCGGCGCAGCTCGGCCAGCACCTTCTTGCGGTCCTCCTCCCGCTCCATGTCGATGAAGTCGATGACGATGATCCCGCCGATGTCGCGCAGGCGGAGCTGCCGGGGGATCTAGCGGGCGCTGGCCAGGTTCGTCTGGAGGATGGTGTCCGCCTGATTCTTGCGGCCCGTGTACTTGCCCGTGTTGACGTCGACGGCCACCAGGGCCTCGGTGTGGTCGAAGACGAGGTAGCCGCCCTTCTTGAGCCAGACCTGGCGCTGCAGGCTTTTTTCCAGCTCCGCCTGCACGCCGAAGGCGTCGAAGATGGGCAGCTCCTCGCGATAGTAGAGGACCCGGTTCTCGAGGTCCGGCGCGAAGGAGCGCACGTACTCCACGAGGTTGCCGTGCTCCTGCTCGTGGTCGATGAGCAGGCGCTTGACCTCCTCGTTGAAGAGGTCGCGCACCATGCCGATGACGAGGCCCACCTCCTCCTTGAGCAGCGCCGGCGCCTTGGCGGTCCCGGCCCCCTCGACGATGGCCACGTGCCGCTGGTGCAGGCGCCGGATGTCCTCGGCGATGTGGTCGTCCTCGACCCCCTCGCCGGCCGTGCGGACGATGACGGCGTAGCCCTTGGGGCGCGCCCGCTGGGCCACGCGCCGCAGGCGGCTGCGCTCGCCGCGGTCGAGGATCTTGCGGCTGACGCCGATGTAGTCCAGCTCCGGCATGAGCACGCAGAACTTGCCCGGCAGGGAGAGCTGGGTGGTCAGGCGGGGCCCCTTGGTGCCGATGGGCTCCTTGGTGACCTGCACCACGACCTTGTCGCCCTTCTTGACGACGCTCTCGATGGGCGGCAGCTTGGAGACCTCGCGGCGCCCCCGCGTCGGCCGGCCGCCCTCGCCGTCCTCGCTCTCCAGCTCCTGGAGGCGGTCGCGCAGGCCCTCCTCGCCCCAGGCGAGGTCCGTGACGTGGAGGAAGCCCGCCTTCTCCATGCCGATGTCCACGAAGGCCGCCTGGATGCCGGGCAGCACGGCCTTGACGACGCCCTTGTAGACATCGCCGACGATGTGCTTGGTCTCGCCGCGCTCCACCATGTACTCGACGAGCTCGTGGTTCTCCACGATGGCCACGCCGACCTCGGTGGGCCCGACGTTCACGAAGATCTCGCGTTGCATGACACCCCTCTGTCGGCGCCGGTCGGCGCCGGGGGGAACGCCAGACGCCGCCGCGCGCTGGCGGCGGCGTTGCCGGTTGGAAGGTGGCCGTGCGCGGCCGGGCGCCGGGCGCCCGCCGGTGACGTCAGGGCAACAGGGAGATCAGGTCGCCCACCGTGATCATCGCGCGGCGCGCCCCGTCCGGGTAGAGCCAGGCCTCGTAGAGGATCTGGTCGCCGTCCGGCGTGAAGCGCGGGAAGAGTTCCTGGCCGGGATCGTTGGTGATCTGGGCGCGCGCGGCGCCGGCGGCATTCATGATCCAGATGTCGGCGCTGCCGGCCTCGCTCGAGGAATACGCGATGTAGGCCCCGTCGTCCGAGTAGGCCGGGTAGCCCTCCAGGATGCCGGGGGTCGAGGTCAGGTTCTCCGTGTAGGTGATCGTCACCGGGTCCGCCGTGAGGTCGAGGCCGATGCGGTAGATGTCCCCGTTCCTCACGTAGAGCAGGTCGCTTCCATCCGGGTTGAAGAAGGGCTGGCGTCCCCCGTCGTTCGTCAGGGAGATGGGCGTCACCGTGTCGTCGGGCAGCCCATCCACACCCAGTTCCACAACCCAGATCCCGTTCCGGTAGAGGTCGCCGTCCTCGTCGTGGAGGCCGTCCTCGTCGTCGTCCAGAGCGGGATCGTAGTTATCCAGTTCGTCGCCGAAGTCGATGCTCTCGGCGCGCAATATGCTGTGGCGGACCTGCGGATCCGCCTCGTCGATGAGCTCGTCCGGGTAGCCGTCGTCCTCGCCCAGCACTCCCGGCGCGCCGTCGCCGTTGGCGTCGCCGACGGGATCCTCGTCGTAGAGGCCGTCCCCATCCTGGTCGATGGCGGGATCGGGGCCGTCCTCGTTGAGCAGACCGTCGTCGTCGTTGTCGATCTGCACCTCCTCGGGATCCTCGTCGGTGAGGCCGTCGCCGTCGTTGTCGCTGCCGTCGATGGGATCCTCGCCGAAGATGCCGTCGCCGTCGTTGTCGATCTGCTGCTCGATGGGATCCACGTCGATGAGGCCGTCGCCGTCGTTGTCGATGGCGTCGGACCAGTCCTCGTCCATGAGGCCGTCCTCGTCGTCGTCCCAGGCCGGCACGTAGCGCTGGATGCTCCAGGCCAGGCTCCACGTGTCGGGCGCGGGCTCGGTGGCCACCAGCATGGCGCCCACCTCGGGATCCAGGAGGTCGGCGGCGCCGTCGCCGTCGTCGTCCGCGCCGCCGATGCCGGGCAGGCCGTCGTCGGGCAGCCCGGACAGGACCTCGATGGCGCCCTCGGGATCCTCGCCGGCCTGGGAGTCGCCGCCGTCGTCGAAGCCGTCGCGGTCGTAGGACTCGAGCAGGGTGTCGGCGAATGCCAGGTACTGGTGGCCGCCCAGAGGCGGCGCCACGGCCGCGTAGTAGCCGCCCGTGAAGGCGTAGCTCATGCCGCGGGGGACCTTCGTGTACCAGTAGTCCCAGATGGGCGGGCGGGCGCCGTTGATGGCCGTGGCCTGCAGGGGCGCGTCGAAGGTGTTGACGATCTCGCCGGAGTGGCCGCCGCCGGCGTCGACGGGGCTCTGGGTGGAGGCGATCTGCGAGACCTGGCCGTAGCCCATGGAGTAGTAGATGCGGTCCGTGTGCTCGTCGTAGAAGAGCTGGCGTGGTCCGCTGAAGTAGACGTTGCCGGGGTAGTTGGTGATGATCGTGTCCTGCCCCTGGCTGCCGATGTCGTGGATCTCGTAGGCGCCGATCTCCGTGAAGCGCACCTGCTCGGGGATCGGATAGTACAGGGTGGAGTCGTTGGGATTCGGGTAGTAATCCACCACCGCCGCGGAATCGAAGAGGGCCCCGCCCGTGCGGTGCAGCACCAGGCGGTGGATGTCGCCGCTGCTCTCGAAGGCCGCCGTGTAGAGGACGGCCATCCGGTCGCCGTCCAGCGGCAGGGCCAGCGGCGCGCCGGCATCCACGTTGGGCGTCAGCTCGAGGGACTCGATGATGGGATTGTAGACCGGCGGCGGATCGGTAATCGTATCGTCGCTGCAGCCGGCCGCGAGGCCGATGGCGAGGGCCAGCAGGAGCAAGGAGACCCGGGCTGGCTGACCTGACATCATGGACTTCCCCCTCGGCAAGGCGACTCCGGCGAATCGGGATCGGCAACGAAAGTCACAGTGGATCGGAAGCTTGCGGAATTCCGCAGCCTGGGGCCGGTAAGCTCTAGCACTTCGCCCGGAGGACTGTCAAGGGCGCCGCTCGCCGGCGGCCGGCCGCGGAAGACCGCTTACCGTTTGAAGATGGGGCATCGGCGGCGCCGGGGCAACCCCGAATTCGAACGCCCGGCGCCGGGGATGGCCCCGGTGCTTCAGGTGTGGAAGCGGTAGCCGACGCCGCGCACCGTCTTGACGATGGCATCCCCGCCCGGCAGCTTCTCCAGCTTGCTGCGCAGGCGGTTGACGAGGACGTCCACGGCGCGCTCCGTGTTGCGCTGGTCGTCGCCCCAGACGAGCTGCTGCAACTCGGTCCGGCTGAAGGTCTCCTCCGGCTTGCTGGCGAGCTGGTAGAGGAGTTTGAACTCCAGAGCGGTGAGGGTGACCGACTTGTCCTCCCGCATGACGGAGAGCCGCTCGGGCTGGATGCTGAAGCCCCCCAGCTCGAGGGTGCCGCCGCGGCCGTTGCCCTCGCCGGCCTCCATGGCCAGCTGCTGGCGGCGGAAGAGCGCGCGGATGCGGGCCAGGAGCTCGGGCACGTCGATGGGCTTGACCATGTAGTCGTCGGCACCCACCTCGAGCCCGTAGATCTTGTCGCTCTGCTCGCCCAGGGCGGTCACCATGATCAGCGGGATGCCCTGAGTCTCGGGAGCCTCGCGCAGCTCCCGGCACACGTCCAGACCGCTGCTGTCGGGCAGAACGAGGTCGAGGACGACCAGGTCGGGGCCTTCCTCCTTGGCGAGGCGCAGGGCCTCCTCGCCGGTCTCCGCCGGCATGACCTCGTAGCCCGCCTTCTCGACGCTGACGGTCAGCATCTTGAGGGTCTGCGGATCGTCGTCGACAATGAGGATTCGCTCGTTCGCCATGATTCCATCCCTTGATGAGCTTGGAGCGCACGGGTCCGTTCCACTGCAATACTGCAATGACCGCGTCGCATCAATAGAAAAGTACCTCCCCGTTGACCCGTCAAGGCTGCCCGCCTAGTCTCAGGCGGCCGCTCGCGGGCGGCGGAGGTGTCATGAGAGCGCTGTGGGAACGGGCCCGAGCCCCTCTGGCGGCCCTGCGGGCGCGCGCCGCCGCCCGCCGGCATCTCGCCGGACGGACGGCCGGGGACGCCCTGCGGCGCGCCCGCCGCCTCGCGGGCCAGGGCCTGCGCTGCACCCTCGCCGTGCTGGGCGAGGACGCGCCCGACGCCACCGCGGCCGAGGCGGCCGCGGATGCCTACCGCGACCTCCTCGGCCGCCTCGCCGGCGCCGGCCTGGACGCCGACGTCTCCCTCAAGCCCAGCCTCATCGGCCTGCGCCGGCACCCGGCGCTCTGCGAGCGGCTGCTCGCGGACCTGCTGGCCCTGGCGGACCCGGCCGGCGTCCCCCTCTGGCTGGACATGGAGGCCTGGGATCTGGTCGGGCCGAGCCTCGACCTCTTCCGCCGCGCCCGGGAGGCGGGCCGCCGCCCGGGCCTGGTCCTCCAGGCCGGGCTGCGCCGCAGCCCCGGCGACCTCGCCGCCCTGGCGCCCCTGGCGCCGGACCTGCGCGTGGTGCGCGGCGCCTACGCCGCGCCGCCGGGCGAGACCGTGGCGGGCGCGGCGGCTCGGGATGCGGCCTTCCTGGACCTCCTCGCGGCGGGTCTGGCGGCTGGCGGCCGCGTGGGCGCCGCCACCCACGAGCCGGCGCTCATCGAGCGCGCCCTGCGACGCCTGGCCGCGGCGCCACCGGACCGCTGGGAGCTGCTGCTCCTGCGCGGCGCGCCGTGGCGCCTGCGCGAGTCCCTGCGGCGGCGGGGCCTGCCGCTGAGGATCTACCTGCCCTTCGGCGAGGACGCGGCGCGCTACCTCGCCCGCCGGCGCGCTCCCGATCCGCCGCCCGGCGGCGCGGGCTAGGCGCGGGACGGCGGCGGCCCGCCGTCGTCCAGGGCGGCCAGCTCCTCGTTCAGGTTGGTGGTGGCGACGGCGGCGCCGGGAAAGGCGTCCCTGAGCCGCAGGGCCAGGCGCACCAGGAGGCGCTTGACGGCCGGCGTCTTCTCGGGGTCGGTGGCGGGCAGGCAGCGCAGGAGCCAGGCCCCGTCGCGGTCCGCCAGGGAGACGAAGAAGTGCCGCGGGCGCGGGCCGTCGGCCACCAGGGCCTCCACGAGGATCTGGCGCCCCTCCCGCTCCCGGTAGAAGGCCAGCGCCTTCTGCACGCCCGTCTCATCCTTGACCGTGAAGGGCGCCAGTCTCGCCAGGACGGCGTCGGCGCCGGGCAGGCCCTCAAGCTTCAGGTGCGGCATCGTCCTCCTCGACCGCCTCGGCGCCGGCCGTTCCGCCGGTCGCGACGCCCAGCTCGGCCAGGAGCACGGAGGCGTAGCTGCCCGGCGGCAGGGTGAAGGCCAGCCGGAGGCCCTCCGTCCCCGCCTCGCTCTCCAGCTCGCCCACCGGCACGCGCAGGGGCCGCCGCCCGCCGGTCAGGCGGGACCGGAAAGGCTCCTCCCAGCCGGCGGCGTGCAGCAGCCGGTCCTCGATGTCCAGCGCCGGCCCGGCCGGGCGCGTCTCGCGGCGCCCCGGCAGGGGGCCGCTGGCGCTGACGGCCAGGGCCTCGGTCCGGGCCCGCTCGCGGGCCGGATCCTCCACGCGGAAGATGGCCCCCTTGGCGTGGATCCAGGCCAGATCGCCCGGCAGCAGCTCGCCCAGGCCTTCCAGCCGCCCGTCCACGACGCGGTTGAACAGGGCCGCCTGGTAGGCGCTCAGCAGGAAGCGCGCGCGCCGGCCGCGCAGCCGGCCGCCGCGGCGCAGCAGGCGCAGGCCCCGCTGGTGGTTGTCGCCCTCGGCGCCGAAGCGCTGGAAGCCGAAGTAGTTGGGCAGGCCCTTCGTGCGCAGGTCGCGCAGGCGCCCGGCCAGGGTCTCGGGGTCGCAGCGGCCATCCAGCAGCAGGCGGAAGCGGTTGCCGGCAAGGTGCCCCACGCGCAGCTTGTTGCGGTGCGGCCGGCAATCCAGGACCGTGTAGTCCTCGTCGCCGAGGGCGTCCAGGCGCGGCTCGGCGGCGCGACGCGGCAGCGAGACGCGCTGGCGCGCGACGGCGTGGCGGTCCTTGAGGCCAGCCCAGCCGATATCGCGATGGTCCACCCCGGCGGCCGCCGCCAGGCGGCGCAGCAGCTCGGGCGTGTCGATGCCCCGCTTCTCGACGGTCAGGTAGAGGTGGTCGCCCTCGCCGCCCGGCTCGTAGAGGGGAATCTCCTCCACGAAGAAACGGTCGGGCCCGGACGGATAGGCCAGGCCGCAGGACGTGGCGCCGGAGCGCGTACGGATGTCTCGGACGGGATCCCAGTTCATGACGCCTCCCGGCGGCGCGCGCGGAAGCGGTGGATGACGCGGCCCTCCCGGCGGTACTTGGCCTCGAAGTGCGTGAGGGCCTCGCCCGCCTCGCCCCAGGGCAGTGCCTCGAAGCCCTCCGCCCCGGCGAGCAGCTCCCCGATGAGCGCGCCGTACTCGGCGTGGTCGGTGGTGACGCGCAGCTCGCCGCCGGCAGCCAGGACGCGCCGCGCCTGCTCCAGGAAGGCCGGCGTGAGCAGGCGGCGCTTGTGGTGGCGGCGCTTGGGCCAGGGATCCGGATGGTAGACGTGCAGGGCCCGCAGGCTAGCATCCGGCACCTTGCGCGCGAGGAAGTCCAGGGCCTCGGCCCAGAGGACCCGCAGGTTCGCCGGCGGATCCCTCAGGATGCGCCGCTTGCCCTCGCGGTACCACTTCCGGCTCACCTCGACCCCCAGGTAGTTCACGCCGGGACGGGACCGGGCCGCCGCCAGCAGGAAGCGGGCCTTGCCGAAGCCCAGCTCCAGCTCCACCGGCCGGGCGTTGCCGAAGACGTCGCGCCAGTCCAGGCGGCCCTCGCCGCCGGGGCGGATTTCCGGGTCGATCATGGGCAGCCTCCCGCCGGCCGGTTATAACAGAATGGCGGCCCCGGCCACAACCCGGCCGGCCCTTGCCAGGCGGCCGCGCACCTGCTAGCAAGGGGGGCGGGAGGTGTCATGTCCGAGTTCTTCCACCTGGTCCTGGCGGGCAACATCGGGGCCGGCAAGACCACCGTCACCGGCCTGCTCTCCGAGCGCTTCGGCTGGCGGGCCTACTACGAGCGCGTGGCCGAGAACCCGTTCCTCGAGCCGTTCTACGGGAACATGGAACGCTGGGCCTTCGCCCTGCAGATCTACTTCCTCACCCACCGCCTGGGCGACCACCGCGCCATCGAGGAACGGCGCGAGAGCGCCATCCAGGACCGGTCCATCCACGAGGACGCCCTGATCTTCGCGCGCAACCTCCACGAGATGGGCATGATGGGCGACGGCGAGTGGGAGAGCTACCTCGCCCTCTACCGCCAGGTGGTCGCCCTGCTGCGGCCGCCGGACCTCGTGGTCTACCTGCGCCGCGACGTGGACTCGCTGTGCCGCAACATCCACCTGCGCGGCCGCGACTACGAGGCCAGCATGCCGCGCGACTACCTCAAGCGACTCAACCGCTACTACGAGGACTGGATCGCCTCGCGCGGCCACGAGCGCGTGCTGCTGGTGGAGTCCGACGACCTGGACTTCGTGGACCGGCCCGCCGACCTGGAGCTGCTGGTGCGGCAGGTGCAGTCCGCCATGGGCCAGCGCGAGCTCTTCGCCGCGGACGACGCGCCGCCCGATCTCCGCTTCCGCCTCCTCGCGCCCTGAGGCACGTACGGGCCGCATGCGCCCGCGGGCTCACCGATGGGCGCGACCGCGGTGCCACGCGCGGCGCGCCGGGGCCCGCGGCCGCGCGGCTCGCCGACGCGGCTTTCCCCTTGGTGGCCCGCGGGCGATGCGCTACACTGCGTCATCCCACTCCCGCCGACGGTCGCTACCGGAGGCGTCATGGACTTCCCGACCGAGCCCCGCATCCTCGCGCGCCCAGAGCACAGCATCTCGCGCCGCGACATCGACCCGGCGGCCCTCAAGGTGCTCTATCGCCTGAGCCGCAACGGACACACCGCCTACCTCGTGGGCGGCGCCGTGCGCGACCTGCTCCTGGGCTGCCGGCCCAAGGACTACGACATCGGCACCTCGGCCACGCCGGAGCAGGTGCTGGACCTCTTCCGCAACAGCCGCATCATCGGGCGCCGCTTTCCCATCGTGCACGTGCTCTTCGGCCGCGACAAGGTCGTCGAGGTCGCCACCTTCCGCGCCACGAGCCCCGAGGAGGAGGAACTCACCGAGAGCCCGCCGGCCAGCGACCAGGACAGCGTCGAGGAGGAGGACCGCCTCCAGAGCGAGGCCGACAGCCTGCTGGACGAGGAGAACGGCGGCGGCCCGCCGGTCGCGAAGCCCCCCCGCCCGCGCGCGCGGCGCGGCGACCGGGGCCGGCACCTGCTGGAGTTCTCGCGCGACCTCCAGTACGGCACGCCGGCCGAGGACGCGCGCCGCCGCGACCTGACCATCAACGGCCTCTTCTACGACATCGCCGACTTCAGCGTCATCGACTGGGTGGAAGGCCTGCCGGACCTGGCCGCCGGCATCGTCCGCGTCATCGGCGACCCCGACCAGCGCATCATCGCCGACCCGGTGCGCATGGTGCGCGTGCTGCGGCACGCCGCCCGCGCCGACTTCCGCATCGAGCCGGCCACCTGGGCGGCCGTCGAGCGGCACCGCGAGCGCCTCGGGGAATGCAGCAAGGCCCGCGTGCTGGAGGAGTTCTACCGCGACCTGCGCGGCGGCGCCGCCTGCCGCAGCCTGGCCCTGATGAAGAAGAGCGGGCTGCTGGCCACGCTCCTGCCGCAGCTGGACGGATTCCTTCCCCCCTGGCCCGCGGACGGCGAGACGCCCCTGCCCTGGCGCCGCCTCGAGGTCCTCGACCACCGTATCGAGGCCGGCGCGGTGTACTCCCCGGCCTTCCTGCTGGGCGTCCTGATGACCTTCCCCTTCCTGGATCATCTGTCCGCCAGCCTGGCCGGCCGCGGCGGCCGCCCCGACGTAGGCCGCCTCGCCTACCGCTTCCTCAAGCCCTTGACCGCGCACCTCGGCGTGGCGCGGCGCGACACCGAGCGGCTGTTCCTCATCAGCATCAGCCAGCGCCGCCTGGAGCGCTGCCGCGAGGGCCAGCCGGTTCCGGGCTTCTTCCGCAACAAGCCCTACTTCGCCGAGGCCCGCGAGCTCTTCCTCCTGGACGCCGAGGCGCGCGGCCTGGAGATCGGCGAGCTGCGCTTCGCCGAGGGCACGCGGCGCCGTCGCGGACGCCGGCGGCGGAGCCGCCGCCGTGCCTAGGCCCGCCGCCGATCCCGGCGCCGTGCTGGGTCCCGAGTTCTTCGCCCGTCCCGCCCTGGCCGTGGCCCGCGATCTGCTGGGCCGGATCCTCGTTCGCCGCTGGCGCGGCCGCCGCCTGGCGGGCCGAATCGTGGAGACGGAGGCCTACGCCGGCGACGGCGACGCGGCCAGCCACGCATCGCGCGGGATGACGGCGCGCAACGCGGTCATGTTCGGGCCGCCGGGGCGCGCCTACGTCTACCTGGTCTACGGGATGCACCACTGCCTCAACCTGGTCTGCGGCCCGGAGGGCCGCGCCCAGGCCGTTCTGCTCCGGGCCGTGGAGCCCCTGGAGGGCGAGGCGCTCATGGCGGGCCTGCGGCCCGGCGTCCGCCGGCGCGACTGGGCGCGGGGGCCCGGGCGCCTGTGCGCCGCCTTCGCCATCGACCGCCGCCAGGACGGCCTGGCCCTGCCGGCGCCCGGCCTGTGGCTGGAGACCGGCCGGCGCCTTGCCGCGCGGCGCCGGGAGTCCGGCCCGCGCGTGGGCGTGGCCTACGCCGGCGACGCGGCCGCGTGGCCGTGGCGCTTCTGGGAGCGGGAGAGTCCGTGGGTCAGCGGCCCGCGCCGGAAGGCGGCGGGCGGAATCGGCGGCCGCCGGGGATCCCGGTGAGGGCGGGCCTCCGCCCGGCCGGGCCACCGCGATCGGGAGACGCGTCAGTCGAAAACGTCGGTGTTGATCTTGTAGTAGAGATAGACCATGAACAGGGCCGTTCCCGTCACCAGGGATCCGAGGATCCAGGGGCTGTTCTCGCTGTAGCGGATGGACACCACGGACGCCCGCGGCAGGGTGACGTCGACCTCGTTCGTATGGACGCCGTCATCGACGACCTCCACCATCTTGAGCAGGAAGCTCCCGCCGTCCTCGCTCATCTCGAAGGACTGGGCGAAGTAGTCGATGCCCTGCTTGTCGAGGAAGTGCACGTTGCCGTGGTAATCGGCGGCCGCGTCGACGTCCTCGGCCTGGATCGTCTCGGGATTCAACTCCACGGTCCTCAGGCAGCCGCCCAGGGCCAGGGCCGCCAGCAGGGTCAGTCCGAGCAATGCCCAGCGTCTCGTCATGGTCTCCAAGGCTCCTCGCGGTTGGGATGGTCCCCGGCAGGGACGGCGGTACATTAGCACGCGGACCGGAGCGCCGCAAGCCCGCCCCTCATAGGTCCCTGTCCATGCGCAGCTTGCCCGTCGCCTCGCTGACGGGCACGGGATAATCGCCGCTGAAGCAGGCCGTGCAGAAGCGCGCCGGGCTCTTGACGCAGGCCAGCATGCCCTCGAGGCTCAGGTAGGCCAGGGAGTCGACGCCCAGGTAGTCGCGGATGCCGGGCACGTCGTGGCGCGAGCGGATCAGCTCCTCCTTGGTGGGCATGTCGATGCCGTAGAAGCAGGGGCTGGCGATGGGCGGCGAGCTGATGCGCAGGTGCACCTCGGCGGCGCCGGCGTCGCGCAGCATGCGCACCAGCTTGCGCATCGTCGAGCCGCGGACGATGGAGTCGTCCACCACCGCGACGCGCTTGCCGCGGAGCACGCCGCGGACCGGGTTGAACTTGATGAGCACGCCCTGGTCGCGGACGCTCTGCTTGGGGCTGATGAAGGTGCGGCCCACGTAGTGGTTGCGGATCAGCCCGAACTCGAAGGGCAGGCCGCTCTCGTGGGCGTAGCCGAGGGCGGCGCTGTTACTCGAGTCGGGCACGGAGATGACGAAGTCCGCGCCGGCCGGCGCCTCGCGCGCCAGGGCGCGGCCCAGCTTGCGGCGCACCTTGTCCACGTTCTCCTCGAAGACGATGCTGTCCGGCCGCGCGAAGTAGACGAACTCGAAGATGCAGTGGGCCAGGCGCTCGGGACGCTCGGCGATGACGCTGTGCAGGCCGCTCTCGTCGATGACCACCAGCTCGCCGGGCAGGACGTCGCGCTCGTAGCGCCCGCCGAGGATGTCGAAGGCGCAGCTCTCGCTGCTGACGAGGCGGGCGTCGCCCAGGCGTCCGACGCAGAGCGGGCGGAAGCCGTGGGGATCGCGGTAGGCGTAGAGGCGGTCCTTGGCGAGGATGACCAGGGAGAAGGCTCCCTCCAATCCCTGCACGGCCTCGATGATCCGCGCCGTCAGGTCCTCGCGGGGCGCGCAGGCCACGCGGTGCAGGATGATCTCGCTGTCGCTGGTGGAGTGGAAGATGTGCCCGCGCGCCTCCATGGCGTCGCGCAGCTGCACGGCGTTGGTGATGTTCCCGTTGTGGGCGATGGCCAGGCGCCCGACCTGGCAGTCCACGACGATGGGCTGGGCGTTGAGCAGGCTCACGCGCCCCGTGGTCGAGTAGCGGTTGTGGCCGATGGCCAGGCGCCCGGGCAGCTCGGCCAGATCCGCGGCCTTGAAGACGTCCCCCACCAGCCCCATGCCCAGCTTGCTGCGGATGTGATGCCCGTCAGAGGCGCTGATGCCGCAGGACTCCTGGCCGCGGTGCTGCAGGGAGTAGAGGCCGAGGTAGCTGGTCTGCGCCGCCTCCTCGTGCCCGTGGACGCCGAAGACCCCGCAGGCCTCCCGCGGCCGGTCAGCGGGCGCGGGTCCGGCGGGCATCAGGCCTCCTCCCCGGGCGCGAGGGCCAGCAGCCAGCCCTCCTGGTAGTGGGGATTGAGCAGGAGCCCCTGGCGGCGCCGGCGCGTCAGGGCGAGGCCGGTGGCGAGGCCGCGGGCCATGGCCGCGGTGTCGGCGCGCAGGGCCAGCTCCCAGAGGGTGCCGGCCCGCAGGCCGCTCAGCCCCGGCAGACGCCGCGCGGTGCGCCGGCGCAGCGCCGTCTGCTCGCCGCCCTCGTCGGTGATCCAGACGAGGGCGCGCCAGAGCCGGGCGCCCGGCGCCGGCGGCGGATCCAGGGCGTCGGCCGCCGCCAGGGGCTCGCCCTCGGGCAGGGCGCCGCCGGCGAGCAGCCGCCGCCGCTCCTTGTTGGGATTGTAGAAGGCCGAGGTGCGCTCCAGCTCGGCCTCCAGGGCCGCGCACACGGCGGCCTCGTCCCCGTCGGCGATATCGAAGCGCCAGAGCACGGAGCGGCGCAGGTCGTCCAGGACCGCGCCCCAGCCCAGCTTCTCCGTCAGGGCGGACCAGGCCGTCTCGCGCACCAGGTCCACGGTCTTGAGGTCCACGCGCAGCTCAAGTCGCATCGGCGGCCTCCCGGCGCGCGGCCGCGGCGGCGACCATGGCGGCGAAGAGGGCGTGGCCCGGGCCCGGCCCCTTCAGTCGCCGCCACTCGCCGAAGGCGCGGCGCCGCTTCCAGCCCCAGGGGCCGGGTAGAAGCTCGGGCACCTGGCCCAGCCAGGCGGCGCGCTCGGGATGGGGCATCATGGCCAGGACGTTGCCGGCGGGATTGCAGACGCCCGCCGCCCCCAGCGCGCTGCCGTTGGGATTCTCCGGCCAGCCGGACGCCGCGGCGCCCTCGGCGTCGGCGTAGCGCAGCACCACCTGGCCCGCCGCCGCCAGTTCGTCGAAGAGGCCGTCGCGCCGGCTGGTGAAGCGGCCCTCGCCGTGGGCGAAGGGCATGGGCAGCACGCGCTCGGACAGGTCGCCCAGCCAGGAAGGCGTGGCCTCGGCCACCCGCAGGTGGCACCACTCGCTGTAGTAGCCGCGCCGGCCGGGCATGCGGTTGGGGGCCAGGGCCAGCTCGATGTCCTCGCCGCGCAGGCCCGGCACGAAGCCGGCCTCCACCAGCACCTGGGCGCCGTTGCAGATGCCCAGCACCGGCTTGCCGGCCGCCGCCTCGCTGGCGAGGGCGTCGAGGATGTCGGCCTTGGCGGCCACGGCGCCGGCGCGCACGCGGTCCTGGTAGCTGAAGCCGCCGGGCAGCAGGAAGAGGTCGTAGCCGGCCAGGCGCGCCGGATCCACGTTCCAGCGCAGGATCTCGGCGTCGGCGCCGGCCGCGGCCAGGGCGCGCGCCGATTCGTACTCGCAGTTGACGCCGGGGAACTGGATGACCGCGGCGCGCGGCGGCGGGGCATCAGCCATCGTCCACCTCCCCCGCGCCGTCCGGCGCCTCCTCCCCGGCGGGGAAGAGACGCGGCAGGGCGCCGCGCCAGGCGGCGGCCAGGTCGGCGGCGGCCAGGTCCGCCAGGACCGCGCCGCCGTCGCGCAGCGTCAGGCGCGGCGCGTCCGTCACCGCGCCGAGGCGGAAGACGTCGGCGCCCAGTTCACGGCACAGGGCCGCGAAGCCGTCCGCCGCGTCGGGCGCCAGCTCCACCAGGAAGCCGCCCGTCTCGGAGAAGAGCCGCGCGGCGGCCGGCAGGCCGGCGCCGCCGTCGCAGCCGGCCGCGTCCAGGTCCAGGCCGAGGGTCGGCGCGCCGCGGCGCCCCAGCAGCATCTCGGCGGCGGCCGCGGCCAGGCCGCCCTCGCCCACGTCGTGGGCGGCGCGCACCCAGCCCGCCTGCACGGCGCGGATGACGGCCAGGCTCTCGGCCCGCACGCGCGCGAAGTCCGGCGCCGGCACGGCGCCCCCCTCGCTGCCGCGGCAGACGCGGTGCCAGGCGCCGCCGCCAAGCTCGGCGCGGCGCGCGCCCACCAGGAAGACGGGATCGCCGGCGGCCTTGAGCTGCAGGCCCGGCACGACGCTGACGTCGGGTACGCGGCCGGCCAGGGCGACGATGGGGCTGGGCGGGATGGCGGCGCCCTTGGCGCTCTCGTTGTAGAAGCTGACGTTGCCGCTGATGACGGGGATGGGATGCGCCGGCGCCGGTGCCTGGTCGTCCTCGGCCAGGCGGCCGATGCCGCGGCAGGCGTCGCCGACGCCGCGCACGCCGTCGGCGAAGGCGCCGAAGGGACCGGGCTTCTCGGGGTTGCCGTAGTTGAGGCAGTCGGTGAGGGCCAGGGGCCAGGCACCCACGCAGGCCAGGTTGCGCACGGCCTCGCATACGGCCAGGGCGGCGCCGCGGTAGGGGTCGCGCGCGCCGTACCAGGGATTGCCGTCGGCGGTGACGGCCAGGCCGAGGGGGCTGCCGGCGAAGGGGGCCAGGACGCCGGCGTCCGCCTCGCCGGGGCGCAGGCAGGCGTTGCCCTGCACCTCGCCGTCGTAGTGCCGGTAGAGGTAGCGGCGGTCGCAGAGGTTGGGATCGGCGAGCAGGGCCAGCAGGTCGGCGCCGAGGTCGCGTTCCGGCGCCGGCGGCGGATCGGGCAGGTCGCGCGCGGCCGGCGCGGCCTCGCGCTCGTAGCGGATGCCCTTGGTGACCACCTCCACGGGCGCGTCGCAGAGGACCGCGTCCCCGCGCGTCAGGGTGTAGCGCCCGTCGCCGGTGACCTCGCCCGCCACGCGCGCGCAGGCGCCGGGGTAGACGTGGGGCAGCTCGTACTCCTCGTTGTAGATGGCCAGCACGCGCGGCGTGAGCCGGCGCGGCACGGCCAGGCCGTAGCGCTCCTGGGTCTCGCTGCAGGCGATGACGCGGTTGGGCAGGGCCGGGTCGCTGACGGCGACGCGGTCCAGGTCCACGCGCATGCCGAAGCCGCCGGCGTCGGCCAGCTCGCTGGAGACGCAGGCGATGCCGCCGGCGCCCAGGTCCTTGAAGCCGATGGCGGCGCCCTCGTCGCGCGCCAGGGCGAGCACGGCCTTGTTGGCCTCGCTCAGCACGCGCTTGAGGAAGGGATCGGGCACCTGGACGGCGCCGCGGTTCTCCTCCTCCTCGTCGAGGATGACGCTGGCGAAAGCCGCGCCGCCGAAGCCGCTCTCGTCGGTGGGCTTGCCCACGAGGATGAAGTCGTAGGGCTCGTCGCGCGCCGCGTCGGGCACGCGGCTGCGGACGATGTCCTCCTCGGCGACGAGGCCCACGGCCACCACGTTGACCAGGCAGTTGTCGTCGTAGCCGGGGTGGAAGACGAGGTCGCCGCCCAGGTTCGGCACGCCCAGGGCGTTGGCGTAGTGCCAGATGCCGTCCACGACGCCGGCCATGATCTCCCGGCTGCGGCCGGCGTGCTCGCCGTGGGGATCGCCGAAGCGCAGGGGGTCGAGGACCCCCACCACCGTGGCGCCCATGCAGTAGACGTCGCGCACGATGCCGCCGATGCCCGTGGCCGCGCCCTCGAAGGGCAGCACCTGGCTCGGGTGGTTGTGGCTCTCGTGGCTCATGACCAAGCACCAGCGGCGGCCGTCGGCCTCGCCCAGGCGCGCGATGCCGGCGTCCTCCACGGGGCCGAGCACCACGTCGGGCCCGTCGGTGGGCAGATGCGCCTTGAGGTGGGCGCGGCTGCTCTTGTAGGAGCAGTGCTCGCTCCACATGGTGTCGAAGAGGGTCAGCTCGGTGAGCGTGGGGTCGCGGCCGAGGAGCTCGGCGACGCGGCGGGCCTCGTCGGGCTTCAGGGTGAGGGAGTGCTCCGCGAGGGCGCCTTCCAGGTCGGACCGGGAAAGCCGCGAGACTTCGATCACCGCTTCCATGGATGACCGCCGGATGCTTCGGCCGCGAAAGAGGGGTTTGCAAGACCGGGAAAGGCCATATACTAGGCAAGACGCGCCGGATGTCCAGCCCTTTTCCGGCGCCGCCCGTCCGCGCAGCGAAAGGAACGCCATGGACGCCCACAAGATCCTCCAGTCCGTCTTCCACGTGCTCGCCATCCTCGTGCTGCTGGGCTTCCTGGCCCTGCAGGGCGGCAGCTGCATGCTGCTCATGAGCGCCATGTCCGAGACCGGTTCCGCGGCCGGCGGCCCCGCCGAGCGCGCCGGGCGCGACGCGGTCCTCTTCGGGGACGAGCAGGCCGAGGCGCGCTTCCTGCAGGTCCCCGTCATGGGCGTCATCAGCGCCGAGGCGAAGCAGACGCCCTTCGGCTTCGCCACGGAGCTGTCCCTGATGGAGACGGTGGACCGCCTGCTCGAGCACGCGCGGGAGTCGGACCGCATCGACGGCGTGTTGCTGGACATCGACTCGCCGGGCGGCGCCGTCGATCCCAGCGACGTGATCTTCCGCAAGCTGCGCCGCTTCCGCGAGGAGACGGGCAAGCCGGTGGTGGCGCGCCTCAACGGCCTGGCGGCCTCGGGCGGCTTCTACGTGGCCGTGGCGGCGGACCGCATCGTCGCCCACCCGAGCTGCCTGACGGGCTCCATCGGCGTCATCATGCAGAGCTTCAACTTCGCGGGCCTCTTCGAGAAGCACGGCGTCGAGCTGGTGACCCTCACCAGCGGGCCCAACAAGGACCTGCTCAACCCGGGCCGGCGCATGCGCGAGGAGGAGCGCACGATCCTCATGGGGATCATCGACGAGACCTACACGCAGTTCGTGGACGCCGTGGCCGCGGGCCGCGGCATGGACCCGGCGGCGGTGCGCGCCGTGGCCGACGGGCGCGTGTGGACGGCGCGCCAGGCCCTGGACCTCGGTTTCGTGGACCGCGTGGGCTACGAGGAGGAGCTGCTGGCGGAGATGCGGGACCTGGCGGGCGTCGAGACCGTGGCGGTCGTGCGCCACAAGCTGCCGAGCAAGCTCTGGGAGCTGCTGGAGCTGAGCGCGCAGGGCCTGGCCGGCCGGAGCCGGCCGGCGTCGGTGCTGGACGCCATCGCCATGCCGCGCCGGTCGCCGGGACTCTACTACCTCTGGGATCCACAGCTGTAGGGGTACGGGCCGCGGTGGCGGGCGCCCGTCCGCCGCGGCGCGCACCCGGCCGGGCGCCCCGCGCCGCTACGCCCCCAGCGCGCGCTGGAAGATGCGGTCCACGTTGCGCAGCTGGCGCTGCAGGTCGAAGCAGGCGCGGATCTCCGCCTCCGATAGGTGCTCGCGCAGGGGCGCCGAGTCCAGGGCCGCGTCCAGGAACCGCCGGTCGGCGTTCCAGACGGACATGGCGGCCTCCTGGACCAGCTTGTAGGCCTCCTCGCGGCTGAGGTCCTTCTCCACCAGGGCCAGCATGAGCGACTGGCTGTAGATCAGACCCCGCGTGGCCTCCAGGTTGCGCATCATGTTCTCGGGGTAGACCTGCAGGCCGTCGATCACCCAGGTCAGCTTGTCCAGCATGTAGTCCAGCAGGATGGTGCTGTCGGGCACGATGATCCGCTCCACCGAGGAGTGGCTGATGTCGCGCTCGTGCCAGAGAGCGACGTTCTCCAGGGCCGCCTGGGCGTTGCCGCGCAGCACGCGCGCCATGCCGCTGATGCGCTCGCCGATGATGGGATTGCGCTTGTGGGGCATGGCGCTGGAGCCCTTCTGTCCCTTGCCGAAGGGCTCCTCCACCTCGAGGATGTCCGTGCGCTGCAGGCTGCGCAGCTCGGTGGCGATCTTGTCCAGGCTCGAGGCGACGACGGCCAGGGTGGCCATGTACTCGGCGTGGCGGTCGCGCTGCAGGACCTGCGTCGAGACGGCCGCCGGCGCCAGGCCCAGCTCGCGGCAGACGTGCTCCTCCACGCACGGGTCCAGGTGGGCGAAGGTGCCGACGGCGCCGCTGATCTTGCCGGCGGACACGGTCCCGACGGCGCGCTCCAGGCGCTCGCGGTTGCGCCGCATCTCCTCGTGCCAGAGCAGCAGCTTGAGGCCGAAGGTCGTCGGCTCGGCGTGGATGCCGTGGCTGCGGCCGATGCAGGGCGTGTCCTTGAACTCCCGCGCCCGCCGCGCGAGGACCTCCAGCAGGGCGTCGACGTCCTCGATGAGGATCTCGCCCGCCTCCTTCATCGCCATGGCCAGACCCGTGTCCAGCACGTCGCTGGAGGTCATGCCCATGTGCACGTAGCGGCTGCTCTCGCCGACGTGCTCGGCGACACTGGTCAGGAAGGCGATGACGTCGTGGTGCACCGTCTTCTCGATCTCGGCGATGCGCGCCACGTCGAAGCCGCCCTTGCGGGAGATCTCCGCCGCCGCCTCGGCGGGGATGCGGCCCTGCTCGGCCAGGGCCTCGCAGGCCAGGACCTCGATCCTGAGCCAGCGCGCGAACTTGGCCTCTTCCTTCCAGATGGCCCCCATGCGGGGCCGCGTGTAACGTCCGATCACGTCCCTTGCCTCCTCCCGCCCCGCCGGGCGCGGCGCCCGCCGGTCTACTCCCGGTAGGGCTCCAGGACCAGGTTCAGATCGCGCTCCTCGCCCTCGCGGTCGATCGTGAGCGGCACGCGGTCGCCCACCTCGAAGCGGAAGAAGAGCGCGTTGGCGTCGGCGACGGAGCGCAGCTCCTGGCCGTCCACGGCCGTCACCACGTCGCCGGGCTCGAGCCCCGCGGCGTCGGCCGGCCCGCCGTTGTAGACGCGCGTGACGATGATCCCCTGCCGGGCCTTCAGCCCGTAGTGCACGATGTGGTAGGGGCGCAGGTCGATGGCCGTGAAGCCCGCCCAGGTGTCGCGCACCTTGCCGTACTGCTCGAACTCGTTGAGCACCCAGACCATGGTGTTGATGGGCCGCGCGAAGCCGATGCCCAGGTTGCCGCCGCTCTTGGACAGGATGAGGGTATTGATGCCCACCACCTGCCCCTGGCTGTTGACCAGGGGGCCGCCGCTGTTGCCGGGATTGATGGCGGCGTCGGTCTGGATCATGTCGCTGTAGAGGGCGCTGCCCTCGGCTCGGATGTCCCGGTTGACGGCGCTGACCACGCCCACCGTGACGCTGGGCCGGATGTCGTTGAGCTGGAAGCCGAAGGGGCTGCCGATGGCGATGACCCATTCGCCGATGAGCAGGTCGTCGCTGTCGCCGAGCTCGGCGTAGGGCAGCTGCTCCCCCTCGGGCAGCGACTCGAGCTGCAGCAGGGCGATGTCGTACTTGGCGCTGACGGCGAGCGCGCTGGCCGGGAACTGCCGGCCGTCGCTCAGGGTCACCAGGATGCGCCGCGCGCCGTCCACCACGTGGGTGTTGGTGACCACCCGCCCGTAGGGGCTGATGAGGACGCCGCTGCCCATGCCCGGCACCTCGCGCTCGAGGATGCGCGGCGCGCCGAAGAACTCGAAGTACTCGAAGATGGACCGCGGCATGGCCCGGTAGCGCTCCACCTGGGTGACGACGATGGCCACCACCGCCGGCGCCACCTTCTCGGTGGCGCACACCACGGCGTTGCGCCGGCAGGCGGTGACGTCCTCGGCCGGGGCCGGCGCCAGGCTGTCCGCCGGCGCCGGCGCTGCGAAGAGCTCGGGATTCTCGCTGATCAGGCGCGCTGCCTCGCGGCGCATCATCTCCGGCGCGCGGGTAATCAGGAAGACGGCCAGCAGGAGGGCCGCCAGCGAGAGCCCCGCCAGCACGCCCGCGAGCACGGGCAGCCAGGCGCGGCTGCGCTCGTCGCCCGTCGGCAACATGACTCAGCCTCCGTGCTTGGCCTTCCAGTCGGCCAGGAAAAGCTCGATGCCCTTGTCCGTCAGCGGGTGGCGCACGAGCTGGGCGATGACCTTGTAGGGGATCGTCGCCACGTCGGCGCCCAGCCGGCCGGCCTCCACCACGTGCATGGCGTGCCGGATGCTGGCCACGAGGACCTGGGTGGCGTAGCCGTAGTTCTGGTAGAGCTGGACGATGTCCGCCACGAGATCCATGCCGTCGGCGCCGATGTCGTCCAGGCGCCCCACGAAGGGGCTGACGTAGGTGGCGCCGGCCTTGGCCACCAGCAGGGCCTGGTTCGGCGAGAAGCAGAGGGTCGCGTTGGTGTCGATGCCCTCCGCCGTGAAGGCCTTGATGGCCTTGAGGCCCTCGAGGGTCACGGGCACCTTGATGACGATGTTGTCGGCGATCTTCTTGAGCTCGCGCCCCTCGGCCAGCATGGCCTCGGCCTCGAGAGCCAGCACCTCGGCGCTCACGGGGCCGGGCACGACGGCGCAGATCTCCCGCAGCAGCTCGCGGGGCTCGCCCTCCTCGCGGGAGAGCAGGGTGGGATTGGTGGTCACCCCGTCGAGAACCCCCATGGCCGCGGCCTTGCGGATCTCGTCGAGGTTGGCCGTATCGATGAAGAATCGCATCGTTCCTCCCTTGCAATTGCTCCCGCCAGTATAGGCGGGCGGCGCCCGTCAGTCCAGCGGGCCGCAGGCCTCCGCCGGCGGCGGCGCCAGGCAGCGCTCCGGGTACTCGACGCGGCGCAGGAACAGGCCGTGGGCCGGCGCCGTGGGCCCGGCCTGGGTGCGGTCGCCCGTCAGCAGGATCTCCGCCACGCGGCCCGGCCCCCAGCGCCCCCGCCCGACCTCCACGAGGGTGCCGGTGATGATGCGCACCATCTTGTGGAGGAAGCGGTCGGCGCCGATGCGCAGGCGCAGCTCCCCGCCGGCCTCCTCCAGCTCCAGCTCGCGGATGCGGCAGGTGCTGCCCTTGGCGGCGCCCTCGCGGGTGGCGAAGCCGCGGAAGTCCCCGGCCTCGCGCAGGGCAGGCAGGGCCGCCCGCATGGCCTCCGGGTCCACGGCGCAGCGCAGGTCCCAGCGCAGGCGGCGCAGGGGGGCGCAGGGCTCGAGCCCGAGGCGGTAGGTGTAGAAGCGCGCCGTGGCGCTGAAGCGGGCGTGGAAGTCCTCGGGCGCGACGTGCAGCTCACGGGGCGAGATGTCCTCGGGCAGCAGGCCGCGCAGGCTCGCCAGGAGGCGCGAGGCCGACAGGGGCTTCTCCAGGGCGAAGGACGCGCACTGGCCCAGGGCGTGGACGCCGGTGTCCGTGCGGCCGGCGCCCTGGACGCGCACCGGCCCGCGGGCCACCACCGCCAGGGCGCGCTCCAGCTCCCCCTGGACCGTGCGCAGGCCCGGCTGGCGCTGCCAGCCGGCGAAGCCCTCGCCGTCGTAGGCCAGAACCAGGCGGTAGATCGGCATCACGCACCTCCCGCGCCGAAGGGCCCGCGCGGCAGCAGCAGAACGGCCAGCGCCGCCGCGGCCAGAATCGCCGGCAGCAGGTCGCCCGCGCCGGGCGCCCGGGCGGTCGGCGCCGCCCAGCGCTCGGGGAAGCGCCGCAGGCGCAGGGAGTCGGCCAGAGTGTCGGCCCGGCCGAGCACGCCCCGGAACAGGGGCACCAGCAGGGAGGGCCAGTGGGCCGCGCCGAGCCGCCCCTGGCCGGCGCCGCCCCGCGCCCGCCAGGCCCGCTCCAGCAGGAAGGCCTCGCGCAGGGACAGCTCCAGCAGCGACAGGGCCAGCACGGGCGCCAGGGCCAGCCGGGCCAGGCGCGGTCGCCGGGGCAGGGAGGCCAGACAGGCCGCCGGGTGCAGGCGGTCCAGGGTGCGCGCGGTCAACAGCAGCCACAGGCCCATGCGCGCCGCGGCCGCCAGGCCACGCGGCCAGGCACCGGCGTCGTAGGCCCAGGGCCAGCGCCAGGCGCCGGCGAAGCCGCGCCAGGGCAGGACGTGGAACAGGGGGATCAGGACGAGCAGGGGCGCGAAGGCCAGCAGGGCCCGCAGGGGCCGCCGGCCCGGGCGGGGCCAGACGGCGAGCAGGACGACGAGCGCCGCCGCCAGGGCCAGCCGCGGGGGCGTCCAGGCCAGGCCCACGGCCAATGAAGCGGCGGCGAAGGTGACGAGGGCCAGGCCCGGATGAGCGCCGGCCGCCGGCAGCTCGGCCGGGAAGGGCAGGGGCGGGAAGGCCGCGCGCCTCACGTCCGCGCCCCGGTGGCCAGGGCACGCAGGCTGGCGGCCAGCCCCTTCCAGCTGAAGCGCTCGGCGGCAGCGGCGATGGCCTCCCCCATGGCCGGCCCCAGGTCCTCGTCGAGGAAGCGGCGCAGGGCCGCGGCCAGGGCGTCGACGTCCCCCGGCGGCACCAGGAGTCCCGTCACCCCGTCCTCGATCTGCTCGGGCAGGCCGCCCACGCGCGTGGCGAGGATGGGCCGCCCGAAGGCGAAGCTGATCTCCGCGATGCCGCTCTGGGTGGCGCTGCGGTAGGGCTGCAGCACCAGGTCGGCGGCCTGGAAGTAGAGGGCCACCTCCTCGTTGGCCACGTAGCGGTCCTCGACGACCACGCGGCCGGCGAGACCCAGCTCGCGGATCCGCGCGTCGTAGGGCGCGCGGTCCTCGTAGAACTCCCCCACCACGAAGAGCTTCAAGCCGGGCGCCGCCGCGCGCGCCACGGCCTCCAGCGCCAGGTCCAGGCCCTTGTAGGCCCGCACGTAGCCGAAGAACAGGGCCATGCGCTCGCTCTCGGCCAGGCCCAGGCGGCGGCGCGCCGCGGCGCGGTCGGGAACCTCGCCCTCGCGGAAGGCCCCGTAGCGCGGGTGGGGATGCACGGCGTGGCGCGCGCCCGGCGCCAGCTCGGCGAGCACCGCCGCGTCGCTGGCGCTGTGGAGCAGGAAGGCGTCGGCGGCGCCGAAGGCGTAGCGGCCCAGCAGCGTGTCCACGCGGCTGCGCTCGTGGGGCAGCACGTTGTGGCAGAGCAGCAGGCGCCGCGCGCCCGGCGCCAGGCGGTGCAGGCGCCGGAGCAGGCTGCCGTAGGCCGGCGCGAAGAAGGGGTGCCACCAGTGGCACAGGACGGCGTCGGGCGCCAGGCGGGCCAGGCGCCTCGCGCCGCGCTCCCAGCTCAGGGGATCGAGGCTGCCCAGCACGCGCGGCGCCGGGAAGGCCAGGGGCGAGGCGCTGGCGTCCATCTGCGTGCGGCCGGGAAAGAGCAGCCGGGGATAGAGGCGGCGGAAGTTGAGGGCGTGCACCTCGTCCTCGCGCGCCAGCTCGCGCGCCAGCAGGGCCCCGTAGTGGGCGATGCCGCCGCGGTAGGGATGCAGGGGTCCGACCAGCGCCCAGCGCACGCCCGCCTCCTAGCCGCCGGCCACGGTCATGGCCGCCACGCGCAGGGTGGGCGCGGTCACCGCCCCGAGGGAGAAGTCCAGGTCGTCGCCCACGGCGTCGACGCCGCCCAGCACCTCGTCCAGGTGTCCGGCGACGGTCACCTCGCTCACGGGATGGCTCACGGCGCCGTCCTCGATCCACAGGCCCGTGCAGCCCTGGGACCAGTGGCCGCTGGTGGCGTCGAAGCCCTGGCCCATCATGTCGATGACCACGAGTCCCCGCCCCGCGCCGGCGATGATGGCCTCCGGGCTCTGGTCGCCCGGCAGGACGTGGAGGTTGCTGGGGCCGACGCCGCCGCCCCAGAGGCCGTGGCCCGTGGGCGGGAGGTCCAGGCGCCGCGCGCTCTCCAAATCGGTGGCGAAGCTCCGGAGCGCGCCACCGTCCACCAGGGCCAGGCGCCGGCAGGCCAGGCCCTCGCCGTCGCAGGGCCGGCTGCCCAGGCCCCGCGGGCGGTGGGGATCGTCCACGAGGGTGAAGCGTTCGCTGGCGACGCGCTCGCCCCGCCGGTCGGCGAGGTAGCTCAGGCCGCGCCAGACGGCGGTGCCGGAGACGCAGCGGAAGACCATGGCCGCCAGGCGGGCGGCCATGCGCGGCTCGAAGACCACGGGGAAGGCGCCCGTGGGCGCCCGGCGGGCGTCCAGGCGCCTCAGGACGCGCCGCGCCGCCTCGGCCGCCAGGACCTCGACGTCGCGCAGGTCCGCGAAGTGGGGCGCGCGCTGGAACCAGGCGTCCGTGACCCGCTCGCCGTTCCGGCCGCGCGCCACCGGCTGGATGGCCAGGGAGTAGCCGGTGCGCCGCCAGTCGGCCGCGAAGCCGTTGCTGGTGACGTAGACGGTGCGCGTCAGGCCGCGGGTGAACCGGCTCTGCTGGCAGTTGTCGATGCGCGGATCGGCGCCGAGGGTGGCGGCCTCCAGGTCGCGCGCCAGGGCGATGGCCGCCGCCGTGTCCGGCGCAGCGCCGTCGTCGCAGAGGTCCAGGTCCGGCAGCTCGGCGGCGAACAGGTCCGGCTCGGGCAGGCGGTGGGTGTCGTCCGGCTCGCAGACGGCGGCCAGGGCCACGGCCTCGCGGGCCAGGCGCTCGAGCCCCGCGGGGTCCAGCTCCGTGGTGCCCACCACGGCGCGCCGGCGCCCCTTGAACACGCGCAGGGCAACGCCGCGGTCGCCGGCCTCCTTGAGCACCTCCACCTCGCCCAGGCGCACGACGAGCTGCAGCTCGCGGCTCTCGAAGACGCGCAGATCGGCCTCGTCGGCGCCGGCCCGCTCCGCCTCGGCGAGGGCGCGGGCGGCGAGGTCGCGGATGTCGGCGGCGGCGCTCACGGCGCGCCGCTCCCGCGCGTGCCGCCGACGGTGATCTCCGAGATGAGGACGTGGGGCAGGCCGACGTTCACCGGCACGCCCTGCCCCCGCTTGCCGCAGTTCCACATGCCCGGCGAGAGGGCGAAGTCGCCGGCCACCATGCTCACGCGGCCCATGATCTCGGGGCCGTTGCCGATGAGGGTGGCGCCCTTGACGGGCGCCGTGACGCGGCCGTCCTCGACGAGGTAGCCCTCGGTGACGTTGAAGACGAAGTCGCCGCGGGCGATGTCCACCTGCCCGCCGCTGAAGCTCTTGGCGTAGAACCCGCGCTTGACGGCGCGGAACAGGTCCGCCACGTCGCTGTCGCCGGCGGGCATCAGGGTGCAGGTCATGCGCGGCAGGGGATGATGGCGGTAGGACTCGCGGCGGCCGTTGCCCGTGGGCGCCGCCTTCATGAGGCGCGCGCTGAGGCGGTCGTGGAGATAGCCTTGCAGCACGCCCTTCTCGATGAGCACCGTGCGCTCGGCGGGCCGGCCCTCGTCGTCCACGTTGAGGGCGCCGCGGTCGCCGGCGAAGCCGGGATCGTCCACCACCGTGCACAGCTCGCTGGCCACGCGCTCGCCGACGCGGTCCGTGAACCTGGACGTGCCCTTGCGGTTGAAGTCCGCCTCGAGGCCGTGGCCCACGGCCTCGTGCAGGAGGATGCCGCTGGTGGCGGCGCCCAGGATCACGGGCATGGGCCCGGCCGGCGCCGCATCCGCGTCCAGCAGGCGGCGCGCGCCGCCCGCCGCCTCGCGGGCCAGGTCCGCCACCGGGTTCGCGTCGAAGAACTCCATGCCGGCCCGGCCGCCCATGCTGCGGCGGGCCGTCTCGCGGCGGCCGTTCCGGGCCGCGACGACGGTGCAGTTCAGGCGCAGCAGGGGCCGCCGGTCGCGGGCCAGGACGCCGTCGCTGGTGGCCACCAGAACCTCCTGCACCGTCTCGGCGTAGCTGGCCAGGTGGCGCTCCACCTCGGGCTCGGCGGCGGCCACGGCCTCGAGGCCCTCGAGCAGCGCCACCTTCTCCGCCAGGTCGGCGTCGGCCAGGGGCCGGCGGTCGGGATAGCGGTCGGGCAGGCCGGGGGCGACGCGGGGCGCCGGCGCCGGCGCGCCGCCGCCGGCGGCGATGTGGGCGGCCGTCGCCGCGGCGGCCAGGAGGGCGTCCTCGGTCAGGACGTCGCTGTAGGCGTAGCCCGTCTTCTCGCCGGACAGGACGCGGACGCCCACGCCGCGCTGGAGGTCGAGGTCGGCCTCCTTGACGCGGCCTTCCTCCCAGCGCAGAACCTGGCTGCGGCTCGACTCGGCGAAGACGTCGGCGTAGTCGCCGCCGCGCTCCAGGGCGCGCTCCAGCAGCCGGGTCAGGAGCCCCTCGTCCAGGGGCGGAAGTCCGCCGTCCATGCCTTCTCCAGGGGATGCGGGGTGCGGGTCAAGCTAACCCAGGCGCGCAGGCCCGTCAATCGCCCCCGGCGGCCGCCAGGCGCCGCTGCAGGTCGGCCAGGGCGCGGCGGTGCGGCTCCCAGGCGATGGGCGCCGGCGGCTCGTCCAGGGGGAACCAGCCCAGCTCGCCGGCGTCGTCGCCGGCCCGCTCCTCACCGCCCGTGGGCTCGCCCTGGTAGACCACCAGCAGGGCGTTGCCGCGGGGATCGTCGAAGGCCGAGTAGACGCCCAGCAGGCGGCCCAGGCGCGCCTCGAGGCCCGTCTCCTCGCGCAGCTCGCGCCGCGCGCAGTCGCGGATGTCCTCCTCCCACTCCAGGAAGCCGCTGGGCAGGGACCACTGGCCCCGGCGCGGCTCGCCGGCCCGGCGCACCCAGAGCAGCTCGCCGCCGCGCAGGAGGGCCACGGCGGCGGCCGGCGCGGGATTGCGCCAGTTCGTCCAGCCGCAGGCGCAGGTCTGCCGGAGGCGCCCCCCGGCCGGCACGAGGTTCAGGGGTTCGCCGCAGATCGGGCAGTAGCGGTAATCCTTCACGCCTTCCTCCAGTAGATGCCGCCGTCGCGCGCCAGCAGCCGGGCCATGATCAGCTCGCGTCGGAGGGTGCAGAAGTCCTCGTGGTAGCGGCCGATGATGCGGTTCACCTCGGCCTCCTTGTAGCGCCGCCCCTCCTCGAATTGCCCGGCCAGCCAGCGGAGCACCACCTCGCGCTTCTTGCGCTGGGCGGGGATGCCCACCAGCCGGCCCCGCTTCAGGAAGGCGTCGAGCACCTTCCGCTCGAAGGCGCCCTCGGGGAAGGGGCCGGCGCCCAGGCGGAGGTTCTCCAGGCGCAGCAGCTCGCGGCTCATCTGGCGCAGGCGCCGGTCCTGCAGCTCGTAGAGGCGGTACTGCTGGTCGGGCCGGGCGCTGACCAGGCCCGCCTGCCTCAGCACGCGCAGGTGATGGCTGACGGTGGCCGGGCTCAGGGCCAGGGCCTCGGTGATCTCCTCGACCACGGCCGCCCGCGAGGCCAGCAGGCCGAGGATCTTGAGCCGCTGGGGATTGGCCAGGGCCTTGAAGAAGTCCAGCGAATCGGTCAGGTCGGGCGCCGGGGTCGGCGCCGCGCGCCGTGAACTCGGCATGGCTCTCTCCTCGTCTCGCGCGGCCCCCGGATGGGCCGCCCTCGTTTCGATGTTTCGAAAAGTATCTAAACATCATCGGGATGTCAACCCTCGGATCCCCGCTCCGCGCGAAACCGGCGGCGCGCCGCAAAACCCGTTGCCTTGGCTTCCCCGGAGCGTCCATATTCCAGCCGAGCCGTGACCGACCGTCCGTACCCCCGCGAAAGGTGGCGTCGTTGAAGAAGGGTCCGCTGCTCGCCGCACTGCTCCTCCTCGCCGCCGCCGCATCCGCGCAGCTCTACGAACATCCCCTCGCCGGCAACGATCCCTACCTGCCCCCCTTCTCGGTGGCCGGCAACGACGGCCTGGCCGCGCTCTACCACAACCCGGCGGGCCTGGCCATGCGCCCCGGCGAGTGGGGCGCCCTCTACCTGCAGAGCCTGCGCGGCGCCAACGACGATCCCGCCCTGGACGACGAGTTCGGCTCCCTCCTGACGGGCAACTGGAGTCTGGCCGTCGGCGGCCCCCTGGCCCTCGGCGTCGACCACGGCAAGGGCGTGGCGGGATACGACACGGACCTGGACAGCGGCGACCAGCGGGCCATCTGGCGCGGCTACTGGCGCTTCAGCCTCGGCGCGGGCCACCGCTTCGTCATCCCGCGTCTGGACAGCGAGGTGGCCCTCGGCGCGGCCTACCGCTGGACCCGCAGCGACGCCTACGCCCTGACCAAGATGGGCGGCTGGGACGTCGGCCTCCTGTACCGCTGGCGCCGCTGGTTCTCCCTGGGCTTCAGCGGCCGCAACATCGACCGGCCCCTCCAGCGGCCCACCCGCCCGGGCACGGGCGGCGAGCTGCCGCCGGACTACGTCTACTCCCTGGCCGTGCGCCCCCTCATCGAATGGGCGACGGTCTCCCTGGACGTCCACCAGGTCGAGGTGGCGCGGCGCTGGGAATCCCATCCCCACGTCGGCCTCGACCTGGACCTGCGCGGCCGGCTGACCCTGCGCCTGGACCGCGACGACGACGGCCGGGTCTCCGTGGGTCTCTTCGCCAGCCGCGGCCGCTGGCGCGGCCTGGGCGGCCTGAGCAACCAGATGACCGCCAGCCGCGGCACCAGCTACGGCAGCGCCGGCGTCGAGTGGCGCAGCCGCGACTTCGGCCCGCCCCTCTGGCCCCGCCAGCGCTTCCTCGAACTGCGGCTCAGCGGACGCGTGCCCGAGGCGCCCGGTCCCGGCCGCCCCGGCGAACGGCCATTGACGCAGGCCGAACTCGTCGCCCTCGTGCTGCGCGCGCGGCGCTCCGGCGACGTGGCCGGCATCTACCTGCACCTGGACCGGCCGCGCCTGGGCGCCGCCCAGGCGGACGAGCTGCGCCAGGCCCTGCTCGACTACCGCCGCGCCACGGAACGGCCCGTGGTCGCCTATGCCCGGAGCTACGATCTCGAGAGCTACGCCCTGGCGACGGCGGCCGACCACCTGGTCCTCGACACCGCCGGCGAGCTGTGGCTCACGGGCCTGCGCCACGAGCGGGTCTTCCTCGGCGGCGCCCTGGACTCCCTGGGACTGGAGCCCCGCTTCCTGCAGTACGGCGACCGCAGCGCATCCCTGGCGATGCTGACCCGCGCCGGCCCCGATCCCGCCCTGCGGGAGGCCGACAGTCTCGCCGCGGCCGCCCGCTTCCGCGAGCTGCGCGACGCCGTCGCCGCGGAGCGCGGCATCGAGCGGAACCGCGCCGAGCGCAACCTGAAGCAGGGGCGCTTCCTGCCCGACCTGGCCATCGAGAAGGGCCTCGTGGACCGGCAGCGACGCCTGGACGAGATGCCCGGCATCCTGGCCGGCGCCGGCGGGACCGACCGCGTCCTATCGGCCGCCGACTTCGCCGCGCGCACCGAGAGCAAGCGGCACTGGGGCGCGGCGCCTCGCGTCGCCCTGATCACGCTGCGGGGCGACCTGGTCCTCGGCGACGGCGGACCCGGGCTCCTGGGTCCGCGCACGGGCGTGACGGCCGCCACCGCGGCCCTGCGCGCCGCGCGCCGGGACCGCAACGTGACGGCCGTCGTCCTGCGCGTGAGCAGCGGCGGCGGCGGCGTGCTGGCCAGCGAGGCCATCCGCCGCGAGGTGGAGCTGCTCCAGGCCCGCAAGCCGGTGATCGTCTCCCTGGGTGACGCCGCGGCGGGCGGCGCCTACCTGGCCGCCCTGCCGGGCGAGCGGCTCGTCGCCAGCCCCGGCTCGCGGGTGGGCGGCCTGTCCGTCCTCGGCGGGAAGTTCCTGGGTCGCGATCTCTACGCCCGCCTGGGCCTGTCGGTGTCCACCGCCACCCACGGCGACCACGCGGACATGAGCGGCGCTCACGCGCCCTTCGGCGACGAGGAGCGGGAACTGCTGCGCCAGGAGCTGAGCCGCCACTACTGGCGGCTGATCGAGCAGGTCTCCCGCCGCCGCTACATCGCGGACGTGGAACTCGACGCCCTCCACGGCCGCGGCCGCGTGCTGGACGGCCGGGCGGCCCTGGACGCCGGCCTGGTCGACGAGCTAGGCGGACTGGGGCGGGCCCTGAACCTGGCGCACGAGCGGGCCGGCCTCGGCGGCGACGGGCCGCTGCGCCTGGTGGTCTTTCCGCCGCCGCCGAGGCCGGGCCTCCTCGAGCGCCTGCGGCGCCGCCTGCCCGGTCGATGGCAGGGTGAAGCGCCGCCGCCGCCTCCCCCCGCCGGCCTCCTGCCCGGCATCGGCGAGTCGCCGGCCGACTGGCTCGTCCGCCTGGTGCCCTTCCCCGGCGAGCGGTTCCTCTACTGGGAGCCCGGACTGACCGAACCCTTCCTCGCCGTCCGCTGACATGGGCTGGCTGCGACGGAGGCTGGCACTGCCCGCGCCGCTCCTGCCCTTCCTGGAGGAGCGGCTCGTGGCCGCCGGCCACCTGCGCCTGGCCGCCGAGCAGCGCCCGGGCGAGCCCATCGCGCGCCTGGAGATCTTCGCCGAGGACGCGGCGGACCTGCCGGGTCCCGAGGACCTGGCCGCCTGGCTGGCGGAGGCCGGCGACCTGGGCCTGCCCCCCGCCGACCTGTGCTGGGAGGACGAGGCCGTCCCCGAACGCGACTGGAACGAGGGCTTCCGCCGCCGCTTCGCCCGGCGCCGCCTCCTGCCGGAGGTGGAGGTCCTGCCGCCCTGGGATCCCGCCGCGCCCGCCCTGCGCCGGCGGCGTCCGGCCCCGGGAGCGGGGGCGGCGCTGTCGCTGGTCATCGAGCCGGCACATGCCTTCGGCACGGGCGAGCACCCCACAACGCGGGGCTGCCTCCAACGCCTGGCGGCCTGGACCCGGCGGCACGGCGGCCCCTTCGACTGCCTGGACGTGGGCTGCGGCACGGGCATCCTCTCCCTGGCCGCCCGCCGCTGGGGCGGCGCGCGCGTGGAGGGCTGGGACCTGGACGCCGCGGCCGTCGTCAACGCCCATCTCAACGCCGACCTCAACGGCCTCGCCGGGGAGCTGCGCTTCCGCTGGGGCGAGCCGCGCGATCTGGCGCCGGCCGCCTGGGATCTGGTCCTGGCCAACATCTTCCTCGGGCCCATCCTGCGCCTGCTGCCGCGGCTGGACGCCGCTCTGCGCCCGGGAGGCACCGCCATCCTGTCGGGGCTGCTCGCCGCGCAGGGGCCGCGCGTGGCCGAGGCCGCCACCGCACGCGGCTGGGAGCCCGCCGGCCAGGACGAGGACGCGGGCTGGGTGGTCCAGGAATGGCGCCGGCTCTGAGGCGCGCCCACCCGGCGCTTCCGACGCGCCGGCGAACAGCGGCGGCCGCGAAGGCCGCCGGCGCGGGATGCCGACCCCCCGGGGCGGCCGCGCACGACGCCGGGCGAAAAGCGGCGGCCGCGGTGTAGGATCCCGGGTTCCGCGCCGCGTCACCGCGTCAGCATTCCATCCCAACCACGGGAGGCATCATGAACCCCTGTGATCGCGCCCGCACGGCGCGCCGCGCCCTGCTGACCGCCCTGGCCGCCCTGGTCCTCGCCGCCCCCGCTCCACGCGCCGATGCCTGGCGCGGCGAGGAACGCCGCGAGGACGGCGTGCCCCTCCTCGCGAATCCTGCGGCGCCCATGGCGGCGCCGCGGACCGTCGAGCCGCAGCTCCTCTGGCGGATCGGCGGCGACGACGAGACGGATCCCGTCCTCGGCCTAGTCCTGTCCATCGCCGTGGACGAGGACGGCAACGCCTACCTGCTGGACAGCCAGCTCAACGAGATCCACGTGGTCTCGCCCGCGGGCGAGATCCTGCGCACCATCGGCCACGAGGGCGAGGGGCCCGGCGAGTTCGCCATGCCCATGGGGCTGTTCCTGCTGCCCGACGGCAGCCTCGGCGTCCACCAGCCCATGCCCGCGCGTGTGGCGGTGCTGGACCGCGACGGCGAGGGGCGGTCGGACTTCCGCCTGCCCGGCGCCGGCGACGGCGGCATGCGCCGGGTCATGGAGGCGCGCGGCGCCGGCGACCGCGTCCTCATGGCCTTGATGAGACCCACCTTCGAGACGGGCAAGCTGATCCTCGACCGCAGCCTGGTGGCCCTGGACGCCGAGGGCGCGCTGCTGGCCACGCTCTACGCGGTGCGCGAGGAGCAGGAGATGACCGGCGGCGGTATCGCCCTGCGCGCCGGCGGCGGCGAGGAGGACTTCGTCCGCCGCTGGTCGCCCCTGCCCGACGGCGGCGTCCTGGTGGCGCCCTTCTGGAGCCGCTACCGCATCCTGGACATCGGCCCGGACGGCGGCACGCGCCGGATCATCGAGCGCGAGTACGAACCCGTGCGCCGCAGCCGCGAGGAGATGGACGAGCTGCGCGAGCAGTTCGCCGAGGGGTTGACGGGTGTCGACCCGGAGATCCCCGAAATCGAGCGCACCATCGAACGCGTGGTGGCGCGGCCCGGCGGCGGCTTCTGGGTCCTGAGCAGCCAGGGCCTGCGCGACCGCGAGACGGGCACGCTGGGCGTCTTCGAGGTCTACGACGCCGGGGGCCGCTACGAGCGGACACTGAGCATCGCCACCGACTACGACCCCGACCGCGACCGCTGGCTCGTCGACGGCGACCGGCTCTTCGTCATCAAGGAGGGCCTCGCCATGCCGCCCCTGACGCGCACCAGCGGCAACCAGACCATGGTCATGCGCATGGGCAACGCGTCGTCGGACGAGGACGAGGACGGGGAGCCCGAGCCCCTGGCCATCCACTGCTACCGCCTGCCCTGAGGCGCAGCCCCGGTCCGCGCGGTGGAGCGTTTGGTGGACGCCCTGTTGCCCAGAGGGGACGCCGCCGCCCCGAACGGCGACGCCAGGCCCGATGCGAAACCTCACGTAATCGCCGCAAGGCATTGATTGGTATATAAATACGGAATTGGTCAAGGATCCGGGGTTCTGGCATTGGAATTGATTAGAGAGGGTCAGCAGGGGTAATCCGGGAAAGTGGCCTTCGATCGCTTGGGGCTGCTTTCCCGCTTTTTTTGCCCGCTCGGTGCCGTCGCCGGCCCGCGCGGCATCACGCGCCGCGCAGGCGGGCCCGCGCGGCCGCCAGCAGCGCCGCGGCGTCCGCCCCGGCCGGCAGCCCGCCCTGCGCCCGGTCGGGGCCGCCGCCGCCGCGCCCACCGGCCTCCGCCAGCATCTCCTCGAGTAATCCGCCCAGGTGCGGGCCCTCGCCCCGGCTGCGCTGGAAGAGCAGGCGGCCCCGGCCCTCCTCCCGGCAGGCCGCCAGCAGGCAGCGCCCCGATTCCTCGCAGAGGCGCCGCGCCAGCTCGCCCAGCTCCGCGGCCGGGCGCTCGCCGAAGTCGCGCGCCAGGAGACGCCAGTCGCCGGCGTCCTCCCAATCCGGGCCCGCGGCCAGCGCCGCCGCCTCGGCATCGAACTCGAGGGCCGCGAGGCGCCGCGCCTTCTTGCGCAGGGTCTCGGCCTCGCCGGCCAGGGCCGCCACGCGCTCCTCCAGCTCCCCGGCGGCGCAGCCCAGCGCGCGCGCCAGATGCCGCTGGCGGCGCAGCGCCTCGGTCGCGGCCCGCCGCGCGCGATCCCCCGCCAGGAACTCCACGCGCCAGCGCCCGCGGATCCTCTCGCGCCGCCCGACGAAGAGCGCGCCCACCGCGCCCGTGCTCGAAAGATGGGTACCCCCGCAGGCTGACCAGTCGTAGCCCTCGATGCGGACGACGCGCAGGTCCTCGGTGACGCCGGCCTCCTTGCGCAGGGGCAGGGCGGCGGCCTCCGCGGGCGTGGGATAGAGGGCCGTGATGGCGCGGTCCTCGCGGATGAGCGCCGCCACGCGGTCCTCCACGCGGGCGAGGTCCGCGCCATCCAACTCGGCCGTGTCCAGCTCGATGGTCGAGACGGCCTCCCCCATGTGGAAGGCCACCGTGGCCGCGTCCAGCAGCTCCACGCAGGCGGCGCTGAGCAGATGCTGACCGCTGTGCTGCTCCGCGTGGTCGCGGCGCCGCGCGGCGTCCACGCGCTGCGCGAGGCGGCCCGCGGCCGGTTCGCCGTCCAGCAGATGCCAGACCTCGCCGTCCGTCTCCTGGACGTCCAGCACGCGCCGCTCGCCGAGCCAGCCGTGGTCGGCGGGCTGCCCGCCGGATTCGGGATAGAACAGGCTCGCGTCCAGGCGCGCCCAGAGGCCGCGCTCGTCGCGGCGAGTCGCGATGACCTCGGCCTCGCCCTCGAGGACGGGGGGATCCTGCCAGTAGGGCTTCATGCTTCCTCCTCGCTGCCAGCCTAGCAGAGGCCGGCGGCGCGGCCAAGCCGGGGAATCCCGTTGACCGGGGCGCGAGGGTGCGCTTACTTTCAGCCGCACCAGGCTGCGATTCCCCGCCCCGCCAGCCCAAGGAGACTCCATGCGACGCCTCGCCGGACGCCGCGACAGCCTCGCGGCCCTCCTCCTCGCGGCCCTGCTCCTGTGGCCGGCCGTGGGCGCCGCCCAGACGCGCATCGCCACCATCATCATCCGCGGCCTCAAGCACGTGGAGCGCGAGCGCCTCCTCGAGGACCTGCACGTCCACGAGGGCGACGCCTACCGCGCGGGCCTGGACCGGGAGCTGGAGGACCGCGCCCGCCGCCTGCCCTATCTGCGCGCCCTGCGCGCGCGGATCCAGGAGGGCGCCGTGGGCGTGCACCTGGACCTGCGCGTGCGCGAGGCCAGCCGCGTGCGCTTCTACCCGGTCTTCCGCGTCATCGAGGACGGCGAACTGGCGGCGGGCTTCGACATCGAGAGCGAGGCCCTGCTCGGCCGCGACGAGATCTGGCGCGGCACCCTCATGGTGGGCGCGCGCACCGAGGCGCGCCTGGCGCTGCACGACCTGCGCCTGGCGCCGGGCCCCTGGCTGCCCTGCCTCAACTACGAGTTCGCCATCTGGGACTGGGACAACGCCTTCCTGGACGCCGAGACCCGCAAGATCTGGCACCTGGGCGGCCTCTCCTGGCGCCTGCCCTCGGCGGGCCGCGTGCGCCTGCTCGGCGGCTGGGAGAGCGTGGAGACGACCCCGGCGCGGGGCCTGGATCCCCTGGGCGAGGACGCCCAGCCCCTCTACCGCGCGACGCTGCGCCAGCCCCTGGCTTCGCCCGACTGGGTCCTGAGCGGCTGGGCCGAGCTGCGCGCGCCCGAGGACTTCCGCGACTACGCCCGCGGCGAGGTTCGCCTGGACGCGCGTCGCCGCCAGGGCCGCTGGATCCTGCGCGCGCGTGTCGCCACGGGCTTCGCCAACAACTGGAACCCGGTCAAGGACATCTTCTTCCTCGACTCCTGGCGCTACCTGCGCGGCTACCCGGCCGGCGCCCTGCCGGCGCGCGAGTTCCACTTCCTGCGCCTGCGGGCCGACCTGCCCCTGTTCGCCCTGCCCGTGCGCATGAACCGCTTCGCCGACGCCGAGGACGTGGTCATCGGCCCCTACCTGCTGGCCGAGGCCGCGCGCCTGCGCCTGGACCGCGGGAATCCCTTCACGGACGCCGCCGACTACGGCCTCGGCCTGAGCGCCGTCATCCCCGGCCGCGTGCCCATGCGCCTTTCCGGCGGCGTGCAGTGGAACCGCGACGGCGAGGCCACGAGCATCTTCCTCATCGAGGCGGACTAGGGATGAAGCGCGCGGGGCTGCTGGCCGCGGCGGTTCTCCTCACCGCCGGCTGCCGCGACACCTGGCGCCCGGCGCCGGCGGATCCCCACGGCGATCCCGCCGGCGCGCCCGCCCTGGCGGCCCGCGACTGGTCCGACCGCTTCGCGCCGCCCGCGCCCGGCGACACCCTGCGCTTCCGCCGCGGCGACACCCTGGACGCGCTGCTGCGCCGGCTGGACCTCCCCGGCGACGAGCGCCAGGCCATCGCGCGGGCCGTGGCCGAGGCCCACGACCTGGGCCGCTTCCGCGCCGGCCAGCGCCTGATCCGCCTGCGCGACGCCGGCGGCGGGACCGTCGGCCTGCAGTGCCCCCTGGACTTCACGCGGGACCTCTGCGCGTGGCGGGGCGCGTCGGGCTGGCGGGCCGCCGTCGTCGCGGCCGACCTGGACTGGCGGCCGCGCGCCCTGGCGGCGTCGCTGGAGCGGTCCTTCGTCGAGTCCTTCACGGCCCAGGGCGAGGACGGCGACCTGGCCGTGCGCGTGGCCGACCTCTTCGCGGGCGAGGTGGACTTCTTCTTCGACCTGCGGCGCGGCGACCGCATGGAGCTGCTCGTGGAGACGGCCCACCGGCCCGACCGCGGCGCGCGGCACGACCGCGTCCTGGCCGCACGGCTCGTCCTCGACGGCGAGGCCAACACGGCCTACCTCTTTCCCGACTCCACGGGCCGCAACCGCTACTTCCACGAGGACGGCGGCTCCCTGGCCCGCCAGTTCCTGCGCGCCCCCCTGCGCTTCACGCGCGTCAGCTCCGGCTTCAGTCACGACCGCCTGCACCCCGTCCTCGGCGTGCACCGCCCCCACTGGGGCGTGGACTACGCCGCGCCGACGGGCACGCCGGTGATGGCCACGGCCGACGGCGTGGTGCGGGAGAAGCGCCGCGGCAGCCAGGCCGGACGCTTCGTCCGCCTGCGCCACGCCGGCGGCATCGAGACCTACTACATGCACCTGTCGCGGTGGGCGCGGGGCGTGAGTCCGGGGGCCCGCGTGCGCAAGGGGCAGATCATCGGCTACGTCGGGCAGACAGGGCTGGCCACGGGACCCCACCTGGACTACCGGATCAAGGTGGACGGCCGCTACGTGAACCCCCGGAGCTTCCGCTCCGGGCCCGCGTCGCCCCTGCCCGAGGCCGACCGCGCGGCCTTCGTCGCGCGCGTGGCCGAGGCGGACCGCCTCTGGCGGATCCTGGAGCGCGAGCGCGAGGCCGCTCAGCGCGCCGCCGCCGATCCCTTCCGACTGATGGCCACGGAGAGCCTCCAGACCAGCATCGCGCCGTAGAGAAGCGTCGCCAGCGGCAGGGCCCAGCCGCCGTGGCGGGCGTAGAAGCTCGCCCGCGCGGGCAGGTGCAGGCCGCCCGTCAGCAGGTCCCTGGTGTTGGTCGGCAGGCGCGCCAACTCGCGGCCGCGCGCGTCATAGAGAGCGGTGACGCCGCTGTTGCCGCAGCGCACCACGGGCACGCCGTTCTCGGCGGCCCGCATGGGCGACAGGGCGGCGTGCAGCTCCATGGCCACGGGGTGCCCGAACCAGCCGTCGTTGGTGATGTTCACCAGCAGCTCGGCGCCGGCGCCGGCCGCCTCGCGCACCGTGCGCGCGAAGCCCATCTCGTAGCAGATGAACACCGCCAGGCGGCACCGCCGGCCGTCCAGGACGCGCGGGCCGGGGCCCGGCGTGAAGTTGCTCTGACCCAGGTCGATCTCCAGGCCCGGCGCCAGGAGATCCGCCAGGGGGATCTCCTCGCCGAAGGGCAGCAGGTGGACCTTGCTGTAGGCGCCCTCCAGGGCGCCGTTGGCGCCCACGAGCCCGGCGCTGTTGCGGTAGGCGTAGCTGCCGCCCGGCGCGGGGGCCAGGCCCTGGAAGCCGGTGAGGATCTCCGTGTCCAGGCGCCGCGCCGCCTGACGCAGGGCCTGCTCGGCCTGGCGGTCCCAGAGCAGGTTCACCGGGAAGGCCGTCTCCGGCCAGACGATCAGGCCCGCCCCGCGGTCCACGGCCTCGCGGCTCAGCTCGCGGAAGACGCGCAGGTTCTCCATGCGGTAGTGCGACGCCCACTTGTCGGCCAGGGCCACGTTGCCCTGGAGGGCGGCGACGTTCAGGACCCGCTCGCTCTCCCGGTGGCCGGGCAGTGCGCCGAGGGCGAGGACGGCGGCCGTGGCCGCGAGCGTGGCGCCGGCGAGGCGCCGCCGCCGGCCGGCCACGAGGGCCGCCAGCGACGCCTGGGCCAGGACCATGAGAAATCCCAGGCCGAGCCCGCCCACCCAGCCGGCGGGCGCCAGGTAGCCTCCCGGCGCCGCCTGGGTCTGGGAGATGTGGATCCAGGAGAAGGCCAGGGTGCCGCTGCCGCGCAGCCACTCCAGGAGCGTCCAGAGGAAGGGCGCGGCCAGGAAGGCCTCGCCGCCCAGGCGCCGGCGCGCCCCGACCATCAGCCGCACGAAGAGCCAGGGGTAGAGGCAGAGGTAGAGGCACCAGAGCAGGGTGGCCGGGATCATGATGCCCGGCACCGTCACGTCGGCGGCCGGATCCAGGAAGAGCATCCAGCGGAAGCTGAGGATCCCGAACAGGAGGCCGAAGGGCAGCGCCAGCCAGAGGCCCGCGCGGCGGCCGTCGGGGCGCCGCCATTCCAGGGCCAGCAGCAGGGGCACGAGCGCCAGCCAGCCCAGCCAGGGAGCGGGGCCCGGCGGCAGCGCGAAGTGCAGGAGCAGGCCCGAGAGCAGGCCCGCGGCGACGAGTGTGAGGCGCATCCCCCCTCCCGGTGCGGGACGGCGAAGTCTAGCCGCCGCCTCCCGAGCCGCCAAGGAGAAAGCCGCGCCGCCTCAGGCGCCGGGATCGAGCGCCACGCGCTCCAGACCCAGGCGCTTGAGCTTCTTGAGCAGTCCCTGACGGCTCAATCCGAGGGCGCGCGCGCTGCGGCTGCGGTTGCCGCGGAAACGGGCCAGCACCTGGCGGATCATGCGGCGCTCCAGGTCCTCCTGCGCCTCCTGGAGGGTGAGCCCGGCGAGGCCCGCGGGCAGGCCGTCGTCCGACTCCTCGTAGAGGGCGGCCGACAGCATCCAGCGCTCCAGCCGCGGCAGCTCGCCGTAGAGGGCCACCACCCGGCCGATCTCGTTCTGCAGTTCGCGGACGTTGCCCGGCCAGGCGTAGCGCCGCATGAGGGCCAGGGCGTCGACGCTGATGGCGCGCATGGGCAGGCCGCAGGCGGACGCCCGCTCGGCCAGGAAGGCGCGGGCCAGGATGGGCAGGTCCATGGGCCGCTCCCTGAGCGGCGGGATGCGCAGGCGCACGCCCTGGATGCGGTACCACAGGTCCAGGCGGAAGCGGCCGGCGCGGACCATCTCCTCCATGTCGCGGTGGGTGGCCGTCACCAGGCGGAAGTCCACGGGCCGGAGGCGGTTGTCCCCCACCCGCCGGATCTGACGGTCCTGGATCACGCGGAGCAGGCGCACCTGGAGCATGGGGCTCAGATCGCCCACCTCGTCGAGGAAGAAGGTGCCGCCGTGGGCCAGCTCCACCAGGCCCACCCGCTCCTCGCGGGCGCCCGTGAAGGAGCCGCGGCTGTGGCCGAACAGTTCGCTCTCGATGAGGGTGTCGGGCAGGGCGCCGCCGTTCTGGGCGACGAAGGCGCTCTCGGCCCGCGGGCTGAGGCGGTGCAGGGCGCGGGCGAACAGCTCCTTGCCCACGCCGGACTCCCCCTGCAGAAAGACGGGCGTCTCGGTGCGGGCCACGCGTGCGAGCTGCTCGAGCAGCTCCACCAGGGGGCTGGACTCGTGGTGGAGGATGCCCTGCTCCTGGCGCGGCCCCGCGAGTTCCGCGGCGCGCGACCAGGGAGCGGCCAGCTCGGCGAAGAGCAGTCCCAGCCAGGCCGGCCGCGCGGCCAGGGCCTCGGCGTCTCGGCTCGCCAGGCGGCCGTAGATCCACGGCGCCTCGCCGCGCGCTCCCAGCGGCCAGATGAAGTCCGTGCCCGCCGGCCGCGGCGCGGCGCGCGGGACGTAGAGGTTGAGCTGGCGTCCGCCCACCTCGCCCGCCGGCGAGGCCAGGAGCACCGGCGGCGGCTGGCGCGTCTCGTCGACGCGCGCCAGGTGGGGATGGGGACCGGCCAGCTCGCCCAGCAGGAAGCGGGGGCGGCCGGGCCCGTCCCAGTGGAGCAGATCCCAGCGGCTGCCGCGCAGGCGGCGGGCCAGCAGTGCCAGCAGGGCGCGCGCCGTTTCCAGGCTATCGGCTTCGGCGGCGTCGCTTGGGGCGAGGATGGCGGGCTCGGCAGGGCTCACGGGGGAACGCGCTGCAAGGCCCATGCCGCGGCGCCGCGGAGGCGCGGGCCGCGTGGCGCCGCCCGCAGCGGGCCGCCTGTGGAAGGCGACGGCGGACCGGACGCCGCCGGCGCCGGCGCGTCGCCGCCGCCGGCCGCGAAGGTGGGCGTGAGCTGTCAGTTGGAGCGGCCGGGAACGCGGACGCCGCGGGCGTACGGACGGGACGCGGGCTCAGGGCTCCAGCCGGACGCCGCCCGCGCCTTCCTCCACGCGGCCGATGACGCCGAGGCAATCGGTGAGGCCCAGCGCGTCGATGCGCGGCGCGTCGTCCGGATCCACCACGAGGACGAAGCCCACGCCCATGTTGAAGACGCGGTGCATCTCCTCGCGGTCGACGTCACCCGCGCGGGCGATGAGCTCGAACAGGGGCGGCACGAGCCAGGCGCGCGTGTCCACGGCGGCGGCGCAGCCCGCGGGCAGGATGCGCGGGATGTTGTCCAGGAAGCCGCCGCCGGTCAGGTGGGCCATGCCCTTGATGGTCACGCCCGCCGCCGCCACGCGCTCCACGTGGGGCAGGTAGCTGCGGTGCACGGCCAGCAGGGCGTCGGCCAGGGTGCCCCCGCCCAGTTCCGGCGGGCGGTCGTCCAGGGCGAAGGCGCCGCCGTCGAGCAGGACGCGGCGGGCCAGGCTGTAGCCGTTGGTGTGCAGGCCCGTGGAGGCCAGGCCCACCAGCAGGTCGCCGGGCCGGATGGCGCGTCCGTCCACCACCTGCTCGCGGTCCACAACGCCGACGATGCAGCCGGCCAGGTCGTACTCGTCGTCGGGGTAGAAGCCGGGCATCTCGGCGGTCTCGCCGCCGATGAGGGCGCAGCCGTTGGCCTTGCAGGCGCCGGCCATGCCGGCGATGACGTCGGCCAGCACGTCCTCCGCCAGGCGGCCGGTGGCGAAGTAGTCCAGGAAGAACAGGGGCCGCGCGCCCTGGACGAGGATGTCGTTGACGCAGTGGTTGACCAGGCAGGCGCCGACGGTGTCGTGGCGCCTGGCGGCGAAGGCCACCTTGAGCTTGGTGCCGACGCCGTCGATGCTGCTCACCAGGACGGGGCGCGTGAGGCCGTCCGCGTCGAAGAGGCCGCCGAAGGCGCCCAGCTCGGAGAGCACACGCTCGTTCCAGGTGGCCTTCACGTCGGCGCCGGCGCGCTTCAGGGCGCGGCCGGCCCGGTCGATGTCCACGCCGCTGTCGCGATACTTCACGGTCGCCCTTCCTTTCCCGCCCGGCTATTCCTCCGCCAGGGCCGCGTAGACCTCCACCGGCATGTCCTCCTCGATGAGCTGCAGCTCGCCGTCCCGGTGCAGGCGGATGAGCACGTCCACCACCTCGGCGTCGAACTGGGTGCCGCGGTGCTCCGTGAACTCGGCCACGGCCTCGTCGATGGTCAGCGCCTGGCGGTAGGAGCGGCTGCTGGTCATGGCGTCGAGGGTGTCGCAGACCTGGAGGATGCGCGACAGGAAGGGGATGGCCTCGCCCTTCAGCCCGTCGGGATAGCCCCGCCCGTCCGGGCGCTCGTGGTGATGCTTGACGATCTCCGCCGCCTCCTTGAGGAACTTGAGGCGCTCGATGATCTTCGCCCCCTGGCCCGGGTGCGACTTCATGGCCTCGTACTCCTCCTCCGAGAGCCGCCCCGGCTTGTTGATGATGGTGCCGGCGATCCCGATCTTGCCGATGTCGTGCAGCAGCGCGGCGTACTCGAGCAGCTCCAGCTTCTTGTGGGACAGGCCCATGGCCCGCCCCACCAGCAGGGCGTAGCGGCTCACCCGGTACGAGTGGCCGTGGGTGTAGTTGTCCTTGGCGTCCAGGGCGCTGGTCAGGGCCACGAGGGTGGAGATGTGCGTCTCCCGCATGTCCAGGTAGAGCCGGTAGGCGTAGCGCAGCAGGAGCAGGGGGATGATGAACAGGGCCAGCGTCCAGGGCGCGCCGGTGAAGCGGTAGAGGAGGATGATGATGGCCGTCACCGGCACGAAGGCGATCATGTGCCGGAAATTCCAGAAGTAGTTGGTCGACCAGACCCGCAGCGGGTTCCGCCCGTCCGAAAGGCCGATGATGATGCTGACCAGGCTCGTGTTGACCACCCAGTGGACGAAGCCGCAGACCACCAGCGGGATGAGGAAGAGCGGACTGGACAGGTTGTCGTGCCAGGGCAGGGCCTCGAAGGCGAGGCCGGCCAGGCCCGTGGACAGGGCCAGCACGGGTACGTTGAAGAAGAGCTTCTCCAGGGGCCGCCGCGTCACCACCCCCTCGACGATGATGGCGGCGACGGCCTCCATCCAGGCTGCGGGGTAGGCCCCGAAGATCACGATGGCCGAGAAGGTGATGGGCGTCGAGACGCTGATGGAGGCCCCGCCCTGGGGCAGGTTCACGTTCACCAGATCGGCGATGACGATGAGCAGGATGAAGATCAGGTACTCGATCCAGGGCGGCGACACGAGCTGGCGCGACCAGAACCAGAGGGCCGCGTACCCGCCGAGGCTGATGGCGAGGTAGTAGATCTTGAAGGCCGGCGTGCGGCCCTGGAGGAAGCTCAGCAAGTCTTACTCCCGCTGGGATGAGTGCCGGCGTGGTGAGGGGTGCTACCTACCACCAGGTCTTGGTAAGCAACAGGTCGCCGAAGAACAAGTCAAAGATGATCTTGAACATTGCTCACCTCCTTGGGAGTAGAGCGCGTAATGCGCGATCGCTCCGCTGGAGGAAACTACGCTACGCTACGGGATTCACCACGCCGGCACGGGGCAGGATGGGGGAGGGCCGGAAACCTGTCAAAGCTTTTCCGGGGCGCCGCCCGGCGGGCGGCGGGAGGCCTAGAGGATCTCGAAATCCTTGCCTTCGCGGGGATTCCAGAGCCCCGTCGGGCGATTGAGGGCGTCCAGGGTCGCCAGGACGGCGGCCTGCTGGCGGTCCTGGCGGATGACCGCCGCCCCCGCGAAGCTCAGCACGTCGCGCTCGGAGACGGCGTCCAGGTAGACCACGAGCACAGCCTCGCGCCCCACCTCCAGGCGGCGGCACGCGGGGCTGGTGAAGCGCATGTCCGTCTCGTAGAGCATCAGCACGGCGTCGAGGGTGGCGTGGACCACGGCCGCCAGGTGGCCGTCGGGGGTGTCGGCGCTCGCGGACTCGCCCGTGGCGCGGCGCCCGTCGAGGGACAGGGTCACGGCGGCCTGCACCTCGCCGGCCGCGTGGGCCACCTCGACGCGATCCAGGCGCGGCCGCGGCGGCAGGGCAACCGGCTCCTCCTCCACCACGAGGATCTCCTCCGCCTCGTCCGCCTCGTTTCCCGCGTCCTCCTCGCCCTCCTCGGCAGCGGCCTCGCCGGCGGGCTCCGTCTCCCCGCAGGCTTCCGGCTCCGACACGCGCACCACGCTGATGGTGCGGTAGTCGAACTCGAGACCGGCCTTGACGGTGAGCAGCGTGTTCACGTCCCGCGCGATGAGGCGGGGGTCGCGGTCGGTGTCGGCCGTCACGTGGATCTCGGCGATGCGCCCCTTGGCGTCCACGACGATGCGGCATCCCGTGACATCGTGGATGCCTGTGACGATCGACTCCAACTTCTTGATATCCATAGGATTGGAAGGCATGTGGTCACTCGGGGATGAGGGTTCTCGCCTTCGGGTGGAGAGACCAAGAATACCACATCGGGGGGCCGGATTCCATACTCAGGGACCGGGCGGCGGCGCCAGCAGATCCAGCAGTGCCTGCCGGCGGGCCGCCAGCTCCTCCGGGCGGCGGCCCGCCAGGCCGGCCGTGCCCAGCCCCTCGACGGCGAAGCTGCCGGCGGCGGTGGCCGTGACCAGGGCGCGCCGCACGGCGTCCGTGTCGAAGCGCCCCTCGCGGGCGAGGTGTCCCATGAGGCCGCCGGCGAAGCTGTCGCCGGCCCCGGTCGGGTCCACCTGCTCCGCCACCGGGTAGGCCGGCAGGGGGAAAACGCCCTCGGGCGCCACGAGGAGCACGCCGTGCTCGCCCTTCTTGACGAGGCAGTAGCGCGGGCCCATGGCACGCAGGGCCTGTCCGGCCGCCACCAGGGAGGCCAGGCCGGTGAGCTGCCGGGCTTCCTCGTCGTTGACCACGAGCAGGTCCACGCGGGCGATGACGGCGTCCAGGGCCTCGCGGGCCGTGTCGATCCAGAGGTTCATGGTGTCCAGGGCGACCAGCTCCGCGCCGGGCGCCGCGTCGAGGACGCCCGCCTGCAGGTCCGGCTGGATGTTGGCGAGGAAGAGCACGCGCGTGCCCCCCCAGCCCGCCGGCAGCCGCGGCGCGAAGTCGGCGAAGACGCCCAGCTCCGTGAAGAGGGTCTCCCGGCTCGTGAAGTCGTCGCTGTAGCGGCCGCCCCAGCGGAAGGTGGCGCCGGACCGCCGCTCCACGCCGGCGGTGTCGGCGGGCAGCGCGGCCAGGCGTTCCAGGTCCTCGCGGCGGAAGTCGTCCCCCACCACCGCCACGATGCGGGGCAGGGCGCCGGCCAGGCTCGCCGCCAGGGAGAAGTGGGCGGCGCTGCCTCCCAGCAGGCCCTTCTCGGACGCCGCGGCGGTGCTGATGTCGTCGTAGGCCAGGGAGCCGACCACGAGAAGAGGCGGGCGCTGCATGCGTCTCCTTTCGCCGGCGCGGGGCGCCGTCACATGCTGTCGGGAGCCTCGACGCCCATGAGGGCCAGGCCGTTCGCCAGCACTTGCTTGGTCGCGCGGCAGAGGGCGAGGCGGGCCCGGCTGAGACGGGCGTTCTCCGATACGATCTGGTGCTCGTGGTAGAACTTGTGGAAGAGCGTCGCCACGTCCTGCAGGTAGTTGAAGAGGCGGTTGGGCTCGCGGGCCTCGGCGGCGGCAGCGACCTGTTCGGGAAAGCGTTCCAGCTCGCGCACCAGGTCCAGTTCCTCGCGCATGGCCAGATCGTCGAGGTCCCGCCGGTCGGCCGCCACCTTGCCGAGCTCTCCGGCCTTGCGCAGGACGCCAGCGATGCGCGCGCTGGCGTACTGGGCGTAGAAGACGGGGCTCTTGCTGGACTGCTCGCGGGCCATGGCCAGATCGAACTCCAGG